>Ga0247830_10000002_pt1 | contig 65045 bp, 92 predicted proteins | sample 12C_Control_Day5_FD_207766 | JGI IMG/M metagenome (GOLD analysis project Ga0247830, IMG submission 207766) | Soil microbial communities from agricultural site in Penn Yan, New York, United States - 12C_Control_Day5 | ecosystem: Environmental > Terrestrial > Soil > Agricultural land | place...
ATCCCAACATCAAGGTGCTATCCGGGTCTGAACCGAGACCCGGATAGCACCTTGATGTTGGGATCTTCGTCAAGTCGCGCATCAAACCATTCGAGAAGCACGTCGAGTTTTTCGCGGCCGATCTCCTGGACGACCTTTTCTGTTTTTGGATTATCATCGGCGTCGTCATCCAACGACAGCTCTTCGACGCCACCCAAGAAGCCGCTCGTTATCTGTGCGAGGCGCATGATTCGCGTAACAGCAAGCGGTGCCAGCGAGGCAGTCTCGTGCGAGAGCCAGACCATCAGCTTATCGCGCATCTGCTTGTAGATGGCCCATAACTTGTCGGTCAAGACGGCTGTCAGTACAACGGGCGGCAACTTGGGCGGCAGGTCGAGGCAGTCCTTCTTTAGTCTTCGCAAAACGTATGGTGCCATCCTTTGTTGGATCTCTGTAATACCTTCCGGGCGCCACTCTTTAATCTGCTTTTTCATCCAGCCGCCCATGATGGCATGACGCGCTCGGAACTCGAAGTAAGACTCGACTCCTAAGATGCCGAAGCGCCGACGGCCACCGTCGAGCACGTTTGCCTGGCTGTAGATGTCGCCCGGGTGATTGGCGATAGGCGTACCATTGAGCAAGACGATCCTGCCACAACGTTTTCTCAACTTCAAACACGCCTTAGTCTGCTGCGTTCGGTGGCCTTTGATTGCGCTCGACTCGTCAAGCACGAGCATCGTCCTTGGGTTGCAGTATTTCAGGAGATGCTGGAGTCGCGTTTTCTCGCGGATAAAATCATAGTTTGTTACAACCCAGCGGAGGGCGCTTTCCTTCGGACCCCACTGTTTTATCTTCGTATGATACTCAGAGACACGGGCCGGGATCCAAAGGTGTTTAGTAAGCTCACCCAGCTCAGGGTCGAACCACACCGGACGGACAGATGCCGGGGCGACGACGATGACGCGATCGATGATATTAGCTTCAAAGAGGAATTGAGCCGCGATGATCACCTGCGCCGACTTCATCGCGCCCATCTCATCCATGATGAAGAAGTACGGGCTGTTAACAAGCGCGCTGACGCCTACCTTGACGTGGTCCTTGACACCTGACAGCTCAACGTCGCCGTCTTTGTTGATGACAGGGACTAAACGGCACTTCGAGAAGTCGAGGTTCATTCGGTGAACGGTCGGCGCTTGAGGATCTCTGCCAGGGCGTCGAGGCGGTCGCACCTGTCGTCGATCAAGTCGCCGTCTATTTGCAAAATCGTCATGACGATGACCCCGATCGCCTCGTGCCTCTTGTTAGCTTTGTTGCAGCGATCGCAACCGCATCCGCGTCGGTGCTCCGACAGCGTGTTGTACATGTCGCCTCTCAGTAGCCGTATGTACGGACGGCTGAACCTGTCGACGTTTCCGATCCTGGGCCTCGACCACGTCGCCCGCAGCCATAGCCAGCTCATTGACGTAGCTCTGGAAGCCTCTGGAAAAACCTTTTCAACTCCTGAATGCAACTGCTGCATAGGTCGCACGCCGGTATGTCCGTCTGGCGGCTGCCGTCGATGGTGACCTCGACCTTGCCCGAGTGAAGCCCTACACGCATTACGTCATCGCCGCACCTGTCGCAGAATGTTTTGGTCATGCTTGCTCCGGTTCGCGGACGTCCACCTCCGCCAAATCGACCACTCGTCTCGCCCCGAGTTCCTTCGTCCCCGCCATGATGTGACCGAGCAGGGGGCGGTGCTCAGGCTTGCAGTAGATTACAGGCACTCCGTCGATCTTGAGCACAAGCATCAGCATGTTTTTCACCGTATCCTCTGAAAGTAGCAGTAGTGGCACAGCAGGCCGAAGACGGCGTACGCCCGCCGGCACCGGGTGCACAATAAAAGAGGCTTGCCGATGATTGTCATCACCACACCGCCTTCACCGTCTCTGGCGCGTGGGTCTCCTCGAGCCACGCGAAGCCGCAGCGCGGGCACTGGACGTGGAGGTGGACCGTCCACTCGCCGCTAGGGACCGAGGCGTCCAGGAAGTTCTGGACGCCGCCGCGTCTGCACCCGTCGCTGCACGCCCTGCGGTGGAACTCCCGGGTGTCGACAATCGAACGACTGCCGCAAGCAGGGCAGGTATCGATCGCTCCGTTTAGCGCGATTTTCATTTGTCACCCAATTTCAACTTGCCCCAGAACTCCCGCCACGCCTTGACGTCCTCGAGGTGAAGACGCCACAGCTCGGCCTGGACGTCGGCGGGTTGACTCTCGATGATCGTCGTCGCGAGCTTTGTGACAGCCTCGATAATCCTTAATATCGCCGTGATCGGGTCCATTTGTCATTCGCCTTTGTATGTTAGTCCCTGTTTTTTCGGGACGGGGCTCAATTGTTCAAGCCGGCGGTCCAGCTCCGCAGACTCGTATGCTTCTCGCTGCTCGTCTACCGGTCCCCAGAGATGAAATTTGATCGTCTGAGAGCCTCTAGAACGTTCGATTGTAAGCGTCTCCTCATGTAGTTTCATTTGTCATCCTTCTTCGGGAACCGCCCCTCGAGCGCCGCCTGGACGATCGCCTTCGTGTCGGCCGCGAAATCCGAGCGGAGCATCCACTTCAGGTAGTCTTTGTTCATCGTCCGCAGCGGCGTGTTCATGTGCTTACCGAAACCTATTGCCGCCTCGCGGTACCGCCACATGATCCGACCCGAGCGGTCGACCCACTCTGGTTCCTGCGGGTAGCATGCGTCAGACAGTTCGGCGACCGTGCGAGGTAGGTCCGGGTGCCGCGCGAGCTGCCCGGCCAGCACTGCCTCGGTCGCCCTGACGTCTCGCTCTGCGTCGTGCGCGTCCTCGAATCCGGCCGGATCGACGTACTCCTTGTAGGCCGCCGTCAGGTCGCGTGGGTGCTTGAGGTGATAAAGCCGCATGGAACAAATAAGGCAGGCGTCGGTCTTGGTCCAATCCCAGTCGATCAGCCGGCGGCGGAACTCGGCCCTGAGAACGCGCAAATCGAAGGCGACGTTGTAGCCGGCATAGTCCGTGTCGGCGAGCTTGGCGGCTAGCCCCTCGGCGTAGCGCGCGAATGGCGGCGCGTCGGCCAGCATTTCGTCGGTGATGTGATTCCTGGCCGTCGTCTCCGGCGGCATCGGCATCCGCGGGTTGATGTAGCTGGTCCACGAGACTGGATCTTGGTCTGGATAGTGCCGCGTGATGTTGATCTGTACGATCCGGTCCTCGTCTGGGTTCTTCCCCGTGGTCTCGAGGTCCAATTCTGTCAGCGGGCGCGTGAGCCGGAGGACGGTGGCGAGGTTGATCATTTGGCTTTGCTGAGACGAAATTCTGGGACCCACGCCGAGTAGTTCGAGCCATTACAAAACCACGCGATTTCTACCTCGTGCCTAACCTCGCGGAACAGAACACCCGTCACCACGGCTACGATGGAAGCATCTGTGTCAACATGGACCCGTTGGCCTATCTTGAACTTTGCGGCGTAGGTGACGAGTTCTTCAGGCATGCTTAATTCCATGCGCGGTCAGCCAGAACGAGAACCCGATGTCCCACAGGTCTAAGGACGTATCCGCCCGGCTGCAGCCACACTCGGCGTATCCTCTCGCCTCCATGCGCTCGTCGGCCTCGAGCATGGCCGTCTCGAAGGCCACGCGCTGGTCCTTAGTGCCGCAGCGCGACGCGTCGACCCATTGGCGTAGGGTTATGAGTGGATCACGATCCATCCTATCTGTATGATAGGGCCCTCTTTAAGCGCGTCGGCGACGAACAGGATCATGTCCATCGATGTCTCGACTTGACGCTTGAGCTTTAGAAAGTTCTCGCTTTGACCACCCGTTTCCAGCGTCACCATCTTATGGACTTGGATGGACACCTCAAACTTCGCGCCTATCCGTTCCATTGTCGTCACTTCGCGCTCTCGATCTTTCTTTTCCACTCCGCCTGTAGCCGACGCTGCGCTTCCACTTGCTGTATGCGTCGAGAGTGAGTCTCGAAGAGCAGCTTCACCATCACCGCGTACTGCGTGCCGAGCCAACTTCCGCGCGGCAAGACGCGCATCGTCAGGCCGATGAGCGCCATCGCCAGGTCTTCGCGCAACAGGTAGACGAGTTCGGTCCAGGGATTCATAACTTGTAATCGTCGTTTCTGTACACCTCCTGGGCAACGCTGACGACTGCCGCGCCAGGGAACCGGCGCTCGAAGTCTGCCTTCGCCATTTCATGTGTTTGAGCGTTGACGCGCTCAGGTGCAAGGTGTCCCCTGTTAGGGTGATGGCCGACGACGATCCACCACGGGTAGGCTGAAAGAGTTCCATCACTCATGTTCATGCTCCTTTTATTTCACTAGCTTGTCGAGCGCATCCGACGCCAGCTTCGAGACAGACAGCCCCTCGCTGCGGGCCTTTCGGTGGAGCGCCTTCTTGGTTTCCTCGTTGACGCTGACGCCAAGGAATGTCGTACGGCCTGACTTGACGCGGGGGCGCCAGACCTCGCCTTGCTTCAAGATTTGTTGAATGCGCTGCCGCTGAAGTCCGAACTTCTTGCTACACGATGCAATCGTCTGACCGGACTGGTAGTACGCACAAATGTCCTGGTTACGCTGCCCGAGGCCATAGCGTCGTTGGGCCATTTTCGATTTTTGCTCTTCAGTCACGGACATAGTCCTCCGAAAAATAGCTTTTATACTAACATAAAAACTTTTGTTAGTCTAGCTTTCATTCCCCCGAAGCGCAGCCAGCTGAGCATTGGTATGCCGGACGATAGCTGCCTTTGCGTCCTTGGGCGGCTCGCTGTTCTTGTCTTCAACCTCGCTTATAAGCCACACCTGCCCCGGGTCCATCGACAGCGTGGCGGCGATCTCGGTGCAGCTCTTGCCCTCGCGGCGCCACTCGTTGATAAGGACGCGGCGCGCTGCCAAGAAGTCGGCCCAGACGCTCATACCCGCCTCCACGTCCGTCCGCCGTCCCCCTTGTGGGTGAGCGCCAGCACCTGCCTGGCGAACCAATTGGGCATGTAACCATCGTGGCCGATCATCATCCGCTGGCTGTCGCGAAACGACCGCGAGGAAAAAAGTTGCCAATGCCAGTCGATTCTCTGAGCTAGCCTCGCAACGGCGCCGGCCCGGGCCCACGGCAGGCCGCAGCGCATGCACTCCAGCTCGCTAGCCTGCCACCAATGGTGGAAGGACAGATGGCAGGCGAGGCGTATTTGTTTCCTCACGATATCGGCCTCATGTCGTCGTCGGCCAGGCGACCTAAGACTTTGTCATCCCGGTTGTACATGAACGCGTGGACCTTATGCCTGTCGCAACCGTAGCGAAGCTCGCCGCGTGGCTCGAACCGCCGCCACATATCACCATGCTCGGTCACGTCGCGCACGTCGCGCACGGCATGGGTCGCCTGTGCTCCGCATGCATCGCATTTATGGTCTATCATCACGGCCTCATCACCATCACGACGGCCAAGTTGTCGGGCCCGTCCGAGAGCATGGCCGCCGTCTTCTGATCTTTAAGCTTGATCTCGACCGTTTGCCCACGGGCAGCGTTTAAGAAGTCGAGGACATAATTACCATTGATGCAAACCTTAAGCGGCGACCCCGCATACTCGACAGCAATCGACTCGTCGGCCGAGCCTACCTCGACACTCGACGATACAACTTCCATTCGTCCGGGTTCGACGGTCACGTAAGTCGCCGAATTGTTCTCAGCGGCGACAAGCACTCGACGAAGTGCAGCAGCCAACATATTGCGGTCGACGACGATCGTTTTATCATTGTCGCGTGGAATGATTCGGTCGTACTTCGGGAACTCTCCCTCGAAGAGACGCGAGATGAACAGTCTGTCGTCGACCTTAAAGAACGATTGATTCTTTCCAACAGTCAGCTCGACATCTTCCTCACCAAGCTGCCCGATCAGAACGTCCAACATTTTCATCGGAATGATGACACGCAAACTCGCCTCAGGGCACGCGGCCATAGATAGCGCCAGGCGTTTACCATCTGTCGCGGCCATCGCTGCAGCCGGTCCGGCTATCGTCAAGAGTGACCCTTGAAGCACGTGCTTCGTCGCGACGCTCGAAACCGAATAGCGCGTCCGAATGATAAGCTCGCTGAGCACGTTGCCGGGCATCATGCAAGAAGTCCCCTCGGTCTCAGGCTGCTTCGGAAAGTCATCAGCCGAAAGTGCCTGCAGCTGCGACTTGAACGCGCCACACTTGACGATGGTCTGCTTCTTGTCGCTTCGGATGTTGACGTCGGCGTCAGGAAACTGCTCGACCATTGCCAACAGCTTTCCGACGGGCAACGCAACGGTGCCCGGTTCCTCGACTTGAGCCCGACAGCTGGTACTGAGCCCGACCTCGAAGTCCGTCGAATAAAGGTGCAAGGCATCGAACTCCGCATTAATTAAGACGTGACTCAAAATGGCGATCGCTGGCTTGGTCGGCACAATCTTGTTGAGAAGCCGAAGCTCGACGGCCAGCTGTTGGCTGTTGACGGTGACGATCACGGCCTATCCCTTCTTGGAGCGACCCATTTTTCCTGTTCCCTAGCGATAAGGCAAACCAGCGTTCTGTCCGCGTGGTACGTGCCCGTCAAATACCCCAGCTGTTGGCACACCTTATGGGATGAACCCATGTCTGCTATAAAGATGCCGAGGCCCAGGCCGGCGAGAAACAGAAGTATGCCGACACTCAACCAACGTTTGTCGTGGTCTGTCATTTGTCATTCACCCTAATTACACGGCTGTCCGGTGTCGGCTACGAACATCTGCGTACCGCAGGCTATCGCGCGGCGGTCATTTCCTTTCAGGACTGAGACGCAGACTTGTCCTTCCGATCCCCACTTTTCGGTCTCGCCGTACGAAGCCCGTTCGCCGCAGACCGTCCACGGTCCGATGCGCTCGCCGCCGATCCGAAACACGCGGTACGGCGTGCGGAAGTCCTGTGGCGACGCCGGGGCCTCGGCGCGGGTGTAGATCGACGTCAACGTCTGGATTATCAACATCGTCGACGTAACGAGCAGCCCGGTGCCGAGGATGAGGAGTTTCGTCCTCGTCGTCATTGCCGCCTGCCCGCGACGATCTCGAAGCGGCCCCAGCCGTAGGTCGACGGCAGCCCCCGGATGTATTGATGATCGACGCCGCTCCACGACGACAGGTCGATCGGCGGCGACGGACTCTCGAGGCGGATTTCGGTCAGCAGCCCGACCATCCGGAACTCCCTCTCGATCTTCATGAAGACGGGGTGCCCTATTTGCGAGGAAGCTACGAAGGGATTGTCGACCTGCATCGGCTGCCCGATGAGCGCCGGCTGGGCGACCTCGAGGGCCTTGACGTCCTCGGGCGACGCCAGCTTGACGAGGGCCGTGCCCGCGGCGGCGCTGGTCGAGACCAGGAGGCCCTTGATGAACGTGCGTCGGTCGGTGCTCATGACACCGGCTCCTTTGCCAAGTCACGCACGGACCGCAGGAACGCCTGCTCGCGGTCGGCCGGCGGACGCTCGTAGCGCTGGGCAACGGTCGCCAGCCGGTGCAGGGCGTTCGCGATGGCCAGCCGGCCGAGCGTGACGCCGGAATACGGATCCCAATAAAGAGCAGACACAAACAGTAGATGACTTTCATCAACGGTGACGTCAAGAAATTCGCGGATCGTGCTGGAGTCAGCGGTGCCGAAAACGTTGCGCTCAGCGCCTAGCCTCACGCACTGGCATGCGACGCAGCCGCGGTCCATGTTAAAGTAGGACGAATAATCGAATTCCCCCGGCGGCATAGCTTTCAGGTGCGCGACCAACCTGTCGTAGTTTGTCCAGTTCATAAATTCCTCCAGAAATTTACAGGGCCGGCGGACTTGCTTTAACGCGGAATCCGCGACCGACCCGGCCGTCCTCTGCTCCCCACACTCAGCTCGAGCGTGTTTTGCCCGCGTAGACGGCAACGGCGGGCCAGAGAGTGAAAGTGCCGGGATGCGGAGTACTATTCCGCGCCTCACCCGTCCCGGCGCGGGCGCCCAGGAGCTCCTAGGGGTCCCCGAAAACGGCTACGACCACCACCCGAAGATCAAATCATCGATCAGGTCGGTCCACAGGTTGAGCTCGTAGGCGAACTTGACGTACCAGGGAGTCGTAGACGCACACAGTGCCGCACCGGGAACGCAGGACTGCCGTGTCGCATCGCAGCACGCGAAGCACGGCTCCATCGCGACGATGATCGCAACCGCGACAATGCTGGCGAACACCACGCCTTGCAGCGCACGGTTCTGTCGTACACGAGCGAGATGAAATGCCTGCCCCCGGACTTGCGCGCGGTTAATGATGTCTGCAATCAGCTTGTCCATGGTGGAGCCCTCCTCTATTTGCACTCAGCCCAATTCGCCCCCGTTTTTACTGACCACAAAATAGGCACTTTTAGTTGCGGAAAGCTTTGTCGATTTAGGATCTCGTCGACCAACTCTCGCGTTTCTGGCGTCGTCGCGTCGCCTGTAACTTCGTCGTGGACAGTCAACCGAAGAACGAGCCCAGTTCGACGCCGTTCGGCGTGCAGCTCGACGAGCTTCTTTTTCATGATGTCGGCGGCGGTTCCCTGAATGACGCGGTTCCAGCCGATGTATGTCTTGTAGTTTGTCGGAAAGCGTGAACGTCGTCCGAGCAATGTCTTGACGTAGCCGCGGTGCTGAAGTTCGCGGTGAAGTTTGTCGCCCTGCTTGCAGTAATTATCACACGCTGGTTTTGCCAAATGAGCCGCCCGCGCAAGGAGTTGATCGCCTTCCGGCATCATCTTCCCATAAGCAGCCTCGATCTCGTGAATCAAGTTCAACCGCGGATCGTCCCAGCGCTTGGCAGCTCGTATCTCTTCGCCTTCATCCTCGGTGATGAAACCCATCATGACGGCAAGCTTGATAGAGCGGGCGCCGTACTGCTTGGCAAAGTTGAACGACTTTTGATGAGAGTACAACATGTTGGGCTTGTACGCCTTCATCATTTCCCACGTCATCTCGTGGAACGAGATCAGCGGGTTCTTTTGATACCCCTCGAGAACCTTCTTGTTGTTTGCGTGGTGCGCTAACAAGCGATACTCGATCTGTCTGGCGTCTCCAGCCAGATGGTCGCCGCTGCCTGGAACGAAAAGGCGTCGCGGAAAAAGATCGTCGCCGAAGACCGCGCCGTGATTGTCGGCATTCGGCACCTGTTGAACATAGCCGATTGAAAAACGACCGCTGACGGTGCCTCCCTCGTCGTTCCGCAATTGATTGATGTCGAATCGTAGAATGCCGTCGGAGCCAACATTTTCCTTGTACGCCTTGAACGTCTTGCTGTTCAACGAGGCGTACTGCGCAGCCAGGTGCCCCTTCTTGACAAGCGGGTGGTCGATGATGCCGATGACACTTTCCTTCACGCTGTCGGTTGTTGGCAGGCCAAGCTTTTCAAAGAGTCGCTGCCAGCTTTTCGACGTATGGTCGAAGGCGAAGCCAGCCTCATCAGCGATTTCCATCAACAGCGCGCCATAACGCTTCGAACACTCGGCCTCGTATTTCTCGAGTAGCTCCAAGTTCAACGGCGCGCCATTCTTTTCCATCTCGACGACGCAGGGGATGACCTGATCCTCGAGATTCTGGACGTCGCGTAGTTCTTGCTTGTCAAGCTCCGGATACATCACGTCGCGGAGTCGCCCGACAAGACGCGCCGTAAAAATCTCCCGCTCGGCCACCTCGGCAGCGTGATACCCGGCATGCTGACTCTCGTCGACGCGCCCGACGAACGGCTCGCCCGGCAGGTAATCTTCAGCTAGCTTGTCGAGCTTGAACTGTTTGCGGTGATCGTCGAGCAGCGCGGCCGTATGCTGGATGTCACTGAACATGCAGCTTTGCTTCTCGAAGTCGACGTCGACGTTGCGGCCCATGTGAAGGTCAAAGCGCGTGTTGGCGTTGGTAATCTTCTTGTGCTTGACGTCGCGTAAGAAGTTCAAGACTTGATCTCGGTCGAGGTTGCCGCCGGCAAAACCGAAGGGTAGGAATCGTGTTAACCGACCATCGAGTGTGCTGACCGTGACGCCGACAGGCTTACTGCCGCCGGCCCAGTCAAGGCCGTCGGTAGCGAAGTTCAAGATGATCTCGTCGACGTTGGAGAGGTCTGGAATCTCGTCCGGCTTCCAGTCGGGGTCGACGCGAGCGGGCGCCGAGCCGAGAAACTGGGCGAGGGTTTGTGTCGACTGCTCATACGTCTCGACAACAACAGGCCTTCCCGCAGTAAGCTGCCATTCGGGACGTTCCAGATTCTTGAGGCTCCCATATTCAGTTTCGGGTGCTGTCAGTAACGCGATCAACTCTTCTCGGCACTCCTTGATATCTTCCCGATCAGCGTCGGTCAACGCAGACGAATTGGTGGCGAACAACTTTCCCTCTTTGACAAAAAGCCGGTGCCCCCGCATCTCGAGGCCGGCCCGCAGGGCTTCTGGCAGGCTGACCTCCTGAGCCGGCTCAGGCTGATCGTCCGACAGTTCTTTGGGCTGTTCCAGGCTGACCAGGACCGGCTTTTCCGGCTGGGCTGGAGCTTTACCCTGGTCCGAGGGGACGACGTTAGGGCCGGCTGCCACGGGCCGGGTTTCGGTGGGGGCGAAAGAAGAGCGAAGCACGAAGTCCAGCGCCGAGACGGGGCTCGGTGCGAGCGACACCGCTGACCTGTCGTTCGACCGCTTCTGCCCGACGTGACCAACGATCTCATCTGGAGGCATCGAGTCGAGCTTCATGCCGTAATCGTTTGTCGCTCCCGAAACGACGACGCCTTTCGAAACCAACTTGTTTTCTCTGAACCGTCTGTAGTCAACCTGATGCTGCCATCGTTTCCACTTCCGCTCGACGACGACTTGGTCTGGATGCTGCTCGCGCAACGACTCAGCCATCAGCCAACGGCCGTCCTTCGAGAGGATCGACAGTCCTTCCTTACACGGAAGATCGGTCGGACCAACGGGACGATCGGTGACACCGTACCCGTCAACGTGGCGCTTGCAGATGGAACACGCAAGGGCATGAGATTCCCACTCGGCCTGCGCCGCCTCGGCACCCTTGTACAGCTCATCCGTGTTGCCGCCCTTCATCGTGAGCGTTGGCATCTTGTACATCAAGAACGCGTTGAAGAGCACCGTGCAATGACCATCTTTTAAGATCCGTAATGACAGGTCGGTGTCCTCGTTGTAACGCCCACGCCATCGATGCGGGATCTTGTTGCTGAGCAGGATGCCCGAGTAGCAACGGGTGTTCAACGTGATCGGCCGAATTTTCGAGCCTTGCTTTCTCGGCGCGAAGTAATCGTAGTTGAATGCAGCCATGACGACATTTTTATATCGGTCGACGAAGTCTTCGGCGGCGCAAAACGTGGCGCCAGAGTCAACCTCAACCTTCAAGTTGTCTTGGAAGCGACAGAACCCGCCGATGTTGTCGTCGAGGATCCAATGCCGCTCAGCTCCAGTCGCGACGGCGTGCTCCCAGACCCAGTTGCGAGCCGGGATGCCGCCGAGGCCAAGGTTGCTGAATGGCAGGGTGAGGATCTTTGCCGGATCGATCACCGCAGCATACCGATCGTATTCCTGCGGCTCGACGACGATGTGATACGGCACTCCGATCCACTCGAGACTCTTGCTTGTCAGGCGAGATTCCCAACGGCCCTTTGAGATGATGTAGACTGGGTAGCGAGGCGTAACCTTCTCGCCGCGCGTGAAGACCTTGTCAGACGCCTTGCGAATCTCGGCCTTAGGATGCCAGATGAACTGCGTCTTCGAGTGGATCGTTTGACCGACCAACTTGGCAAATGCTTCCCGATCGGCGATCGTCTTGAAGTGGACGCGTAACGTCTGCCACGGCATCAAGTCATCGTGGTCGTAGTCTGGCATGCCTTGCCAGGTGATCTTCCAGTCCGGTGCAAGCTCCTCGTCCGGATAGAGGTTCGGCTGGTCCTCGGTGCCAGGCAGGTTTGGGCCTGACTCCTCGTCGTTCGAAGACATCAGGCAGTACCTTATAACTTTATAAAAAGAATGTCCAGCCTAAAATGAGGCCGGCCGAAAAAAAAAACAGGCCCGGCTGCCCGGCCAGGCCTGTTCGTAAGAGAACCAGGTCCGACTTACATCGCCGGCTGCGAGGCCGCCTTCGCCTTGAGGGCTGCAAGCGCCTTCTCGCGCTGTGCGATCTTCTCGGCCAGCGTCGGCTTCGGCGCGTTCTTCCGCGCCTCCTTGCGCTGCTCCGGCGTCAGCTTTTCTTTCGGCAGGGCGAAGGCTCCGTCGGCGACGTCGATCGTCCGCGGCGCGGTCTTGTTCGGAAAGGCCGAGACCGAGATCCGGATCGTGGTGACCGCGCCGGAATAGAAGGCCGTTCGGCTGTTCTTGCTGAGTCCCTTGAGGGTGAGTGTCATCGGATAACTCCTGGTTGTGGCCGGCGTGATTGCCGGCAAGCTTTCTGCCGGTTCCAGCACCGGCGGGCTGTCTGCCGGCTTTGCCGCCGGCGGGCTGTCTTCTGTTAACTGAGATTCTATCTCGGCCCTCGTCGCGATGTCTACAACTTTCTGCGGTCGATTCTTGCGATTGCCAAAATAATTTCGGCTCGGCTTTTTCTCTGCTGCCTTGGCTGCTCTTGACATGGGGTCTCCTTTATATTGTTTGTGATTCAGACTGCTTTGGCGTCGGTTTCTCGCCGTGGATAAATTCGACATCGACGACTTCGCCGGTGGCCAACATATCCCAGCGGTCGATGATGTAGCGGTGGGCAGCTGGCAGCGTCCGCGCGCCCGTTGTCCACTTGTAGGGGTCATAATTGCACTCGCCGCCCTCGAGCCGCGTCAGCAGCACGTAGGGCTCCGGCTCCCCGCCTATAACCTTGATACCCGAGAGATTAGGGCGTATCTGCTCCTCGGTATACCCGGCACTCCGCAGCAGGTAACGCTCGGCTGCGTCGCGGTAGGCGAGCTTGACCGCAATCACTGGGATGAACGTCATGCGGTCGCGAACTTCAAAGAGCTTGATTTCCATGGTCAGACTCCCAGGAGCCTCTTGACTCCTTGATTTATGAATGCCATGACGGTTGTAGCGAGAACTTCAGAGCGCTTCCAGCCCTCAATTTTACGCTCGTACGAGCAGTTCCCTTTGCACGTCTCACAATCTGGGTCAACTCCGCCTTCCAAGCAGGATAGGCACGGTTCCGTCCGCATGTGATCATCTAAGCGCATCGTTGCTGTGCAATTTTCGGAGTCGAAAGAAACCGCACGGACAACTTTGTCATCAACACTTGTGACGATCCAAAGTTGCCCGCCAGGAGACTTGATGACGTTGCCGATGCGCATCACTCCGCTTCCCTTTCTTCCGCCTGCTCGATGTCGTCGACCGCTTTCAGCTCGACTATCCTGCTACCGCAAAGATCGTGGTAGCCGGTCGTCGCGATGAACTCGCGACCGCTTGTCGAGAGCTTCAGCGTCGCGATCCCCTGGTAAGACGCCCAGTCCCCATGGCACCGGACGCCACCTGGCGTTCCTTCTAGGACGATCCGGTGTGAGCCCTTGCCGTTATAAACGTGGAAGAGTTTCATTGTCAATCTCCCTTAACCAACAATCCGCTTGATGTCCTCTGCCAACGTTTCCTTGCGGCGGAGATAGCCGGCAAAAAGCTTGTCAGCTGCTTCGCGTCTTTCGAAATCTACCCTAGCTTCATATCTGTCGAAGGCCCTATCTCGCTCAACGACCGCACGCTCTAGGTGTCTGCTCGTCTACTCGCCGGTGTCTTTTGGGAGGCGCATCGGTCAGCTCCCCAACAACTTCGTCGTCGTCCCGAGCCCCCGCCGCCCGATTGCCATCGCGTCGGCCGCGGCGCGTCCGCGCTTGGCACCTTCCGCGTTACTGGATCGCAAGGCGGTCAGGCTCTTGGACCCGCCACGACGCTTCTTGAACTTGTCGTCGATGTACTTTTCCACCTTCGTCATCGCGCCGCCGAGGCGAACCAACGCGACCGAGGTTCCCTCAGGTGCGGCAGCGACCGCTGCTTTGCGGGCCTCGTCGAATCGCTCACCGATCCGACGGATGAAGGCGTTCAGCCAGGCCTCGATGAACCCCGGCTCGCGCGCCTTCCACTTCCCGTGCTCGGCTACGCTTTCCATCCCGTAGTCGTGATATGCCTGATTACAGAGATCGACCGCAGCAGGCACCAGCGTGCCGTAGGCATACTCGGCGACCACGGCGTGGCTCTTGGTCCCGACGAACCAGATCTTGTTCGACCCGCGGCGAATCAAGAACGTGCAGAGGTGGGCCTTTGCCACGATGCGGGCGAGAGATTCCTGCCAGGCGATCCGCGTCTTCTTGTCCTTGATGTTGTAGGCGGCCATGTTGACCTCGACCTCGATCACCGGGTCGTTATCCGCGCCGCGCGCGTAGTCGATGTCTGAGGGCTGTAGCTCGTGCTCGATCAGCATCCGGTTGATCGCGCCGGCGAACGCCTCGGCCGCAGCGCTGTTGCCAATCGTCTGCTCGCTGTCGCGCGAGGCCTGCATCTTGACGAGACGCGCGAGCACCTTCTCACGGTGGTCGACGGTCTGATTTTCAATGGCGCCAAGCAGCTCCACCGCGAAGGCGTAGAACTCGGCACCGTGGTTCATGTGGCGAAGGTGCGCCAGCTCGTGGGCCGCCGTTTGCCAAACTTCCGCAGGCGTCCGCGGCGATGGGCAAAACTCGCCGTCGATGGTCGCCCGCATTACGATGCGGATGTTGCCGTCCGCAGTGCAGAAGCCCAGCCGGTCGGCCATGCCGCTCTCGGGCATCGTCATCGGCGCGACGCTCTTGAGCGGCAGGCGGTAATTTTGGGCCACTCGACGCATCGCCGAGGCGACCTCGTAGAAAAAGAGCGCGTCGTCGGGGTGGAGGAGGGGATTGGTCATCGGACCGTCTCCGACACCGTCACCGCGTCAACCACTCGCGCGTCGCCGTCGGAGTCGACGACCATGTTCATGCGCTCGCGCGTCTGCGTATCGAAGGCGAAGGCGAGAATCAACGGCTTGTCCCAGCTGTTCAGCGGGTCGGCTCCACGGCGTGCGCGCTCGCGAACCGACATAAGGGGCTTGGAAATGTCGTTCGTAAAGATCTGCCAAGAACTGACGCTGCCGTCGATGGCCACGGTCGAGATGTGGAAGTATCGGTTAGCGTTCATGTCAAGCACCTCGGGCACCAGTATACAAGATGTTAAAAAGAATGTAAAGCGGCCCTAAGTGCTTGAGTCTAAAGGCTTTATCAGCATGGCGTTCACGCCTGTTTTCACCACGATGAACCGCCAGCCATCCTCGTCCGACGCAAGAAAGCCGCCCACGGTCTTCTTGCCAACATAGACACAGGCCGGAATCGAGAAGAACGTGTCGGGCTCGGCAGTGGCGAAGGCGGTTCGCCTGACGCCGTCCTCGCACGAGCAGTTTTCGACCTTAGCGACCGACGCGAACGGGTCTGCCGTGCGGAAGCACATGGAGCCATTCGGGTACGTTGTCGGCGCTGGCGACGTTTTGTCAAGACGATACTTGAGGCCCATCAGTGCATCCTGTTCATTCGGATTTCCTTCGCGTGTCCATACGTCGCCTTCCAGCTCTCGTAATACGTATCAAGCATCCACTCCTCGACGCGGGTGGTATTCGGCCGCTCAGGCAGCGGCGACGTCGTATAAAGATCGCGCAGCCTGACTTCCAGATAGCCGGTCTCCGTCAACACGTCGTTCAGCGAGACCTCGCCGCGCCGGACCGCCCGCACCCGCTCGCGCTCCACCTCAGGCATCGGCAAAGTCAGACGTCCGGTTTCCATAAACTCCACGCCCTGATAGCCAAGCCGCAGCATATGGCCGGCGTACTTCGTGTCGAAGCCGTACGCCTCGACCAACTCGCGACGGTTGACGTTCTTCTGACCGCGCTCTCCTAGCAGCCGCTGGCGCTGTGCTTGCAGATAACCGAGGTAGTGCGCGCCGGCTGTTCTCGACGCGAAGCAGGGTGCCAGTTCCAACAGGCTCTGTCCTCTTGCGTTGCATACGATGTAGGACGGCGAGAACAACAGCGTGATGACAGTAGGATTGCCCTTCAGCGCGAGGCGAATCCATTTCCGGAGGCTATAGATCGTCAAGTCCAAATCGCCAGGTTGGCTTGGCGCATCATGTTGTTGCTCGCGCACGGCAGCCGTACGGTAGATGTGCTGCTCGAACGTTTCCTTGATCCCTTGCGCCAGCTCGTACGGCTCGAGGCAGACACCCATCTCGTCGCGGTCGTCCTTGCCGGCTTCAGCGATGCCGTGGATACCCGAGCCTACTTCACAGCGGAGGAACGTCGCCTTTTCAATCCAGTCGCGTGTCATACTTCCTTCTTTCTTGAGGCGTCACCCTCTTCGATCTTGACTTCCTTGAGCTCGCGGATTTCCCACTCACGTTCGAGGGTCTTCTCCGCTACCGTGCGGAGCACTGTCCGATTGTCGGAGTCGATGACGAAGCGCCACCCACCAGTAAATCCGTTGTATTCGTATAGGCGATATTTCATGCCATCTCTCCTTCTTTCCTCAGCCTCGTATACTTCCGCCGCCACTCGTCCCACTTGTCGACGGCCATCAGGTCACGGCATTGCTGCGGCGAGCGCGAGTCAAAGCGCACGCGGAGGTCCTCGTCGTAGACGACGTAGCCGTCAGGCAGGCGGATCGTGACGACGTGGAAGCGGACGTTAATCGGCATCCTTGTGCCCCTTCCATCCGGCCGGCGGCGAGCCGTGTTGCATGTACCAAAGGTGGAGCACGAGCGCCTCGAGCTTCTTGATCCGTGCCTCGGCCTGGTTGATCGCGTCGATCATGACCATGCTTGGGCCAGCATCGCCTGTGTAGCGTGCCTCAAGAGCAAAGAAAGCGTCACGGAGTTCGTTCATCGGCGGCCTCCTGTTTGCACATCTGCCTGTTGATTTCGTCGTCGCTCATGGCCCGCGACGCCCGGTAACGGATCGTGAGGAACCGGTCGATCCCGGTAGCCCGCGCGTGCTCGATGACCCCGAGCGTCCCGTATCGGTAGTTGATGAATCCGTGCTTGTCCGCGCTGATGAAGAGCGTCATTTTATTACCTCATAACAGGAAGCAGATGCGTCCGCCGCCATACGTTCCCCGCCGACCAGACCATCAGCACGCCGCAGAGGCAGTGCTGGTAGAACTGGTTCCCCCTGCAGGCCGCACCGCGCTCGAGCAGCCGCGCGAGGTCGCCGTAGTCGGGCGGCCCGAGCCTACGCTCGCAGTCGGGGCAGTTCGTCGGCGGCTGCTCCTCGGGCGTGCCCCAGCCGAAGTGTCGTTCAGTCATGATCCATCTCCACGCAAAGGAAAACCTCTTCTTCCGGCGCGTGCTCGCTCGGCTCGACGGCATCGAGCTGAAACTCGGCCTCGTCGGCGGCATTCCAGATGAAAACTTCCGCGTCGCCAGGATAGTCGAGCAGCGCGATGATCAATTGCTTGACGGTCATGGGTCCTCCTTTTCGACCTGCTCGTTCAGCAGGTTCAGGAATCGCTCGTCGAGCGCATTAGGCCGATCGGCCGGCGCGTATTTGTCGCGGCCCGTCTTCATCCAGGCGCCGCCGCGCGGCGGGACGCGCAGGATGGATGGGTTCTTCTGGACGAACTGGAATCGCTCGCCGGCGCGGAGGTCGGAGAACTTCATGCGCACGCCCACCACCCGCACCGGGCGACGAGGCGGTCGTACGCCTTCTTGACTTCCTCCGGGACGGTCTCCAGGAGGATTTCGTCCGCCGCCCCGTGCGCGGCTTCCGGGTCGCCGCCGGTCAGGGCGTCGAGCCGCTTGACGGCTTCCTTCGGGTCGAGACGTTTGCGTTTCATCTTTCGCGCTCCTTTACGTGATTACGTATCCATTCTTTTCGCACCACGCGATACACTCCGTATGCGAGGGTGAAATGAACAGCGTTTGATGTTGGTCGAACACCTCGAACTGGTAAGGAGTCCGTCCGCGGAGCCGAGCGAGGATGGAAACCTTCTGCTCCTTTGTTCTTATCGAAACGCGTTTGTCTTCCGTGTTGTCAGTCATCGTTCACCTGTTCACCAGATACACCTTGTGCTGCGGCACGCGCAGCGGCTTATCATCGGGCCCCTTGACGTAGGGCGAGATCCAGATCAGCTTGCGGTCTTTGTGCCCGGGGCCTACCGGCTGGTTGCGGACGTGTCCGTCGACGATGAACCTGAAGCCGTATTCGCGATGCCCAGCGTCCGGGTTGACCGACAGGTGACGCTCCTGCCGCCGCAGCCTGATGACCTTGACGTAGTCGAGTTTCTCCTTCGGCTCCAGCACGCGGTCGAATTCCTTGCGACGGTGCCGCTCGACGTGGCCGTCCTCGGTCGTCAGCACGGGGGCCTTGGAGGTCAGCCACATCAGCGCGGCCAGCACGAACTTGCTGATGACCAACGAAACGTGCTTGAACTGCTTCTCGCCGACGATCGTTTCTCCCGCAAAGCGACCGCCGGGTCCGTATTGCAGGGCGTGCTCCCTCGCGATGCGGGCCATCATCTCGTCGATCGTCTCGCCGTGGTGCCAGCACCAGACCTGCGACGGGCAGACCATGTAGCTCCGGATACTTGGGTTGTCCTTGAACGGGTCGCTGGTCCAGCAGATGCAGACGAAGACCTTCGAGCTTCTTGGTGTGGGGCCTTCGTCGAGGAACTGGTTTTTGCCGTCAACCCACGCCGCGCTGAACGCTTGAATCGGCACGTCGGACGTCGTGGTCTTGAGAGGAAGCGGCGCCTCGAAGTGCCACCAAACGGCGTTCGTCTCGAGGTTCCAGCTGTTGAGCTGGGCGTCCGTCGGGATCTTGTCGGCGATCGCGAAGACGGCGTCGATCGATTCCCTCGTCCAATAAAATGGCCTGGCGTTGGTGATCACGAGGTCGTCGAGGGTCCAAGCGCCGGACAGCCTACGGATGCTCTCTTGTGGCGAGGCACGGAGCATCTTGATGATCCGCTTCGCGTCGATCTGCGACTCGACGGCGCGGAGCCATTCCTGGCCGGGGCGCGGCGGGGCGGCGAGCTGGGTTTCCATGTCAGTTCACTCCATCGGCCACGACGCGGGGCCGGGCTCCAATAGGAACAAGCCGATCAGCAGCGCGGCGGTCAGCAGCAGCGCGCCGACGAGGATGCGGTTCGGCCTCACGATTTTTCCCCGTAGTCAATTGGCGGCGGCACCCTCGATACAGTCCGGTCCGTCTCCCTGATCGCCGCCGCGATGTCCTGCAGCGCGTAGACGACGGCCCAAGCGATGCGGAGCACTACGATCCAACGATTTCCGGCGGCGCTCGCCTCCTCGGCCATTCTCATCTTGTGAGCGGCTTGATCTTGGAGCGTCATTTCAGTCCCCCGAATCGCAAACCCGCCGCACGACGTAGCGGAAATATTCGTAGGTGTGGATCCGCGTGTAGGGCTCGCCGCTGTAGATGTTCATCGGCGGGACGTCGGGCAGCGCCGCGCCCGTCCGCTTGTCGAACGTCGCCGGCTTGACCTCGTCCTGGATCTTCCCGTGCTCCATGAGGTCGTAGGCTTGCCCGAAGCCGAGCAGCCCGCAAGCGTCGAGGCGCGCAAGGTCGTCGGCGTCGAGCTCGACGCGGCTGACGATCTCGTAGTTCGTGTAGGTCACGCAGCGAAACGGCGCCGACGCGCCGATCACCTTGATCGTGAGCTCCGGCCGCTGCACCGGGAAGCGGACGGCGTGCAGATCGTCGTTGAACGGGGTCTTCGGTTCGTCGAGCGTCAGTCTCATGTCGGTCATGGCTTCTCCTTTTTCGCGGGCAGCGCCGCGATCTGCCCCAGCGCCTCAGTCACCGCCGCGGGCGTCAAGTGCCCGAGGACGTCGTCCGTCACCGGCGTCGTATAGTCGAGGCGCCCGTCCGGCCCGCGCACGGCGAGCTCGTAGAGCCCCGCGCTGCCGCCGTAGGTATAGCGCCCGCGGACGACGGACGCGCCGTAGCCGTTCGGAAAGGTGACCTGGGCTTGCTCGCCCATCCCCGCCAGCGATTCGAACTTCAGGTCGTTGAACGTCATCTTGATCTCCTGCCGCCAAGCTTACCACTTCTTAAAAACAATGTCTACTCGCCGTTTTCCTTAGCGATTACCTCGTATTCGACGACCCACCCGGCGTCGCCCAACTTGACGCTGACGATCCGCGTCTGGACGACGTAGCGCCCGACCGACTCGATCCGCAGCAGCTGGCCGCGGGCGAGCTTCAGCCGCTCCTGGACGCCGACGTCGACGGTGAAGGTCGGCATCAATTCGACGGCAGCTTGTGTGTGTGTGTGTTCATGACCGACTCATCACCGCGTCGCTTGGCGCGGTCGAGCGCGCCCAGGAGGTCGTCGTCGACCTCCTCGACCCTGATCCACACGACGCGCCCGCCCGAGAGTTTGATCGGCTGGCGGTCGGGGGCTTTGTTCAGCGAGTAGTAAAAGATGCCTGTCATCATTCGTTCCTCTAAAATTCTTCGGCCAGCCGTTCCGCCTCCTCGAGCTCCTCGGCCAGTTTGGATTCCGCCTCCGCCTCCTGCCGCGCGGCCTCGTCGGCGGCGGCCTTGAATTCAGGCTTGACGTCGGCACCGCCCTCGTCGACGTGCTCGCAGCCCTCCGACGCCCAGGCGCGGCAGATCGGGCATTTCCAATTTCCTTGCGCCGGCCCGCAGGACCAACAACAGATGTCGCCGCACATGCAAGCCATCAGTATCTCCCTTCAATTCTTAACGGGACGAGTCCCTTGCGCGGCTCGAGCGTGCCGACCGTGACGAGGAGCTTTGACCCGTTGACCAGGTCTAGCTGGTAATACAAATTGATGCGTCCGTCTATCTCTACGTCCATCTCGTCCGCGTCGAACGGCGCGACCGTGTGTTTCAGCGCGGCTATCAGGTGGCTGAGCTTCATGTGTTTTCCTCCCTGACCGTTCCGTCCGGCCACACGGTATACACCGACCGTCCGATCTTCTTCTTCGCATACCGATACGTCGCCCACGTGCCCGAGCGCAGGACCTCCCGGTCTTCGCCGGGCGCGCATATCAGCGTCTCAGTCATGTCAACGATGATGCGGTTCCGCACCAGATAGGCGCGCTCCGGGTGGACGACGTCGGCCTTGCAGTAGGCTCGCTTGCCGTTTTCGATCGGCGGGTGGGCGTGGATCTCGCAATCAGCCCAGTGCCGCGCCAGCTTATGCGCCTCGGCGTCGGCCCCGACGCAGTCGCCGTGATGGAATTCTGTTAGCTCATCGTCAAACGATCCAAGCAGCCGCTCGACGGCCTCCTGCTGCGCCACCGTCATGCCGCGCTGCGTGCCGCTGAAGCCGATGTTCATGAAGCGCTCTTTTCTTTTTCAGCGACCAACTTTTCGGCCAGCACGATGACGTCGTAAATCTCCCAGTGCGCGACGCCCTCAAGCGGCGCCGCCAGCTTGCTGTAGGCTTCTTTTGCCCGACGGATGACTTCCTTTGGAGAGTGGCTCATTTTATCCTCCCAGCACCCGCGACGCTGCGCCCGACTCGCGCCAGTCGCGCTCGTTCATCGTGGTCCGCAATTGTTTCTTCACCACGCGTATCTGCCGGTCGAGCTCGCGCAGCCGCGCCCGCAGGCCGCGCCGCTTTGCTTGCAGCCCGGCTAGCGTGCGGGCCTGCCGGACCAGCGCCGCGTCGCGGTTTGCGGCGGCAGGCTCGAGCTTGTGGTAGATGGCAAGAGCTTCGGACTTCTTCATTGCTTTTCTCCTATCGACGGCCATCGTTTGTGCTCTGTCTTCGCCTTGCAGAGCGTGCAGTACAGCCGTTTGAGATCCCGGAACGCATCGCCGTGCTCCGACTCGTAGCTGACGACCCGGCCGCAGGTTCCGCAGCGCCAGTCGATGAACTTCTTCATCTAACCTCCTTAAAAAACGGTCGCAAGCGGGATGTCCCTTCTTTTCAACTATCGGGCAACGGATAGGGCTCCATTCGAAGCACCACCAAGCACCCGCTTGCGACCAGAGTCAGTGTAGCACTTCTTAAAAGGAATGTCTATAGCTGATTTCCTTAGCAAATCACGCGAAAATGGCGGTAGCCAGCAGGCCGGAAATATGCTAGGCTATCAGAGCCTGGGCGCGGCCCACCTGCCCAGCCCACCGGCAAAACGCGGTCAGAAAAAGCGGCTCGGTAGCCCCACGGGCTTCGCCGAGCACAGCTAGACCCTGTACTTGGGCCGAGCCGCTTTTTCTTTCAACGGAGGTCTACCGTTGCAAACGTATTTCATCTCTGATGGAACCCTTGTAAAAATAGGTAAAAGCGAAAACGCAGAAGCCCGCCTTTTACATTTTCAAACATCTCACGCGCAGCATCTGAAGCTGCTTCTTGTTCTTTCTGAAGACCGTGAACAAGAACTACACAAAAAATTCGCTGCCTACCACAAGCGCGGTGAATGGTTTTGGTTGTCGAATGACATTGAAGACTTCATCGTCGGGTATAACCCGCAATATCAGCGGCGAACTTTTCATGCTTGGATCATTTCCCGCCACAAGCAGCCCGACGCCATAGGGCGTCTCGCTCGTGAAATCCTTAAAGACCCTTATTATCCAAGAGAAGCAAACAAACTTGCATTCTTGCTCAGATATTATGACGGTGCGCGAAGATCGGACGCCTCTGAGCTTCGCAAAACGATAAAACGGGCTCATCGCGAGTGGCGCGAATTTTTAAGTTGGAAAAAAGCTCAACCGGCGCCGGTTGACATGCGGCCACGCCTCGTAAAGAAACCGACAACAGAGGCAGAATGACCCCGCAGGAAATTGTCAAGTCCTACCTCGAGAAGAACTTTCAGGTCACCTTCTGGCCGCAGATAGGCGACATCAAGGGTCCGAAGGAAAAAGACTGGCCGCATCATCCGAAGACGCTTGCCGACTGGCGAGAGGGATTACGCGTCGGGTTGATTACCGGCGTCGAGGTGGCACCTGACAAGTTCCTTCACGATATCGACATCGACTGGGAACCAGGCTCACTGATCGCGCAGTCGCTCCTCCCTCCAACGGGCTTCGTTTTTGGACGCGCCAGCAAACGAATCAGTCACTGCTTTTATGTTGCACCCGAGGCGCTGGCCTCGTTCAAGTACGAGGACATAGATAAGACTTGTTTAATTGAGCTTCGCGGCACGAAGGTCAACGGCGAGATAGGTCTTCAGACGATGGCGCCGCCGTCGGTCTGGACGAAAGGCACCAAGCAGGAGATGCTCGCCTTCGTGCGGCAAGACGATCCGGCATTCGTCGACGCCGCGTTGCTGAAGCAACGCGTCTGCCTAGCCGCCATCGCCATGATTCTCGCCAAGCACCTGGGTACGAACGGCTTCGGACACGAGCCCCGCCTGGCCTGGGCTGGATTTCTTCTTCGAGCAGGCATCAGCATCGACGAGCTGATCATGATGGGCGAGGCCATCAGCCGCCACTGTAACAACCGCGAGGTAGCCGACGTTCGTCGCGCGGTGGAGTCTACCGCCGCGTCGCTCCAACACGAGGGCAAGAAGGTCAAGGGCGGCCCTGCGCTGGCGAAGCTCTTAGGCAAGGGCGGGAAGCTCGTCATCGCGAGAATCAACGAGTGGCTGGGCCGTGATTCAGATTTCACCCGCGTGGAAGGGATCATCGTCAAGGACCATCAGCAGAACATCAGAAGGGCGGTCGAGCTGTTAGGCCGCGAGCTGTCATACAACAGCTTCTCGGACAAGATGCTCATGGACGGCGAGCCGCTTGAAGACCGACAGATGAACGACATGTGGCTCCGCATCGACGAAGAGCACCGCTTCCGCCCGACCTACATGTTCTTCGAGAAGGTCATCCACCGCATCGCCTGGGAAAATCCATTTCATCCTGTCAAGGATTACCTGGCAGGCCTTACGTGGGACGGCGTCGAGCGCCTCGACACGTGGCTGACAGCCTGTGCCGGCGTCGAAGACACGGCGTACTCGAGGGCCGTGGGTGCGATTGTGCTCGTCGCGGCCGTCAGACGGATTCGACAACCCGGAGCCAAGTACGACGAGCTGCTGATCATCGAGGGTCCACAGGGGTTGAACAAGTCTACGGCGCTGCGTGCCCTGTGCCCTCGTTCTGATTGGTTTTCTGATGACCTTCCACTGAACACCACGTCGCAACGCATCATCGAGGCCACGCTGGGCAAGTGGATCATCGAGGCATCAGACCTTGCCGGGCGCAGAAGGGCCGAGCGAGAGCATCTGAAGGCAACATTGTCACGACAGGTGGACGGTCCAGCCCGGCTTGCGTACGCACATCTCCCGGTCGAGAGGCCGCGGCAGTTCATCATCATCGGGACGACAAATTCTTCGGAGTACTTTGACGATCCGAGCGGAGCTCGCCGCTTCTGGCCTGTTACCATCAAGCGATTCGACATCGGCAAGGTACTCGAGATTCGAGATCAACTCTGGGCCGAGGCTTCAATTCGCGAGGCTTCAGGTACATCCATCAGGTTGTCCGAGGCGTTGTGGCCGGAAGCGACGCGACACCAAGAGAAGAGGCGTGAAATAGACCCTTGGGAGATGCCGCTCCGAGCGCTTCTGCTGGCGATTCCTGCCTCGAGCGACGATAAACGTCGCGTGTTGACCGATGACCTGTGGAGTGGATTGAACATAGACGTCAACAAGCGAGACAGATATGGCGGGGTGAGGATTGCGGAAATCATGCACCGATTGGGCTTCAAGCGGACGACGGTTAGAGTCAGCAATACGGTCGGGTCCGGCTACGTGACCGAGAGGGTCGGACTGCTGGAGCTGGTCGACGAGGGTCGGACTCCGGGCGAGGATGATGCCGGAGAGGAGACCCCCGAGATTCCGTTTTAGGCTAGGAAAAGGCCTGTTACAAGGATTACAAGAGTTACAAACGAGCTTTGGATGGCCCGAGACAGGCTGTTACAAGGATTACAAGAGTTACAAAGTCCGGGTTGTAATCTGTAAGCTGTTGTAAGCGAGGATCCTCTGGCGGTTATTTTCGGCAGTGTATTCCAAAATTACTTGGCTACTTATATAGAAGTCTTTATACTTACATTACAAAGATTACAAGTATTACAAGAAGACAAAGCGTACACCCAGCCTCGGAAATCACGCGATTCGTTGTAAGCGAAGTTGTAAGCGATGATGACCGAAACGCGAAGAAAGGATTACACCTAGCGAAAATTGTACATTTCTTTTAACATCATTACACTTTACAGCCATTTCCGCTGGCTTTACCTTCTAATTACCGGTGGAAAAGGTCCAATCTCTCGCCGAGTTTCTCGGTGTCCTAGACCCGCAGGCGGATGCACCAGCGGAGTCGTCGTTCTCTCCTGACATCACCCCTCAGAGCGCGGAAGATTTCTGCCAAGGCGTCTTGAGCAGCCGCGAGTATCGCGAATCTGTCTATCGACGAATCACGATGGACGACCTCCCACCTTCAATCGAGCAGATGTTCTACGCGTATGCCTGCGGCAAGCCCGTCGAGAAGATAGAAGTCACAGACAAAACGGCAATCGAGAACATGACCGTCGAGCAACTTGAGGAGCGAGCTCTAGCCCTCGTCTCTCTGGCGCGGAAGATGCGGAAGGCTCAGGCCGGGCAGCCAGTCGAAGATGAACCCTCGGAACCCCTCGAGGCGGAGGGCGTTCATTGACGTCTGGGCTTCAGCAGGCGCCGTCGCTTGAGCAGATCTCAGTCGAGCTGCTCGCCGTCGAGCGTGAGTTGTCTCGCCGCAGACAAGAACAGAAGCTCGTCAACAACGAAACAATTCCAGAGGTTTTTAGGCCTCTCCTACGGCCGGCACGTTACAAAGGACTGTATGGCGGCCGTGGTTCGGCAAAATCCCACACGTTTGCCGAGCTGTTGCTAGCGAGGACCCTCGAACGGCCGGGGACACGCTGGGTCTGCGTACGTGAATTTCAAACTACGTTGGAGGAGTCTGTTAAGCGGCTGCTTGAGGACAAAATAGAAGAATATCAAGTAGGCCGGTACTTCCGCGTGATGATGAATCACATCGAGACGCCTGGCGCTGGCCGCATCATCTTTCAGGGGATGAACAATCACACCTCGGAGTCGATTAAGTCTTTAGAGGGGTTTGATGGCGCGTGGTTTGAAGAGGCGCAAGTATGCTCGGAACGTTCACTAGAGCTTTTAAGACCGACGATCCGCAAGGAATATCCGGACGGGACACACTCGGAAATTTGGTTCTCGTGGAATCCACGGTTTCCGAAAGATCCTGTCGACAATCTGTTCCGCGGCAACGCTCCGCGGAGTCCTGAGCTGCCGCCGTGGCAGCCGGTTGACGACGCGATCATCATCGGGTCTTCCTATAAGGAAAATCCACATTTTCCCAAGGTATTGCTTAAAGAGGTGAAACGCGATCAGGCGCGCGACCCTGAGAAATATGCCCATGTGTGGCTCGGCGGCTACGAGCGGAAGTCTGAGGCGCGGGTCTTCAAGAATTGGGAGGTGTTGAAAGTTAAGGATTGGCCGGAGTTACGGCATGACGAGGTGTTTTACTACGGCGGGGATTGGGGCTACAGCGTCGACCCGACGGTGCTGATCAGGTGCTTCGCGCGCGGCAAGGTGCTCTACGTCGACTACGAAGCATATCAGGTAGGCTGCGAGATCGACCACATACCGGCGCTCTTCGACAAGGTGCCCGGGTGTCGCGAGTGGCCGGTCGTAGCTGACTCAGCCCGGCCTGAGACGATTGCCTATCTGCAGCGCCACGGGTTCCCGAGGCTCGAGGCGGCGATCAAGGGCAAGGATTCGGTCAAGGAAGGCGTAATTTTCCTACAGGGCTACGACATCAAGGTCCACCCGCGCTGCGAAAAGACGATCGAAGAGCTGACGATGTACTCCTATAAGACGGACCCGCAGACGGACATCGTCATGCCTGTGCTTGAGGACAAGAAGAACCACGTGATCGACTCGCTGCGCTACGCGGTCGAGAAGTTGCGGAAGCCGAAGGAGTGGGTGACGTTTTAAGCCTTCCGCCGGGTTCGGCAAGGTGAGATGGGCGACATAGTTTTCGACTTCATAGGCGTCGTCGGTGCGTTGCTGGTGCTCGGGGCGGTAGTTTACGGCTTCAGGAAGTATCGACGATGATGACATTCGCTGATTTTGAGGCGCGGTGCGAAGCTGAGGCCGCCAAGCTCGAGGATCGGCTGACGCGCTACATCTCGTCGCCGCAGGAGCACGACCTGGCGTTGCTCGCTGCGTGGGCGTTCATTCGTTTGTTGTTGGAACGCGTATGAACATCGAAGGATTTTACGTCATGGTCGCACTGACGCCCATCTCGGTCGATAAACGAATCGCGACGGCGCTGCTGAAGACCCGCTGCCCGCACTGCGGCTGGCCGATCTCCGCGCGCAATGACGACCGCGTCAAGGACGCGTACTACGAGCACCTTGTTGCGTCGCACGGCGCGAAGGCGCTGGCCCGATGACCGTCCGCATCCAGGTCTACGACGAGCACGCGCGCGAGTGGCGATGGTTTACCGTCGTGCCACACGACCCCGCGTTTACGGCACTGTGCGGCAACGGGATTCATCAGTTCGCCGTGTTCGCCGACAAATGCGCGTGCGGGAAGCACGGGAGGCGGGCATGATGAAGATCAGATTCACGACCACGAGCCTTTTGAAAAACGGCGGCAAACCATACTGGTCCTTGACCCGCAATATCGGGCCGACGGCAGGCTGGATCGCGCTGGCGGCTGGGCCTGTCGGATTCTGTTTCTCGTGGATTCGCAAGGCGCACAAGAGGTGATGACCAAGCACTGCCGCTACCACCGGCGCCAGGAGCTGCATCCGGACATGGCCTCGGGCGCGCTGACCTGCCCGCGCTGCCGCGAGGAGTCGCACAAGCGGAGCCTTGAGTCCGGCGTCTTCTGCGTCGAGCACGCCAGGGTGATCAAGGACAACGAGCCGGAGGAGCTCGCCCGTGCCATCTGAACAGACGAACGGCAACGGCGCCTCGCGCATCATCCTGACGGACGCGCTGCCGCCTTCGGCGCCCACGTCCTTCAGGTCCGCGGAGGAGTTCCGCGCGGCGACTTCCATTCTTCTTGACCGCGCGCAGTTCATGCGCCTAGCGGGTGTCACCTTCGGGACGAAGCGCGACACGTACGAGGTCCTCGGCTACCAGCGACAGCTCACGACGAAGGACTACCACGACCGCTACGCGCGCGGCGGAATCGCTGGGGCGGTCGTCGACGCGCTGCCCAAGGCCACCTGGCGCTCGGACGTCTGGCTCGAGGAGAACGACAACCCGAAGAACGTCACCGCGTTCGAGAAGGCCTGGGACGACCTCGACCGCCGTCTGAACATTACGTCCATCCTGCTCCGCGCCGACATTCTGTCGCAGCTTAGCACTTACTCCGTCGTGCTCATCGGCTCGCAGGATGGCGCCCTCGACCAGGAGCTGCCGCGGGGTAAGCCCGAGAAGCTCATCGGGCTCTGGCCGTTCGCCGGCGGCGGCGGGCCGGGCACGCAGAACAGGGGCGCGATAGCGACGCTCGACGGCGACGCGACGATCGCCTCGTTCGAGGACGACCCGCACAACCCGCGCTTCGGACTGCCGCGCGCCTACAATTTGCGGCGCACGGACATCAACAATCCGGATTTCCAGAAGGAAGTTCACTGGAGCCGGATCATCCACATCGCCGAGGGCTGCCTCGACAACGACGTTTATGGGCAGCCGTGCCTCGAGCGCGTGTGGAATCTGCTTGATGACCTCGACAAAGTTACCGGCGGCGGCTCTGAGGCTCATTGGCTCCGCGCGAACCAGGGCATGCATCTCAACGTCGACAAGTCGATGGGCGACATGTCCGACTCTGAGCGCGCTAGTCTTCAGACGCAGGCCGACGAGTACGCGCATCAGATGCGGCGGATGTTCAGGACGCGGGGCGTGGATATCAACACACTCGGCTCGGACGTTTCGGACTTCGGCGGGAACGCCGACGCGATCCTCACGCAGATCGCTGGCGCGAAGCGTATCCCGAAGCGCATCCTGACGGGATCGGAGATGGGCGAGCTGGCCTCGTCGCAGGACCGCGAGAACTGGAAGGACCAAATCGTCGGCCGGCAGAACGCCTACGCCGGGCCCTACATCGTCCGACAGCTGGCCGACCGGCTCATCAAGTACGGGTACCTGCCGCCGTCGGAGACGTACATCGTCAAGTGGTCCACCATCCAGACCCTGACGTCCGAGGAGCGGGCGCAGGGCGCGCAGAAGTGGGCCGCGGTCAACAGGACGCAGGGCTCGACGGTGTTCACGACGGCCGAGACGCGGTCACATTGGTATGACTTCGAGCCGCTGAAGGAAGATGAGATCGAGCTCGTCCCGCCCGCGCCGCCGCCGGCACCTGAAAAAGAAATAGATGGCGACGAGCGGTTCCCGCGCGCGGCAGCCGACCCGCGGATCCGTGCCGCCGCGGAGGGAACGAAGTTTTCGTCGACGCAGGTCAACCTCCCGCGCGTCATCGGCGAGAAGTTGCTAAAGTATGCGCTCTCTATCCCACGCGAGGACTTAGCTGACGACGGGGTCGAGCTTCAGCCGCATGTTACGGTCAAGTACGGCATCCACACGAACGACGCCGCGGCTGTCCGCGCTGCGCTGGGTGGTCATCCGGGTCCAGTTCGGCTTGCACTCGGCAACCTTGCGTTTTTCAGTGCGCCGGTATACGACGTCGTGTATGTCGAGGTCAAGAGCGCGGACCTCGAGGACCTGAACAAGCGGCTCGCTGACAGGCTGGAAGTCACCGACACGCACCCGACCTACGTGCCGCACGCCACGCTGGCCTACGTTAAGCCGGGGCTTGGGCAAAAGTACACGGCCTACGACCACAACGATGATTTGTTTTCGGGGCTTAACGCGTCTGTCGGGTCGATAGTCTTCAGCCCGGCGGAGGGCGAGGATGTCGAGATTGACTTAGCGATGCGCGCGGACACAGAAGCGTATGACGATGAGCTGGTGCGGGTACTCGAAGAGGCCATCAAGGTCAACAACACGGAAGTCATCGACAGGATCATCGGGGTCAATAGAATGCTTGGTGGACCCGGTTCAGGTAATTTTGGTCATGAAGGAAGACCTGGAGAAGTAGGCGGAAGCGCGCCATCAGCTGCCGCCGAGCGCATTAATGAAATTGACCGAAAGATCATGGAGATTTCGAGCCGCGGCGGCGGTAACTCTGCAAAGGAAATTAAGGCGCGGATGAGGGAAATTGAGCCGCTCATTGCCGAGCAAGAAAGACTGAAGAATGAGCTTGAGCCCACTCGAAAAGAGGCCATCGCTGCGTCTGCCAAGTTGGTCAAGCGTGACGACGGTGGCTACTCGGTTCAACATAGTGGGCAGACTATCGGCACGCTCGAGCCGGTGACCTATACCGGGTTCAAGACTGTTCATGGCGCGCAGCAGATGAGGTCCCAAGAGGGATTCAACGCGGTCTACGAAGGAAACACCGTAGCAAGTCAGGTTGGTCGCAAGCAGGCGACCGAGGCGATTGCCCGCGCTCATTCCGACAAGTTGAAGGGGTCACGGTAGTATGCCCACCTTCACCGGCTCCATACGCGTTAAGGTCGACACCGACCTGATAAACGCCGGCGACTTCTCGTCCGGGAAGGACCAGCTCCGTTTGACGCTCGAGTCCCTGTTCGCGAACGGCACGGGGCTCGGCCAGGCGAACAACGTCTACTCGAAGCGCCGCACGCTGACGACGGGCGCGAGCGAGGACTTGGACGTCTCGGGCAGCTTGACGAACCTCTTTGGCACGTCGCTTGTGTTTACGAAGATCAAGGCGATAGCTATTCAATCCTTAGCGGCCAACACGACGAACCTGACGGTTAGTCGTCCAGCAAACGGGCTACCATTCCTCTCCGCCGTTGGCGACGCGCTCGTTCTCACGCCCGGCGGGATCTTCGTCTTCGTTGACCCGTCGGCCGCGGGCGTCGCGGTGACTGGTGGCAGCGCGGACTTGATCAACGTAGCGAATGCCGCCGGGGCCTCGGCCTCGTACGACGTCGTCATCGTGGGGGTCGTCTGATGCTCCAGCTGCCGCTTGAGCCGAGACGTGCCTCCAGGCTGCTGGCGCGCGCTGTCGTTGGGCTGCGACTGCTGGGTGGGCCCGGCTCTGGTCATCACGGTCACGCTGGCAGACCCGGGGAAGTAGGCGGTAGTGCGCCCGGTGCCGACTTGCCGGAAGGGTTAAGCAACACCGTCGAGAACCGTAGCATTCGCTGGGAAAAGCAGGGCCGATACTACGTGAACGCCGAGTCTTTGGTCCTTTACCACGGGACGACGGAAAGCCGCGCCGGCAAAATCGAGGCGGAAGGATTGAAATTCGGCAACTTGGCCCTCACCCCGGAATACGCCTTGGAGATCGCCAAGGTGCGACGCGAGGGCGATCAGCCAGTCGTGTTCAGGGTCGAGACACCGGCAGGAAGCGTTTATCCGGTCTTTCATGGTTCGAAGGGCATACAGACCGATGCGCTGTCGTTGGCGAAGCCGATTAAGTCTGTTAGTCGGTTGAAGGCTCTCGGCGGCCCCGGGAGTGGGCATCACGGACATGCCGGAAGACCAGGAGAGGTAGGCGGCTCCGCTTCCGGCGAGACGTTCCACGGGACCCGCCTTGACGTTGCCAAAAAGATCAAGAAAGAGGGCCTCCGCCCGGGGCACGGCGGCAGGGTCTACGTCGCGCATGAGCTCGACTTGGCCCTGAACTACGCGTCGCAGTCTACTGGGAAGGACGATGTTGCCGTCGTCGTTTTGTCGAAGGAAGCGGCAAAGTTTTTCAACGTTACAGGGCAGCAACATCATCCAGGAACGTATCACTACTCGCAGGGCTCAAAAACAGTTCCGTCCAAATTCATCAAGGAAGTTCGAATTTACAGCGCCCGCGAGATAGACAAGCTCCGCGAGGGACAATTTCCGTATCAGACGGGCGGCGAAAAGCTCAAGTACAAGGTTCTCGAGGGCCTTGACGAGGGCGACCTGATTGTCGTCATCATTTTGGATGGGTCGTTGAAGACCCTCGGCGGCCCCGGCAGCGGTCACTTCGGCCATGAAGGAAGACCCGGAGAGGTGGGCGGCAGCGCACCCTCGGACCTCGGCGAGACGGACCTCCCGCGCTTCGACGAGGACGACCCCGACACGCCCGAGTGGAAGGCGATCCTGGCCCACGACGCGTTCCTCGACAAGCTCGACGACGGGGCCTCGATGGACGATGACCTTGAGAAGATGCGTCAGGCTTTGGATGATTATGTCCACGCTCCGGACCGCTTGAACAATGCGCTTCGGGAGAACCCCGACTTGTTGGACTTAGCCGATCATTCTGAGAATGACGACAACGATGACGAAGATGACGACGACGACCGGCCCCGCGGGGGCCACAGGCTTCTGGACCTCGCGAAGACGGGGGCCGAGGTCGAGAACGCGATGGCCGACGCGCCGAAGATCAAGCAGCCGGTGACCGTCTACCGCGGCCTGCGCGGCGTGAAGGTTGAGGACTTCGTCAAAGGAGACCAGGTCACGTTGAACGGCTTCCAGTCGACGTCGTTCGACCCGAAGGTCGCCGCGGCGTTCATGGGAAGTAAGACGGGCGGCTTCGCGCGCGGCGACGACCTTGATGGCATCCTCTTGAAGATCGACGCGAAGTATGGCATCGCGTTCGGGCACGCGCACTCCATCGAGGGTGAGATGGAGATGTTGCTCCCGCACGGCGACACGTATCAGATTCTAGGTATCGGCAGAGTGCGGCACCAAGGCCGGACGTTCCCTCTCGTTCACCTGAGGCAGCGATGAACGTCGAGCGATACGTCCAGCCGGCCGACGGGGTGGTGTTCATCAGGCGGCAGCGTCGAAAGATCAGGACCCTCGGCGGCCCCGGCTCTGGTCATCACGGGCACGCTGGCAGGCCGGGGGAGGTGGGCGGCTCCGCACCCTCGGGACTCTTCGATCGCACGCTCGACGTCAGCAAGCCGGCCCTCGGCATCATAGGCGTGCAGGGAGACGTTCAGGTCCTGAACTCGACCGAGAAGTTTAACGACCACGACCAACTGTTCGGCGAGAAGCGGTTTGCCAGCCAGCGCTTTCGTTACTCGAACGGCCGCGTCAAGTGGGACGAGAAGCCTGACCTGGATGATTACCATGCAGTTGAGGGTTTCTTCGCGCGCGAGGGCGTGACGCTGAAAGAGCAGTTGTATTACGACGCCGGGCGGTGGAACCTTGTGGTGCCCGATCCGAGGGTGCTGGGAGGGCCTGGATCTGGGCATTTCGGTCATGCCGGCAGACCAGGAGAAGTCGGGGGTTCGGCCCCCTCAGAAGAGACGCGGGCCGCGCTCGAGAAAGCTATTACCGACCAGGCTTTAGAGATTCTCAAGGCGAAGGGTTTGTTGACTGGCGAAGGGCTGTCACCCCTCCGAGACGGCGGGCCCACGCACGCGGCACCGGCCGAGCGTGGTACGGTCAAGGAGTATGTTGTCAAGACGTTGTCGAAAGATCTAGCGGCGCGCGTCCCTGAGCTAACTGGGACGAAGTACAGCGGCTTCACAAACAGTTACCGCGATGTGGCGGAGGCGGCTGTCCAGGACAGGCTTGATAGATGGGCGACGACGTCTGGGGATTCTCATGTAGAGGCTATATCGATGCAGCAGGCAATCAGGGACGAGTTCCTGCTTCACGATGCTGCCATGGACCACATGGAATATCACTCTACAGACCTGGCCTACTACCAAACAAACCAACAGGAGTATGACATCGACCGGGCTTACAACCGTACGGAATACGAGCATACCCAGGCCTGGTTTAAGGAGCGCGGCATCAGCGAGGTGACCGTCTATCGAGGGCAGAGCTTCGCGAGCGACCCAGGACTGAAGGTAGGCTCGACGCAGAAGGTGACGATGCAGCCAGCATCGTCGTGGACTACCGACCAATCCGTCGCGCAGAGCTTCGCCGACAATCATTACATGCGGGGACCGTCCTTCGTCCTCGCGGCGCGGGTTCCCGTAGGCAAGATACTGAGCACCGCCGTCACTGGGCGCGGCTGCCTGAAGGAAGCCGAGGTCTTGATGCTCGGCGGGAAGCTTTCCGTGAACGTCGTCTCGAGAGGAGGGCTGATTGATTAACATCGACGCCCTCATCGAGAACGCCGACTGGCCGAAGCGGACGCCGGACAAGATGTCTGACCTGCTGTTGTTTGAGGCACGAGGGCTTGGAGGGCCCGGCTCCGGCAATTTCGGACATGCTGGTAGACCTGGGGAGGTAGGTGGCAGTGCACCCGGAGGATGGGCCGAAGGTACAGTCAGTCGCGACTGGCCGGGAAAGGCCGAGGGCAAACGTTACTGGCAGACGAAGGAATATCAACAACTTTCTCCGAAAGAAAAGGCGGCCTATGATGAGAGTCCACAGGCTCGGAGAGATGACCTCGAGTCACGCGCCAACGAGCCAGCTTACGCCTTGCGTGAGGAGATCACCGTCTGGCACGGCACGTCTTCAGCGGCGGTAGATGCGATCAAGAAGGAAGGCTTGAAGCCGTTAGCTGGTCCCGGTAACGACTCTTGGGCGTTGAACAACGGGCTGTCGGACAGCGTGAACTACGAGATCGCTGGCCGCAAGGCTTCGGTCTATGTCGCGTTTACCAGAAACGAGGCCACTGCTTACGCGAAGCGGGCTGCCGAAGTAACCAGAGGACATCCGGTCATCCTCGAGATAAGACTGCCGGTCGGAATCGAGACCAAAAAGGATGAACTTGACCCGAACCGCTCGACTCGTCTGCGAGAGGTTAAGCCAGAATGGATCACCTCTATAAGAATGCAAAAATCGGGCAAGTGGCGCGCACTTGAGAAGACAGAGACGCTGTACGGGGTTCTGTTCGCGGACGAGGATGATCGAATCTTGGCCCGCCGCGAGCGTCCCCTCCACGCGATCGCCGACAGTTACCACGCGCGCGTCAAGAACGCCGTCGAGCATGCGTTTGCCGCGGGGCGGCGGGCCGTCGATAGGCAAAGGCTACAAGGCGCAAAAGGCATCCGCGACGTCCAGGCCGCGATGCGTGGGGTGCCGGACGCGGTCAAGGCGGCGCTCGAGGATGTGCTGCCGGGGGTTTTGTCAAAGCTGTTCGTGGAGGCCGGGAAGGGGACGCTCAAGACGCTGGGCGGTCCCGGGTCTGGGAACTTTGGTCATGCTGGCAGGCCCGGGGAGGTGGGCGGGTCTGCCGCGATCGTCTTCCACGGGACGACCCTCGCCGCCGTCGAGTCGATCAAGAAGCATGGGTTAGACTCCGGAAAGGCCGGCAACGTCTACCGCCAGTCGAAGAAGGGCAACGTCTACGTGGCCACCTCGGAAAACGAGGCGATGTTCTGGGCGCGACAGGCTGCAGTAAAACTAGCTCCTGAAAGCGGAGACTTAGACGTTGCCTTGATAGAGATTCAAGTCCCTGCGTCAATCGCAAATGAACAGTTGAAGCGAGACAAGAACTTGTCCTTCGTGACTGGCGCGAAAAGGTTCGAGGGGAGCATCCCGCCTGAGTGGATCAAGAGCATTCGAGTTGGAAGAATCGGCCGTCATGAAATGCTTCATCCAGATAAATTGAAGCAACTAGAATCCGGTGACGAGTACGTCACGCGGTACATTGCCATTTTATTCGAAAAAGACGACGAACTTGAGACGCTTGCCTCGGGTGACGACCTCGTCATCCGCAAGAGCGCCGATGTCTCTAAGCGCGCGAAGCTTCCCAAACTCTTCGATCCCTCTTACGCTCAGGACTGGGCGGAGAAGCACGCGGCGAAGTTAGCTAAAGGGCTTTCGGATACTACACGTGATGCAATTGCAGAGGCCATCGCAAATGCTTTTGAAGAACGCGATAAGGGTAAAGCGTGGAAGGATCTCGTCGATGAAATCCTGGACGCCGTGGGTGACGACGCCCGCGCCCAGACCATCGCCGAGACCGAGGTCATGGCGGCGGCTAACGCCGGTCAACGTGCAGCTTGGAACGAACAGGTTGAAAGCGGGTTTCTAGGCAGCGATGAGAAGCGCCGCTGGTTGACGTTCCCCGACGCTTGCCCGGAGTGCGACGAGTACGACGGCGAGGAAGTGGGGCTCGATGAGCTTTATCACGACAGCGTCGAGGGGCCGCCGCTTCATCCGCGGTGCAGGTGCATAGAGGAGCTGAAATCATGAGCGAAACACTTGAAGACCGCCACCTCCATCTCCTCGGCGCGGCCGGACAGGTGCGGACTGAGAAGCTCAACGGCAGGGACTACCTTGTGTTCCCCGTCGTCGCGCTGATGGAGGGAATCATCCACGCCGTCAACGCCGACGAGCCGGAGTTCGTGCCGGCCGCGACGCTGGCCGAGGCCGCCGACAGCTGGAACGGCCGACCGCTGGTGGTTGGACACCCCATGAAGAATGGGCGGCCGGTTTCGGCAAACGATCCGCGCGTGATGGAGCTTCAGGCGTTCGGGCAGGTCTTCAACTCGGCGATGAACGGCACGCGCCTCGGCATGGAGGCCTGGGCCGATCCCGAGAGGCTGGAGCAACTCGGCGAGCACGAGCTGCTCGCGCGGATACGCGCCGGGAAGGCGTCCGAGATCAGCGTCGGCGCGCACGTCATGACGGCGAACGGCGGCGGGCAGCATAACGGTCGTCAGTACAAAAAGTCCTGGCGTAAGGCGCAGGGTGATCACCTGGCGTTCTTGCCGCGCGGGCGCGGGGCGTGCTCGCTCGAGATGGGGTGCGGGTCGCATAGGGCGGCGCAGCTCTACGCGCTCGAGGAAGGCGGGCCGCGGGCGCTTGGAGGGCCAGGGTCTGGTCATCACGGGCATGAGGGGAGGCCGGGAGAGATAGGCGGCAGTGCGCCGTCCGGTGGTGGTGGTAAGACTGAAACGATCGAGAAGACATTCACCTCGGAAAAGAAGGCAAGAGAGCACTATGAAAAGATGGGTCAGGGACAGACTACCACTCAGGGCAAGAACGTCTCAAACGAGATGGAATACAACAAGGATGGGACGTATACTGTCAGGACTGTACGGAAGACGTCAGAAGACGATAGAGACGACTTAAAGTCGTCGTTTTCCTCTTCGCTCAAAGAAGCGCACTCGATGTCCGAAGAGGATATGTACAAGAGTCCGGCCCTGGCCGCCAGAAATATCGTCGAGGGCGCGTTGGAAAACCCCCCGGATGCTGGGAAGCTGTTCGACAAGGCTACGAGGGCGTTCAACTCGATGCCGGAACGGACGGCGCGTCAGATCTCGGCAAAGGAACGAGCCATCAGGGACTTTCGGTTCGCACTCACGCGTGAAAAGGAGCGAGCACAGTATAACGCTCCGAAACGTTGGGACAAGATCCTGAAAGGGCTTGAACCGAAGGCCCTTGCCGCGTTCGAGTGCGACGTGGTTGAAGCATCCGATCTGATCATCGCGGAAGCCTTCGAAGACCTCCGCGTCCTTCTCGGCGCCCGGAACTCGATGAAGGATGCTGAGATCATCCAGGGAGTCCATGATCACGCGGTGAAGCTGGGCGCGCAGTGCGATCGCAACAACTACAAGATGATGGCGTCACGATTGACCGGGTTGTCGGAGCAGTCCCTCGAGCAGCGCCAAAGAGCTATCAACGAGGCGGTCGGCAAGAAATGGCCGGGAAACGGGGGCGCGTCGATCGTTTCTTCCGACTACGCCTACGTCCGCGAAGTCTTCGACAGTTACGTCATCGTCCAGTTGAAGGAGAAACTCTACTCGGTTTCTTACACCGTCGCCAAAGACGGCAGCGTGACGCTCGTCGGAGAGCCGGTCGAGGTCGTTCAGAAGTACGCGACGGCAGAAGGCAAGGCGGCCTCGGAAATTCGAACGGCGACGGTTCGGCACGAGGGCGGCAAGTGGCACCTCTACACGAAAGACGGAACTCGAAAGCTCGGCACTCACGAGACCAAGGGTGAGGCCGAGGAGCAGGAAAGAGCAATCGAGGCAGCGAAGAAGCGACGTAGTTTGGAGCAAGCAGGCGACAAGGCCGCACCGACGTGCGGCTGTCAGAAACACTAAACCAGGAGTACATGAACCATGGAAAAGACCACAAGAGCAGAAGTCATCGCTGCCTTGGTGACCGACAAGTACAGCGGTTTCAAGGACGGCGATGAGATCATCCTCGAGGCGTGCTCGGACTCGCGGCTCGGCGAGTTCCAGGCGGCCAGCGAGGCGCGCAAGGTGGAGGTCTCGTCCAAAACCAAGCTCGAGACGGACCACCGCAACGTGTCGGCGCGGCTGAAGATCGCCGAAGAGCGCCTCAAGACGTCGGAGCAGGAACTGACGGAAGATGAGTTCCTGGCCCGGGCACCGGCGCCTTACAAGACGATCATCGAGGCGGCGAAGGCCCAGGAAGCGACGATCCGCGCGTCGCTCGTGTCGCAGTTGAAGGACTGCGGGGCGATCAGCGAGGAAGACCTGAAGAAGAAGTCGACGGATGAACTGAAGACGCTCGCGTCGTACGCTCGCGTCGAGGTTCCTGACTTCAGCGGACGCGGCGTGCCGCGCGAGCCGAATGCGACGGATCGTAACAGCTACGTTCCGCCGGACCCGTACGCGTCGGGCCTGAAGGCCCTCCGAGAGAGAACCCAGTAACCGGCGCGAAGGCGCCAAGCAAAAGGAGAGGCTTTCATGGCAATCACGAGACTCAACCCGAACACGATCTTCCTGGGAGGCGAGCGCACGCAAGTCGGCGATCTTGCCTGCAGCGAAGCGATCACTCCTGGCATGCTCGTCGAGGAGTTCAACAACGGCGGCATCATCCGGTGGCGCAAGGCGACGGCGGACATCGCGGGGCCGCCGGCCATCGCCACGGAGCACGCGATGGCGAACCGCGGGGTCGACGACAACTACATCGCGTCGGACCTCCTCGAGGTCAGCATCGGCCACAAGGGCGCCACGTTCTGGGGCCTGATCGCGTCGGGCCAGAACATCGCGGCCGGCGCGCTGCTCGGCTCGGCCGGCGGCGGCACGCTCAAGTCGGGTGCCACCGTCGCGCGGTTCACGGCGCTCGAGAACAAACCATCGGTCACGGTCCTGACGCGCATTCGCGTCGAGGTCCTCTAACACGGGGGCCTCTAGCCCACAAGGAGAACGCGAATGGAAACGCAGCCAAAGGAAATGAGATTCATGGCGGGTAACAACGAGAATTGGAAGGGGACGTCTCCCCTCACCAATGTCGTGATGCGGGCGCTTCAGGAAGCGGGCGGATGGTCGATCGAGGCCATGCGGCGGCCCGGCTTCAAGATGATGGCGGCGGTGGAGAACGAGTTCGCCTTCAGGGCGCTCGGTCCTCTGCAGGACAAGGCGCAGGTGCTCATCGACCAGGCGGTCGTCGAAGTCGGGCTCCAGCGCCTGACGTTCGCGGCCGACATCATGGCGGCGGGCCTGACGTACAACCTGACCGACCCGCTCTCGGTGGCCCAGCTCGAGTGGAACGCCATCAACAAGATCGGCGCGGCGCAGAGGACGATGTCACCGTCGGCGAGGGGTGAGAACAAGATGCCCATCGTGACGCCGAACCGCCTGCCGATCTACCTGACGACCGACCAGTTCGAGATCGACATCCGGACGCTGAAGATGTCTCAGCGCGTCGGAACGCCGCTCGACACGGCGATCGTCAAGCAGTGCACACGCGCCGTGAACGAGGCCATCGAGGACGCGGCCATCAACGGCGCGACGACGCTGGACGGACAGCCGCTCCAGGACGCCGGCTACCAGGCCCCCGGGTTGCTGAACGCGCCGAACGCGGAGGCCGAGACGCTGACGGCCGCCGCGTGGTCGACGGTCCCGGTCGGCGCCACGGTCTTCGCGCAGACCATGGCGATGATCAAGAAGCTCCAGGACAACAAGAAGTACGGACCGTACCGCTTGTACGTGCCGACTGTTGTCGGGAACGCCCTTGACAACGACTACGACGCGACGAGCCCGTCGCAGGGCCTGACGATCCGTCAACGGCTCCTGAAGATCGAGAATCTTCAGGCGATCCGCGTGGCGGACCTCCTGCCGGCGACCAAAGTCGCGCTCGTGCAGATGACGTCGGACGTCATCGACATGGTCGTCGGGCAGACCCCGACGGTCATCCCGTGGACGTCGCTGGACGGCTTCACGATCCACAACCTGGTCATGGCGATCATGATCCCGCGCGTCCGCTCGGACTACGACGGCAACAGCGGGATCTGCATCGGGACCCTCACGTAAACGGAAGGGGAGCGAGCTTCCCCCTCGAAAGGAGAAAGAGAAGATGGGCACAACCACGACACCGGCGGTAGTGACGGCCCCGGAGGCCGCGGCGGCGGAGAAGCGCGCCGCGGTCGAAGGGGCGTCTTCCGTGGCGGACGCCGTGAAGAAGGTGGCGGACGCGGCGGTCGAGGCCGCGTCAAAGGCGAAGACGGCGGGCCCGCCGCCCGAGATCACCGTCACGGCGAACGCGAAAGGGAAGTTCGTCATCCGCGGCTCCGGCCTCGGGAAGTCCGGGACGGTGAAATTCGGCCCCCACCAGGCGAACACCGTGGAGTGGGGCCCGGAGTACATCGCGGGGCAGACGCCCGGCGGGCTGTCCGGCGAGACGGAGGTCGTCGTGCACGTCGACGACAGGACCTCGAAGAAGGCAACGATCGTCCTGTAGTTGAAGTCGCCTCGAGGCCGGAGGGTCTGGGACCCCTCGGCGCAGAGGAAACGACGATGAACAGATTCTTATTGATATGGTCGCAGTTTTGGAGTCCAGCAATCATACTTTTGATTGAGCAGGTCGGACTTTTAGTCAAACAAGGAGAAAAAATCATGGCAGCGATCGATGATCTCAGAGCATTGCTTCAGCGTGTTGACGCGGCGACGACCGAGATCGCGGCGGACCTGCAGGCCCTGAAGGACAAGATCGGCACGCAGATGACCCAGGAAGAGGTCGACGAGGTGAAGGCAGGGCTGGAGGCCGCGGCCTCGAAGCTCGAAACCACGGCGGCGGGGCAGTAGCCGTGTTCACGATACCCATCGTCCTGTCGGGGCTCGCCTTGGCGTTCGGGAGCTACGCGGCGCTCAAGGAGCCGACGCTTGCGGCGCGGAGCTGCTTCGTGACGTCGCTCGTGGTCTTCATCCTCGCCGTCCTCGGCGGCCTGGGCCGGTAGATGGCCGTCATCGACGCGACGGTCGGCGGCGCGACCTCGAACTCGTATCTCACGACGGCCGAGGCCGACGCGTACTTCGACACGAGGACGGCGCTCGTGCCGCCGTGGGCCTCGGCCGCGGACCCTGAGGCGGCTCTGATCATGGCGACGCGTCTGATGGACGCGCTCGCGCAACCGTTCAAGACGTTCGTGCCGGGTCCTCCCGGGGACCCGGGCTATTACCGCGTCCGGCGACAGTGGACGGGCGCGGCGGCGACGTCGACGCAGCGGCTCGCGTGGCCCCGCACGGGGATGCTCACCCGGAACGGATACCCACTCGCGTCGACCGTCATCCCGCAGGAGCTGAAGGACGCGACGGCGGAGCTCGCCGGGCAATTGCTGGCGCAGGACTTCACGCTGAATAACCAGGTCGCGCAGCAAGGTATCACGTCGGTCAAGGCCGGGTCCGTCGCCGTGACGTTCCGCGACGACATGATTTTCAAGCAAGTCATACCGGATGCCGTCTACGACTTGCTAGTGCAGTCGTGGCTGACGGATGAGGTGGTCGAGTCGGTCGGGCGGTTCGAATTCGAGGTGATTTGATGGCTTACTCTGTGGCGGCGTCCGGCATCATCAAGCATCTGATCGAGGAGGAGCTCATCCCGAAGGAGTCCCTCAACGTGCAGATCAACTTCCCGACCGATGGCGTCCTGACGGTTCGCTACGAGGTGTTCATGACGGGCGACAGGCTGGCGCGGTTCCAGCGGGCGTTCGCAAAGTTCCTGGCTGAGAACCCAGAGTCGGATTTGGTAGTGATATGAGCATTCTCAGCAACGCCGTCGCGATTCTGGACTCCGTGACGCAGTCGCTCGGGCTGCAGTCCGAGGTCGTGCATTTCCATTGGACGTCGCAGAGCGACGACGGCGTGAAGGCGTTCACGCCTGCGGCGGGCACGAAGCGGAAGGCGACCTGGGACAAGCGCGTCCGTATAGTCGCGGGGCTAAATGGACAGCAGGTGACGTCGACCTCGAGCCTGATCTTCCCGCGGCCCATAGATGTGGACGCGCGCGACGAGTTCACGCTGCCCGACGGGAAGCTCGGGTTGATCGTATCGCTCAGCGGCTTCGGGGACCCGGTGACGAAGAAACCGTTCGCGACGGAAGTGTTTCTCGGATGAGCGTCGTCCACTTCTACAGGCCGATCCTCCGTTACGTCGAGGTCGGCGACGGCGAGGAGATGGCTGAGCTCGGCGATCTTCGCGCGAAGTTGTGGTTCATCCGGATTCCGTTGCGTGTTGCGGTTTGGCTCAAGTCTTGGAGACAGGAACATAAAGCATGAAGCGCCTACTCTGGATCGGCGACGCGTGTGTGGATAGCGGTTTCGCGCGTGCTACGCATTACACGATGGAGGGACTCGACTATAGGCTCCGCGGCAAGTTCGATTGTTCGGTGCTGGGGCTGAACTACCTGGGCGACCCGCACCCGTACCCGTACAACGTCTACCCTTGCTGGCCGGGCCAGGACATGTGGGGCGTCGGCAGGCTGGAGCAGGCGCTGCCGTTCTGGCTCACGAATCCCGAGGCGTGCGGGATCGACGGCGCGTGGCCGATGCCCCGGCCGGACGTGGTTGTCGTGCAGAACGACCCGTGGAACGTCCCGTACTACACGGAGGTGCTCAAGGAGACGGGGATCCCCATCGTCGCCTCGGTCCCCGTGGACGGGAAGAACTGCCGCGGCGGCACAGCGTCGGGCAAGACGATGAAGGAACTGGGGATGAACGCTCTCGCCCTGACCGTCTTCTGGACCGAGTTCGGGCGTCTCGAGGCGGAGCTCGGCGGCTACGAGGGACCGGCGGCCGTCGTGCCGCTCGGGGTCGATCGCGACATTTATCACCCGTACGACAAGGCCGAGTCGCGGCGTTGGCTGGGGCTACCGATACCGGAGAACGCATTCCTCGCCGGATACGTCGGACGCAACCAGCCACGGAAGCGCCTCGACCTGACGCTCATGTACTTCGCGGAGTGGATCAAGAAGTACGATAGGCGCGACGCGTACCTCTTCGTCCACTGCGCGCCGACAGGCGAGATGGCCTTCGACCTCGAGCAGCTTGTCCGGTACCTGAAGATACAGTCCCGCGTGATCGTCTCCTCGCCCGAGGCAAGGAAGGGCGAGACAGAGGAGACGCTCGCGCGGCTCTACTCGGCGTTTGACGTCCACATGTCGACGTCGCAGAGCGAGGGTTTTCATTTACCGTCGCTCGAGGCCATGGCCTGCGGCTGCGTCGCGATGGCGGGGAACTGGTCTGCGCTCGGGGACTGGGCGCGCGGCGCGGCGTACCTCGTCCCGTGCACGGGGAACATCTGCACGCACAATTCGATCAACGTCATCGGCGGATTGCCGGACCGAGAGGCTTACGTCGTTGGGCTCGAGGAGCTGTACTCGGACCCGATCACGCGTCGGTGGTGGTCGCAGAAGGGCCTCGACCGGGCCGCCGAGCCGCGGTTCGATTGGAAGAACATCGGTGACGCGTTCGCCGCTGTCGTGGAGGGGGTTTTCAAGACCAAATCGCAGCCGCTCTGGAAGGGCGAGAAGCAGCTCCGGGATCCTTTCGAGGTCCCGCCGAAGCCCGTCGCGCCGAAGCTTCGCGTCTTGCGCGAGGGCTCCGTCCCGACGCCTGAACCTGAGGAACTGCCGGACCCCAATCCAGTTCATCGAGGATCTTTTTGATGGCTAAACTCATAGGCCTCTCGTACATGAAGGGCCGCCTGCTACGCTTCGCGCAGGAGTACCCACGAGTCGTGGGTCAGGCGCTCTACGACGAGCTGAACGAGATCGAGAAGCCGGAGTCGCAGCGCCGGATACCGAAGGACACGCATGCCGCGGAACTTAGCGCCGTGGTGCTCGGGCCGGACATCAGGCCCGGCCGCGTCGTGGCCGCGCTGGCGTACGCCGCGCAGGGTGAGACGAACCCGAAGACCGGCGAGCTGGTCGAGACGTATATTGTCCCGCTCCACGAGAACCTCGACGCGATCCACCCGGTCGGCGAAGCGAAGTTCCTCGAGTCGGTGATGAACGAGTCTGAGCGCTTCCTCGGCGACCGCATCGCGCGGCGCGCGGGGGTCGAGAAGGTGATCGTCTGATGTCTTTTTCGCCACTACCGCCACGTCGGCCCGATTACTTGACAGAGTTGCCATTTTCATTGGTACTGGCTTTTTTCGGCGTTATCTTGTTTTTGAGCTTCGCGTTGCTCGGCGCGACGTGGATTGTCATGAGGATATTCGGATGAGCTTCACCGACGAGATCAAGTCGAGGCTGGTCGCCCAAGGGGTGACGGATTTGATCCTCGTCGGCATGAAGCCCGTGCTTCCGGATGAGGCTGGAAAGAAGTTCATCACCATGCGGGAATACGGCGGACGCGCGCCGTGGCGCGTCCACAATACCGGAGCTGCGACGCGGTACGCGCGGCCGGGGCTACAGGTGATCGCGCACGCGCCGAACACGGTCGACTCCCTCGCGCTCGCGTATCAGGCTTACAACGCGCTTTGCTTCGTCAATACCGTGATAAGCGGCACGACCTACATACAGGTCAACCCGCTTCAGGAACCCTATCCTCTTGGTCTGGACACCAAGGGTCGTGTTCAATTCGTGTTCAACGTCGAGACATTGAAGACACCCTCATAGGAGACAGACACAATGAGTCTAGCAGTAGCAGCAACAGGGATACTCGTCAAGAGGTCGGCGGGCATCAACACCACGTCGTACGTCACGGTCGGGGAGCTCACGAGCGTGACGCCGGCAGGGAAGAGCAGGAATAAGCTCGAGACGTCGACGCACAACGACGGCTCAGAGAGCTTCGTCCTGGGCATTCTCCGTCAGGGAGATCCGGGGTTCCACATCAACTACGTCGGGTCCGACGCGACGCACATTGCCATCATCGCGGACATCGACGGCAACATCCCGAACAGCTGGCAGTTCGCGTTCCCCTCGGGCGTGAAGCGCTCGGGCAACGCGCGCGTGCAGCAGTTCGTGTTCGATCCGGCGCCGGTCGATTCGATTCAGGGAGTGACGTGTGCGTTGGCGTGGGCCGGTCCCGTGACCGACTCTCCGACGTAAAGAGGTCAGGCGCGCCACACGCGTCTTCCAGGCCGTCGGCCCCAGGCGTTTCGGTGGGTTTCGGCGCTACCACCGGGGCGCTCCCGTCACGGCGACAATACGGGAGGGGCACATTTTCAACCAGCCGCTCTGGAGGCGGCGCATTATGGCGACAGTACAAAATCCGGAAATGGCAGCGGAACTCAGGGGTTTGCTCGGGATCGACGATATCGAGAGGGTCGACGACACGGCGTTCAAGACCGTCGAGGTCCCGGAGTGGGGTGGAAGCATTAGGATAGGGACCATCAACGCCGGGACGATGCTCGAGTACGTCAAGTCGAACGACACGGCGGCGAAGTTCAACTCGGGCCTCAGGATGATCGTGGACAGCCTCGTCGACGCGAACGGTAAGCGCATCGGCCAGTTGAGCCACATGGAGATGCTCAAGAAGAAGAACAACATGGTCATCCAGAAGGTCGCCGAGGAGATCCTCAAGCTCAACGGTGTCGAGAAGAAGCCGTTCGATTTCCAAGACCGCTTGAAGGAAGCCGGGGAGGACCCGACGAAGCTCGGCGCTCTTATCGCCGTGCTCCGGCAGTCAGCGGACAGCCTCGAGGCGGCCGGGACGGACAAGGAGAAGCTGAAGGCGGTTGCCGCTGGGAAGGTTGAGGAAGACGCAAAAAACTCTTCAGGCGGGACGCCCTAAAGCGTTTCGCCTTCCGCCTAGCGGCGCACATGCGGCGTCCCGACGTCTACGGGATGCTGCAGGAGATCCAGTGGAAGACGTTCGAGGATTGGAGGATTTTCACTCAGCTGGAACCACTCGACAGGGAGGTCTACCAGCTCGCGTACATCGCCCAGATGCTGTTCAACATCCACAGGGATCCGAAAACGCACCCGGACGGGTTGCCGATCGAGCGGTTCGTGCTGAGTTTCGACTCTGAGGAGGCGAAGCCGGAGGAGCCAGCGCAGACGGTCGAGTACATGGAGACGGTCCTCCTGGCGTGGATGGACGGGCATAACGCAAGCCTCAAAGAAAAAGGACAATGGCCGGAATCTTTGACATAGGAACCCTTCAGGGGAACATCGAGATCAGCGAGGAGATCACGAAGACCGCTGCCCGCGTGAACAGGGAGCTGGACTCTATCGGCTCCAAGTTCGACGGGATCACGAAGGGCCTAGTCATCGGTTCCGCTGCCATTGTCGGCGCGATAGGCGGGATCGCGGCGGGCATTGTCCTTCTCGGGGAAAAGGGCTCGACGATCCTTGGTGTCGAGGAGGCGTTCGACAAGCTCGCGGTGTCAATCGGGGAGACCGGCGACGCGTTGCTAGGTGGCCTGACGGAGGGGGTCAAGAGCACAGTTGACAGTTTTGAATTGATGCAGTCAGCAAATCGCGCTCTGTCGGCCGGCGTGAAGTTGACTGCGGCGGACATGAAGACGCTCGGCAGCGTTTCCAGAGAGATGGGGAAGGCGGCAGGGACGGACGCGGCGACGGAGCTCGACAAGCTGTTCAGGGCGCTGACGACCGGGCAGCCGCGTCTTATCCGTCAGTCCGGACTCGTGGTCGACCTGGAAAAGCACCAGAAACTGCTTGCGGCGAGTTTAGATACGACGGTAGATAAACTAAACCGTCATGGTCAAACCTTGGCCGCGCAGAACGCCATCATGGAGGCCGCGCGACAAAAGCTCGAGCTGTACGGCGAGTCGCAATTGTCATTCAAAGAGCGCGTGCAGCAGGCACAGGTCGCCGTCGGGGATTGGGTTGACACGCTCAGCAAGACGATAGCCAGTTCGCCCGCCGTGATGAAGGCGTTCGACGACGTCGCCAACGCGATAGCGGAGGCGTTTGGCGACAAGGGTCAGGGGCTGATCGACACGCTGACGAAAGGGATTGACAAGTTCGCCGAGGGCGTGAGCTACGCCGCGCAAGGCATAGTCCCGTTGAAGAACGCGATCATGTCCGTCATCGACACGGTAAAGGGTTTCTGGGACTGGCTTGTGGACTTGAACGACCAGTTCAAGATTACTGACACGGTCGTGAGGGTCGCGCGGGCGTCGTGGACGTTCCTCAAGGACGCATTCAACCTCGTTCGTGACGCTGCTGCCGGCGTGATCGCGGCATGGCGGCAGATGCCTGAGTGGCTCCAGCAGATTTCCAAGACGGCTCTTCTCGCCGGGGCCGGGATCACTGGCGTCACGGTGGCAGCCAACGCGGCGGCTGGCCCAATCGGGAATGTTGCCTCTAAGATGGCCGACTGGGTCCAGGGGGCAGGAGGCCTTGCGTCGCTCACGAAGAACATAGTCCCGGCTGTTCAGAACATCGACAAGCTGATTTTTGCCATCAGTAACACGACGGTGGTCATCGGAGCGTATGTTATCGCGACGGATTCCATGACCATCGCGACGACTTTCTGGACAGGCGCGATTGTCAAAGCAGAGGGAGCGGTCCTCACGCTGGCGACCAGCACCGGGCTGCTCGCGGCAGCGCAGCGGGTCGCGACGGGCGTGACGGCAATGGCGACGGCGTCGAAGACGGCTCTCGCCGGGATCACGTCGTTTCTTGTCAAGGAGACGATGTCGCTGCTCGCGATGGTCGGGCTCGAGACTGCGGTCCAGCGGACGGCGACTGGGGCGACGACGCTGTATACAACGGCCAAGGGTCTTCTCGGCACGGTCACGACCTTCGTAACGGGGGTCATGACGAGGTTCACCGCGGCCATGGGCCTGACGTCGGCGGCCTTGAACGTCACTAGGATAGCGGCGGGGGCGACGACGGTCGCGATGGGTCTTCTCGGTACGGCACTACTCGCACTGACAAGCGGACCTGCCCTCGTAGCCATCACGGCACTTGCGTTTTCATTTGGGGAACTCAGCAAGGCGGTCAGCGATACATGGGCACGCTGGAAAGCTGGAAAGGAAATGGGGGCTGTAGAGTTTTTTACTCAACAGGATGAAGACAACTGGGTCCGCCGTATGTTCGGGATTGGGCAGGCAGCTCGCGACATGCGCGAGAAGGTTGTGGCCAATCTCCAAGCAATGGCCGAGGAAACACAGCGGTGGACGGACAACGTCACCGGCGCGGCGTTGGCTAGGGATGTTGCCGAGCTGACGAAGCGCTGGGAGTCGCTGTCGGATTCGCAACGGCGGAACGCTTTTGTCATGGGGCAGGTCGGCAAAGAGGCGCTCCTGCTGCGGAATCAAGGCATCCCGCTCCTGCATTATGAGCTCAACATCCTTGCCGACGCCGAGGAGAGAAGGACTAAGGTCTTCGAGAAGGGCAAGGGAGGAACCGACGACCTCGTCAAGTCGTTCGTAACAGCGGCGGAAGTCGCGGCGAAGATGCGACAGTCGCTCCGCGAGCTCAGCGTGCAGGCCGAGGGATTTTCACTTTTCGCGGGCGGCGACACGGAAGGGCTCCCGGTGAAGATGCAGCAGGAGTGGCTCGGAGCGCTACAGGCGATCATCGACAAGGGAGGGCAGCTCACCGCATCGCAGCAGCAGGTGTTCGACGTTCTCGACAAGACGGTCGGCAAGACGGCCGAGCTCGCCGGCATAGATGTTGGCCTATCTGAGGTAGCGCGGCAGGTGACGGCGATCGGCGGCGCGTTCGAATTATCAATACCGGCGCTAGAGAAGGTCGGAAAGCATCTGGCCGAGGTTCGGGAGCGTGGCGGCGAGATCCCTGAGGCACTTCAACCAGCGCTCGATAGGTTCGACGCGTTTTCTATGCGTCTCAAGGACACGACGCAGGCAGCGGTCGACTCCCTTGCGGACTTTATCAACAGATCGAGGACCTTCAACGACGTGCTGGCGACGGCGCAGGCTCGGAATCTTCCAGACTATCTGGAGAAAGTTCAGGACGCCGCGGTCGCTCTTGATGACTTGAATCAGGAACTTCAACTGACTTCCGACGCCATTCAGTTCATGGGAGGCGTCGCCAGCATCGGGGCGTTGAAGCTTCAGGAGCTTGGCAAACAGTTGAAAGACTTGAAGGACAAGGGCGTCGCGCTGTCTGGTCCGCTTCAGGAGGCGCTGGACGTTTCCGAGCTGATGGAGTTCGAGCCGTCGACCATTCTCATGCGGATGCGCGAAGCCGGTCTCGTTCCTCAGCTCGAGCTTGATCGCCTCGCGGAGAAGGCTCGCATCACGTACAAGAAGATTCTAGAAATGGGCACGTCGACGCCTGCCATGATCGGCAAGGCTTGGCGCGACATGCGTGAGGCGGAGGATCGAGCGAACGAGGCCGCGATTGAGAAGTGGAGGCGTCAAGTAGCGACTATCTTGGATGTCGGCGACAGCATCCAGCAAGCGGGTAGAGCGATTAACGGGTTTACTGGCCTCGCCGTGTCGGGAATTGGCCGAGTGATTTCCGCTTGGGGCGAAGCGTTGATCGCCGTGCGTAAGTACGCCGAGAACGTCGGCGGCACGGCGACAGGCGGACAGAAGCTTTCGGCCCTCGTCGGCGGCGTCGCTGGGGTCATCGAAGGGACAGGGACAGGGACGGACCTCGAACGGGTGCTCGGCGGGGCCATGTCGGGCGCGGCGGCAGGCGCCGCGATAGGCGCGGCCTTCGCGCCCGCGACACTTGGAGTGAGCATAGCGGTCGGCGCGCTCGGAGGGGCGCTCATTGGCGCGTTCCGCGACGCTGGGCCATCGGCTCGGGAACTGCTTGAGGAGTTCGAGAAGCTCCAGGGCGGTGCGCAGGCGTTGAAGGACAAGATGAAGCTTCTAGGCGAAGAAGGGTTGGTGATGTGGTCACGCCTCCGCCCGAGCGAAGCGATCATGGAGTTCATGGAGTCCGGAAACCTGCAGGGCGCCGTCGTGAGCCTCGTCGGGATACAGAACGCCTGGATTGGCGGGGCGGAGGCGATGGCCGGAGCCATCGACACTATTTCCGAGGCGTTGAAAAAGCTGGATGATGATGTCAAGAGGTATGGACTGACGTGGGCGGACTTCGAGGATCCGGCTGACAGGATGCGACGGGGGTCTGAGGCGTCGGGCATCTTGATGGAGTCATTCAAGCGCCTGACTACGGCGGGGTTCTCTGCGTCGTCCATCATTCGTGGCATGGCGACAGACGTCAACGATTGGCTCGCGACGGCATTGGAGGCCGGAACGAAAATTCCGCCTGAGATCGGAAAGATTATCAAGGAGCTGATCACCTCGAAGCAGCTCACAGAGGACAACGCGCGGGCGCTCCTCGGCCTTGCTGACGACGGCATGCCGTCGCTCGCGGACATCACCGCGGCGGCAGAACGCTACGGGCTGAAGCTCGACGAGCTGGGCCCGAAGGTGCAGCAGCTCCGGATCAACGAGGCGGCGGAGCAGATTGTCAAAGACTTCAACCTCTTGATCGCGGCGGGCGTCCCGTTCGAGACGCTGATGAAGAACATCACGACGAAGATCGAGGGCGTCGGCGGGGAGTTCACCGAGGTCACCGTAGGGATGCAGAAGAGCATCCAGGACCTCGTGACGAAGGCCCTGACGATGCAGCTCACGCTCCCGGCGAGCATGAAGCCGATCATCGAGCGGCTGATCGAAGCGGGCGGGTTGACGGACGAGTTTGGGCAGAAGCTCGAAACCACAAGCAGACTCCAGTTCGAGACGCCTCTCGTGGACCGCATAGACGACCTCATCGAGGCGATCGAGAGGCTCATCCTGAAGTTCCAGGATATCAGCCCGGCCATCGACACCGAGGTGAAGAAGGGTATCAGCTTCTGGGACAGGCTCCGCGCCGCGATGGGCGCGCCGATCCCGACGCCGGGCTTCGCGGCGCCGACACCGTCTGCTCCTCCCTCAGGACCGCAGCCGCCTGTTGTCTCGAATCCGGGCTTCGGGTCTCCTCCAGTCACGCCGGAGTCGACCTCCGGCCCCGGCTCGACGCTGCCGAATCCGGCGCCGATCCCTCCGCCGACGGGCTCCGGGCCGTCGCCGAACATCACCATCGTCGCCTGGGACGGCGCGAGCGTGCAGAATTACCTCGAGAACGGCGGAGCCGAGGTCATCGCTCAGGCCGTCGTGCCGAAGATCCCGCGCGTCGTTGAATACTACGGCGAGGGCCAGCTCTGATGCCGACGTACGAGCTGACCATCGACGGCGTAGTCAAGGACTGGCAGCACGGTTCTCTGCAGGTCGCGCTCGTGGGGAACGGACGCGACGTCTGGGGCTGCGACCTCTTCTCGGAGGGCAGGGTCTACGTCCCTGAGGCGGGTGTTACGGCGTCGTTGACGGAGAACGGCGGGTACCTCATCGAGGGGTTTCTCGATGCGTACGACGAGCAAGGGCCGGGCGGGGAGCACGTTGAGGATGCGCTCTACAGGCTGACGTTCGTCAGCCAGGACGTCTTGGCGTCGCGCCGGATCATCCTGAGCAAGACGTTCGCCGCCGGAACGTCGTTGAAGGCGATCGTGGACTCGCTCGTCACGGACTACCTGTCCGTCTACGGCGTCACGTCGGACCCCACGATCCCCACGACGCCGGTTCTGACCGAAGAGCTGGTCATCAAGAACGCGAACCTAGCGGACGTCCTCGACACCCTCTCTTCTTGGTCGGGCGGGCTGCTTTGGACCATCAAGAACATGGTCCTGTCCTTCGTGACGCCCGCCCTCGCGTCCTCCCCGTTCAACATCTCGGATTCGGATAGCCCGAGGAATACGATCGGGGAGATCAAGCGGCGCACGTCGCGGAAGACGAACAAGAACACAATCATTGTCATCGGGGGGACCGCCAACGTCATCTCGGTCCAGCAGGACCAGTTCGTCGGAGACGGCGTCACGTCGACCTTCACGCTGAGCTACCCGATACAGGGCCCCATCTATCCGGGGACCGTCGAGATATGGCCGGGGTTCTGGGCGGCCCAGGGATTCGTGGGGTTCGGCGTCGTCGAGTACGGGACATTTCCAATCCTCACGAGCAGGGAGAGCCTGGGCTTCGCCGCGTCCACTGCCGATTGGGTCTACGACCCGAACACGCTCACGGTGACGCGCCTCGCGGGGCCGGTGGCGAACGGCGAGCCGTTCTGGATTCCATATCATCGCGAGTCGCTCACGCGCGTGACGGCGGTCGACGCGGCCGACGTCGCGCTTCGTGGCCCGGACGAGATCGTCTTCGAGTTCCCTGGAATCATCCTTCAGGCCGAGCTACAGCGCATCGCCGACGCGAAGCTCGCGGAGCTTTCCGGGGACCTTGACGAGGTCGTCTACAAGACCTACAACGCCGGGATGCGCGTCGGGATGCTCCAGTCTATCGAGTGCTCGGACCGGGGCATCAACGGGGATTATCTCATCGTTGAGGTCCGCGCCCGCAGCTACGAGGGGTACGTCGAGTGGACCGTCCGGGGGATAGGCGGAGACCGTTTCAAGGGCTCGTTCAGGGACCTCTACGCCGCGTGGCTCCGCATGGGCCGCGGCGGCGGCTCCTCGGCCACGAGCCCGGTGATCCCGCAGCCGCAGGGCGGCGGCGGCCTCGGGCCTGCCCCGCCGGAGGGCGCGATCCAGTACTACAAGGGCGCCGTCTTCATGGGCAACATCGCTTGGCGCTATCTCGAAAACGAGATACTCGCGAAGCTGTACGGCGCCGACGCGGAAATCTACCTGCGTGGGCAGCTCGGAGGGATCAACTTCGGCGTGCCGGCCCTGCCGGCGGCCTTGGCTGTTCGCCTCGGGTCTACCTCTTCGACGCGGTTGTATTTGTCGAACACAGCGGCTGGATATTCGCCGGCGACGTTTCGCGGTGCCTGGGATGACACGACGCAGCAGATCACGAAGAAGCTCGCGACGACCAAGGTCGACACGACCGTGCTTCACGCCACGGCGTCCGAGACGAGCACGAACAACGAGTGGGACCTGCTTAACTATCGTGGCGTCTCGGACGCCCTCGTGGGGCAGACGATCAGCGGGACATTGTCGGGCGTGATCGTCGCGATGGCCGGAGTGTTCGCGAACCACGCGATGTACTGGCACGTGCACCTCTACGCGACGCAGGGCGATACGGACACCGTCCGACACACGTTCGTTTCGGACTATCGTGAAAATACGCCTAGTCCGGATTTTCCCGTTCCCGCGGAGTGGGGCGGTTTCACCCTCAGCCCTATTTCCATGACCTCCGGCACGATACAGACCGGCGACAGGCTTGTATTGGAGGTTGGGGTCGTCGCGCGGAACACGCTCTCCGGGTCGCTTCAGTCGAAGATCGGATACGGCGCTCGAGCGGATCGAGCGGATGCCTCGCCAAATTCAGCGATCGATACCTCGAGCTGGATCGACATCAACCTCGCGGCCGGCTCCGGCACGCAGGTAGCGCAGGCGTGGTCGAACACTGTGCCGGGCGACGACGACGCCCTGACGCTGGAGATCCTCGACGACGGCACTGCGCACTTCAAGAACGTCGCCGGGATCTATCTCAACGGTCTCCTTTTCTCGGGCGGGGCGGGGAGCGGGACGTTCACGATGCTGACGGCGGACCCTGCCTCGCCGGCCAACGACAGCTTCTGGCTCGTGCGGTCGGGGACTAGTCCTAACATGATTGTGAGTCTGAAGTTTAGGATCGCCGGCGTGACGTACACTATGGTGGCATTTGGGCCAATCTGATGACGAGATATCTGCTTCCGCTTCCGTTCGTCTTTGCGGGTCTGGGGATGGCGTTCTACTACCAGACCACGATTATCACTTCGTCTGGGACGCTGCCGGCGACTTGCGTCACGGGCGGGGTGTTCGTGAAGACCGGCTCTGCGCCTGGGTTTTATTTCTGCGACGCTTCGCCTGCGTGGGTCGGCCCGATTACGTCGGGCAACGGTGACGTCGTGGGTCCGGGATCTTCGACGGACAACGCAGTCGCGCGTTTCGACGGGACGACCGGGAAGCTTCTGCAGAACACGGCCAACCTGATCGTGGCCGACGACGGGACAATCACGTTCGCCGACGGCATCAAGCAGACGTTCAACCCGGACGGAACGAATGCCGGGTTCAACGTCGGTTCGCAGGCCGGGGACCCGTCTTCGCTCGCGAACGGTGACTGCTGGTACAACTCGTCATCCGGTCAGTACAAGTGCCGGATTAACGGCGTGACGGTGTCGCTCGGACCCGGCGGGTCGGGCACGGTGTCGTGCATCGTCGCGGGGTCGGACGATAGCGACAGCGACGACACGGTTCACAACGATCCTGAATTGGCGTTCAGCGTGTCGGCGAGCACAACCTATCTGTTCGAGCTCACCTTGCTGTTCAACACCGGGACGAGCAATACGCCCGACGCGAAGTACCTATTCACGTTGCCGGCGTCGGCGACGTTGACGCAGTCGGGCACGGCGCTGATCACCGTCACGAACGTGACGACGGCTCTTTATCAGATCGGCGAGTACGCCGCGACGACGCCAACGGCCGCGATTGCCATCGGTGTGCTGACGACGGCGACGCAGCAGGTGACGTCCGCGCAGGTCGTGGGGGTGGTCAACGTCGCCGGGACCGCAGGCACCGTGCAAGTCCAGTGGGCGCAGAACACGACGACAGGCGGGACGCCGACTGTTCGTAGGGCGGGCAGCAAACTTTGCTATCAAGCTCAATAGGGGAGCAGAATGAGTGACATCGAAAAGAAACCTTCGGACTCTGTCCCGGCGACGACGACGTCCGAGCAGGACCGGTCGACGGCGGGGCAGCGTCGCATCAACATACTCTGGGAGTTAACACAGTCGTTTATCGCCGGATTGGTCGTGATGGCCGTGCTGTACGTCTCGTCGCGCATGATTCTGTCGGCTTTGCCGGGCGAGGCGACGATGCATCAGATCGCGAACGCGAATCTCGCCTTCGTGTTCCTAACCGGCGTGGCGAACCTCGTGATTGGGTTCTACTTTGGCCGCACGAACCACCAGCGGACGGGCGGCATCGGGATACGGGCTTCAGGAGAAACACGATGAGCGAACCAAACCCAGTGCGGCTGCGGAGCCAGCTCATCCTGCACGAGGGCAGGAAGCTGAAGCCTTACGTCGACACGCGGGGCAACGTCACGATCGGCATCGGAAGGAACCTGACCGGGCGCGGATTATCATCCGAAGAGGTTGAGTTCCTGTACCAGAACGACGTGCGCATCGCGTGGACGGAGCTCGTCAAGGCGAAGCCGTTCGTGAAGAAGATCGACGAGGTGAGGCAGCGCGTGTTCCTCGACCTATCGTTCAACATGGGGATGCCCGTGCTCCTCACGTTCAAGCAGACGCTCGCGGCGGCCGAGCGCGGAGATTGGTGGCTCGTCGGTCAGGGCCTCCGGCAGAGCGCGTGGCAGGGTCAGGTCGGTGACGGCGCGGGCGGACGACGTGATCGCGCGGACCGGCTCATTGAAATGGTGACGACGGGCGTGGATGCCCCGGACATTCCGTAGCATGCCTACCTTCAACAACTACTCGGAATGGGGCTCCGGCATAGCCGGGGTCGGCGTCCATTGGCAGGGCGGGACGATCTGGCCGCCGGGGCACGGTGGCGGGACGCAGTGGCTCAACCCCGATGAGGTCATGGGGCAGAAGACCGGAGGCTTGGAGCCTGGCCAGCCCGTCGGCCTCTACGCGCACAACGTGCGGACGGGCGTCGACCGTCTGCTGTTCGGCGGGCCGATCTACCTCGCCCTCGGGTCCGGGCACGACCACTGGGTGCTGCGCACCGTGGAGAACGGCGTCTCGGTGGTCTACGATTCGTTCGGCCGCAGGCTCCACGACGCCGGCCTCGCCGAGGGCGCGATGGGGCCGGACGGAAGCTACGTCGTCAAGCGCAAGTACCACTCGGCGGGTCCGTTCGACGTTCACAAGCCTGACGGGACGACGCAGGAGATTTTGCTCGACGCGTGCCATCCTCAGCCCGACGGGCAGATCGTCCCGGCGCACGACGTCGCCGATCTCGTGAACTATGGCCAGGGACGCTTCACGTGGCGGACCGGGGCCGTGTGGCACGCGGAGGGGTTCCCGGTTCCGCAGCCGCTGACTTCGCCCGCCAACTGGTTCCGGTACGTCATGATCGACGGCGAACTGTGGCAGATGTACCAGATGCCCGACTGGCGGTTCGTCGCGCACCCGAGTGACGATTCGAACGGGATTGTCATCAACGTCGGCGACACGTTCAGGCCAGACGAGTTCGTCCAGCCGACCGGGTTGGTCGAAGTCGTGTGGTCCGCGACGCCGGGCGAGGAGCCGGGGAACATTCGATTGTCAAGGTTTAAGGCCACCGACCCACGTGAGCCGCTCGAACCGACGCTGCCGGTCCCGGACATCGAAGATTATCATCGACAGCTTCCGCACTTCGCGTACTTCACGCTCGACGCGGACCGTGGGTATGGCGACTACTTCGAAGAGATACAGCACGCGTGCTGGTGCGCGACGGAATCCGATGTCGCGAAGGCGAACGAGCAGGGTTCGTGGGTCATCGCGGCCTATTTTCTCATTCGCAAGGCGCGGAAGCCCGCGATGGTGATGGTCGCGAATGACTACGCCGGGGCGCCTCCGCTCGAGGAGCAGCTGGCCGAGGCCGTTCCGATCGCCCGTGAGCTCAAGTGCGGGCTGCTCGCGATGGACGAAGGGGATTGGAAGACGATTCCCAAAGGTCTGCCTGTCGGAGCATACCTCGCGTTCAAGGTGTTCAGGGAACCGGATGAGTCTCTCGACACGTGGCGGAAGCGGGCCCTCGAGGCGACCGCCCGCGTGGTGGAGGCGGATTGTCATCCTTGCTGGATTCTCGGGTGCGACGACCGGGCGCTGACGTTGTCCGATGCCTTGATCATCGAGACGCTCGACGCGGCGACGCAGATATACGTGGAGCCCGGCAGCCCGGTTCGCATGTCGGGGGCGTTCAGCTTCGCGCGCGCCTGGAAGGACCCGCAGGGCAAGCCGATTCGGCCGGGCGGCGGCATCGTCCATCCCGAGGCGTGGAAGTGGTGCAAGGCCAGTGCGGCGGCGTCGGACCCAGTCGTGTGGACGGAGTATGCGTTGCCTAACGAAGAACCAGAACCAGAGGAGCCAGACATGGCAGCTATCGCCGAACGTCTGAAGGAAGTGTTCAAGAAGACCACGGAGATCGCGATCCAGGGCAGCACGGAGGTCGCGTTGGAGCTCAACGAAAAGGTGAACGGAAAGCGCAAGATCAAGTGCACTAACCCTGATGGGGGTGACGAATATCGTCCGATTGACAATCGAGACTGGGAACAAAGTGACATCGGCGCGTGGGAGCGGTACGGAAAGACACCTACCGCATACGTTGCGGATCGCGGCGACAAGGTCTACGTCTATCCGAGGGTCTGATGGACACGAAGCAGTACGTGATGCACATCGCGGAGGGATCCACCGGTGGCGGCGGCGAGCCCCTCGTACGGCTCTCGCAGCGCGGCGTCCACTTCGTGCGCCCGGACGGGACGATTTTCAAGCAGCGTTCCGCGACCGGATTCTCGGCAGTCCACGAGGTGAAAGAAGGCCGGGAAGAGAAGCTGCGGACCTACATCCGCTGGCTCCTGTCGCTCGGCTTCAACACGATCCGCGTCTTCTGCATATGGCAGAATCTCAACCTGCGCGCCGACCGCGACGCGGTGCGACGGACGTTGGAGATTTGCAAAGAGGAAGGGATCTACGTCCACCTCGTGTGCCTATGCGACCAGGTCGACGGCTCGCCCGTCCGCATGTCGCGACAGGAGCAGCTCGACTGGATCCTCTTCTGCATCGAGTTGGCGGAGCAATTCGGCAACGTCTTCATTGAGGAGTTCAACGAGTTCGAGAAGAACGACGACGACGGCGTCTGCGGCGTAACGCAGCCTTCCGCCTACGGCGTGAACCTCGGCACGCGGTCGTGGTGGGGCGAGGACAAGCACTGGAACAACGCAGGGTCGCTGTTGAAGTGGACGACAGGGCATACGAGTCGCGGGAAAGAGCACGCACGGTCCTGCATTCAAGCCTTCGATGTCCAGCGACGGGGATATGGCTATCCCGGCGGCAACGCTCCGGCTACAGGGCTGCCCCACGTTCACGGCGAACCTGCTCGGATGCTCATGGACGGCCACACGATTCAGCAGGACGCGGATTTCCAAGCTGGGTCTCTGCTCTTCGGCGCTGGCGCGTGCGCGCACGGCGACTGGAAAGGCTCGCGCGAGTCGGGGTCGGACCTACAGAACTGCGAGATCCCGACGGGCGCGGTGCTGCAGTGCGCCGAGGCGATAGGCGCGGTGCACAAGGCGCATCCCGGTATCTGGCCGATGAACACGCCGGACGGAAACTACGTGCGCGGCGGCGTGGACAATTGGAACAACGACAACAAGCCGGACTGCCCGATCCTGCACCGCGACCGATATTTCGGCGGTCCGCCGGAGGGGCAGCAAGGCGCGCCCGCCGGTGAATACCCGGACGGATGCGCCCGCTCGTTCTTCATGGAAGTCGGCGGCAAGTGGCACGGGATTGCCATTGATCCCGGACCCGACTGGAAGCTCAAGCCGCGCGACGGCTGGCGCCTCGTGGCGCAAGCCGGATACAACGGGAACATGCTCGTGCTGGAGCGGAGCTGATGGACATCAAGGAACTGTTCGGCGAGGGTTCGTTCGAAAAGATGATCGACGACGCGCTCGCAGAGGCCGAACGGCAGTTCTACATCGCGAGGACGCCGGCGCAGATGCTGATTATCATCCTGGCGACGGCGACGCTCCGGGATGCGAAGTACAGGCTGCGATCGAAGCCGGGCAAGGCGAAGAAGCTCCGGTTGTGCCGCCCGAAGGGGCTACAGGTCAGGAAGGCGAATCTCGTGGGCCGGCGAGGGGGAAAATAATGACTGAAAAGAAGCCCATCGATACGCGGTGGCTCACCGACAACTGGCCTTGGTGGCTCGTGATCTTCTTTCTCCTCGTTTACGAGTTCTGGGCGCTCGGCACCGGGCACCGCACGCTCTCGCGCATGGTCTGGGCGTCGGCTCGGGAGTATCCGTGGATGATCCCGATCGCGCTGTCCGTCGTGTCTTGGCTCCTCATCCACTTCTTCGTCACCAAAGGGGATTGGGCGGTCGAGTTGACGTGGACCGCCGTGATCGTCGCCGTTATTTGGATTGCCTTTTTCACCCTGAAAGCGAGTGTGTCAGATGACAGCACCAAGATCGGCATTGCAACGTTCCGCGCAGACGGACACGATCGTCGCTCCGGCCGGATTCAATCCGCTGGACATGCTCAAGTACCTCAAGTATTTGCCGCTGCTCATGAAGGCGGCTGAGATCGTCGCGTCGGTCGAGGTCCTGATGGGCTCGGGCAACGGGCCCACGAAGTTGGCGGAGGCCAAGAAGCTGCTCATCGCCGCGTGGGCGGTCACCGAGGGCGTGGTCGGCAAGGACCTCGCGAACGACGCGGCCGTCGCGGCCTTGGCGGAGACGCTGATCGAGATGGCCGTGAAGCTGATGAACATGCAGCCGGACATCGACAAGGTGGCGGGGCTCTTCCGCGCTCTCCGTCCATTGCAGATTGGAGGCACGCTGTGAAAAAGATACTGCTCATCGCTGGAATGTGGGCAGCTTTGTTGCTACCCACGCGCGCAGCGGCCCAGCCGCTACCGAACGACATACCGGACATCACGGCGAATTGCCCGAATACGGTCGTGGTAGGACAGACGCAGTCCATCGCAGTCCCCACCATTCTTCCGTGCCTCGGCATTCACGGGACCGTCAACGTGACGGCGCATCTCAGCGTCGTGAATCTGATGGTGTATCCGGGTGGGACGCTGACGTGCCGACCGCCGGCGAAGATCAGCTTCCAGCCGGTTCCGCCGGGTGATCCGGAGCTGTTCGGGACGAGCTTGATCTCGTTCGGGAAGTTCGATTGCCAAGGCACGCCGAAGACTGCTTGGACGCGCCTCACGCACGAGCTGCAGCCAGGCCAGTCGGTGGTCACGGTCGCCGAGGCAAAAGGTTGGCGCATAGGGGACGAAGTGGCGTTGCTCGATTCCCGCGAGGCGCCGGAAGAGGCATGGCCGGCGATGGGGAACCGGATGCCCGAGCGGTTCACGCTCGCGTCCGGGGTCGGGACAATGTGGACGCTCAGCCGCGGGGCGGGATTCGAGTATCCGGGCATGCGTAACGGCGCGAAGGCGCTCGAGGGTCGCTTCACCGCGATAGGGAATCTGACGCGCGACGTGGAGATTTTCTCCGAGAGTCCCACCGTGCGCGGCCACGTCCTGTTCAGCGGCAAGGCCGATATCGACGTCCGGTACGTGAAGTTCCGCGACCTCGGCCGAACGATGCTGACGCCGATCACGCCGACGCACCCGCGCGGCAAGTACATGGCCCATTTCCACATGATGGACCCGACCACGAAGCCGGCGTTCATCGGCAACGCGCTCGTCGGGTCGTCCAAGTGGGCGCTGACGGTGCACAGCTCGCACAATGGCACGTACACCGATCTCGTCATCCTGGACTCGCTCGGCGCTGGGGTTATGACCGAGGTCGGCGACGAGCGTGACAACCTGTTCGAGCGCATTCTGGTGATGGGCGTGCGGGGCACGCACGCGCGAGCGGATTCCACCTGCTCGGGCGACGGCGCGAAGGGCTGCGACGGGACCGGCATCTGGATGGAAGGGACGTTGAACCGGGTGCGCAACAACGTCGTCGGCAATGCGCTCGTCTGCTACGACATCTGGGGCCGGACGATTGATCAGCGCATTCTGGAATGGGATCGGAATGAGGCCATCGGCTGCCGCGACGGCATGCAGATTTGGAACGTGCGTGGCGGCTCGGTGAACAACCAGATCGTCTGGCATTTCACGGACAACGGGCTTTACAGCTACCCGAGCGATAAGATCACGGTGAACGATCTGATCGTGCGCGGGGACCCGCGCGTGGTGCACCCGGTCCACTATCTGTCGAAGGCTGTGTGGTGCGGCGACTACCTCTGCCAGGACTTCAAGATCGTCCGGCCGAACATCCAGGGCGTGCGGACGGGCGTGCATTATCAATACGGGTGGTCCGGCGGTCCCGGTGAGCCTGGTGGGCCGTGGAGCGCGACTCTCCTGACGCAGACCGTGAGTGACGGGTTCTTCGACGGCAACGTATACGACCTGATGTGGCGTCAGGACAACCTCGCTCCGCAGCCGCTGTTACCCTCGATGCTGAGCATTGCGCGGAACAACCGGCACGGGCCGCTCTCGCAGTGGCACGCAGCGCGGCACGAGGGGTTGACGTCGCACATCGATGGATCGTCGACGATGCAGCCCGGCGCGACGGTGGCGTTCCAGGTCGAGGATTATCAACAGGACGCGGCGTCGGACTTTCAGGTGTTCTCCAACGAGACGAAGCCGCCGACCGGGACCGTCGTCACGCCGAAGGTGCTCGACGTCACGACGCCCGTCAGCGCTCCGCAGGCCGCGACGATCCAGATCACGCAAACGCCTCGGGTCGTGTGGCACTCGTGGCGTGGGACGATCCTCTCTACGACGCCCGACTACGACGGGATCACACCGGCCAAATGGGACGCGATCAACGCCGTCGCCGTCGACGACCTGGGCTACACCGGCATGCGCGTGGACATGCATGCCGGCGTCGAAGGGGTGGCGGGCAACAACTACACCATCGTGAACGACAATGCTGACCCCAACGTGATCAATGCGGCTGGGTTCAACTTCTCGACCTACGACGTGGCGATGGACATCGCGGCGCGGTTCCGCCAGCGCGTGGTGACGACTGGGCAAACGCCGTTCATCCACCTGACGTACGTCAACTTCGGCGGGCCGAGCATTCATCAGACGCCGGCCGAGTATGCCGAGTTCATGCTCGCGGTCTTTCAGCATCATCAGGCGCGGTACGGGTGGGTGCCCGACGCCGTCGAGGTCATGCTCGAGCCGAACGACGTGAGCGCATGGACCCCGCAGTCGTTGACGAACGCTTACGTCGCGGCGAGGACGCGTTTGAGCGCGGCAGGGTTCAACCCGCAGTTCCTCTACCCGGCCAACTCGAACACCGGCACCACGCCCGGATGGATCGACCAGATGAACGCGATCCCCGGCGCGATGGCGGCGACGGATGAGTTTACGTACCATCGCTATGGTGGACAGAATAGCGACCTAGACGCGATTGGTCAGCGACAGATCCAGTTCGGCAAGCGCACTGGACAAAACGAGTATTGGGGCGACTTCTTCACGCCAAACTCTGGCGCGGGCATATATCATTTCGTCGGGGACTACGGACGGGCGCGGAACTCGACGTGGACGAAAGGCATCCTGGCGGACAACTACGGATGCATTAACCAGATCGTCTACGTTCCTTCTGATGGCAGCGCTCCAAGAGCCTGCGACGTTGCGTGGCTCATGCGGCAATACACGAAATACGTGCGACCGGGCGCGCAGTGCTACGACGTGACCAACACGAGCCCGCACGAGGGCGCGATGGCCTGTAAGAATCCTGATGGCCGCTGGGCCGTCATCGTCGCCGGGACGCAGACGCTCGGGCCGTTCTCCGTCGGCGGGCTGCCGGCCGGGGTCTACGAGCAGTCGTTCGTCCACGCGGGGAACTTCTCGACCACGAAGTTTCCGGACGTGACGATCGCGGCCGGCGGCATCATCCAAGCCTCACTGCCGATGAACGGGGCCTACACGATCGTGTCGAAGACCGGCACTCCGCCGCCGCCAGACGCGGACGGCGACAAGGTTCCGGACAGCCTCGACAAATGCGCCAACACCCCGGCCGGAGCAACGGTCGATGTGAACGGGTGCGCGCTGACGCAGCTCGACAGCGATGGCGACAAGGTCAACGATGCGGTTGATAAGTGCCCCGGAACACCACTCGGTACGACGGTGGACGCGACCGGCTGTCCGATCGTGCAGCCGGTCACGATGACGGTCGCCTACGCGGGTATCACACGCGACGCCGTGTCGAACCTCACGCTCGCGGGCGACGGCATCAACGACCCGGCGTTCACGCTAACGTTCCCGGTGCCGACGACTGTCACGCGTGTCCGCGTGCTCGCCAGCGTGGGCGGTGCGTGGGACACGGATCCGGGAGTCTGGATCGTGTGCGTGGCTCAGTCGGCGACTGGCCCGTGCGTGAACACGGCTACCGGGGCATGGACGTCAACAGCGACCACCTTCACGGTGTTCGTCTCCGAGGGTGGCGCACCGAGATTTCCAAATGGGTCGACGGCGACGATCACCGTCACGGTAGGTGGTATCAATGTTGTCGGGACAGTGAAGATCGGGACTGTGCCGCAACCGAAGCCCGTGGCGACGGCGACCAAGGTCTGTTCGTACAGCGTGACCGACGTTCCGCCGACGACCGACACCGGATGGAGCGTGCAGTTCGAGCGACGGCTGGGTCCGACCGGGACGTGGGTCAACCACGGACCGAGCGACGGCTCCGCGGTCGGCGGATACTCCAGCGCGGTTGATCTGGCGCACGGCGCGTGGGAGTTCCGGTCCGTCTGGACGCGCACCGGATCGTCGCCGGTCATCGGGGCCACGGTCGCGGCGACGGTCGGGAATTGCATGTGAGCAACCGTTCTTTGGAGGATAGGTAGTGTCAGCAGTCCTGCTCGTCGGGAGTCGCAGCGGCCTGTCGATGGAAGCTGCGACTCGCTATCTCTCGATCGGTCACGGCATGCCGTTGGCGTTTATCACCGAGGCCAACTCGCAGGTGGTCTTTCGTGAGCCCGGAACGCTCTCGAAACTCTGGGTGCGGGTGAACAGCAACGACCACACCTCGTTGGCTTACCGCGTCAGGATCAACGGGTCCGACGGGAACCTCACCTGCTCCTACGGGTCCAGCGAGACGGGCATCAAGAAGGACGACACGAACAGCGACGCCGTCGCCGCAGGCGATACGCTCTCTTTGAGCGCGGTGGCGAGTGGAGGTACGGCGGCGGCCCACGTGGTCTGGGTGCTGGTGTTCACGCCGACCACGGACTCACCGACGCTGTACACGAATCAAGCGAATTTCGACGTCTCGACTTCAAGCGTCACGGAGTTCATCGGGTTCGCGGGTCGGTCCAGCCTTGGGTCCGTGGAGGCGGACCATCGGTTCCGCGCGCTAGTGGCGGGACGCCTGAAGTACTTGCGTTTGCGCGGCACGAACAACGGCGCGAACACGGTGACGTTCCGCTCGCGCGTGAACGGTGTGAATGGCAACCTCGTCGTGGCGATCGCGGGCGGGGGCTCGCACGGGGAGGACACGACCAACGAGGATACGATCGCGGCCGGGGACGACATCGGCCTCTCGGTCACGACCGGCGCGGGCATGGTCGCAAGCAGCTTCCCGCTGCTGCACTGCACGTTCATCCCCGACAGCGGGTTCCAGTACGTGTCGATGATGGACCAGGCGTTCCTGTCCCCGTCGACGACGTATTACTTCTCGGCGGGCGGCTCGCTGGACAGCTTCGCGACGGAGGCCGAATGTTCTCTGGAGGCGCGGTTCGCGCAGCGTCTGTCGAAGCTGGCGATCTACGTGTCCACGAACGGCAACTCGTCGTCGAGCACGTTCCGGCTCCGCATCAACGGGGCGAACTCCACGCAGGTGATCACCATAGGGGCCGGCGTGACGGGATTCCTGCAGGACGCGACGCACACGGACGACGTCGCGGCTGGGGACCTCATCGATTATCAATTGGTGACAGGCGCGGGCGGCTCGGACATCACGCTGACCTACGCCGTCATGCTGTCCGAGGAAGTCGCGGGCGACGAGACGATATGGCAGATGGACGATCTCCCGATCCCCGCGCTGCCGGATCTCCTCGCGGTCGTGGACGACGTGGCCGGGACGCCGACCACGAAGAAGGCCACGCTAGCGAACATCATCTCGGCCCTCGCGCTGAGCAACGTTGTCATTCAGGTGAAGACGGTAGGCTCCGGCACGTACACGCCGACGGCTGGCATGAAGAAGGTCCTCGGCATCGCGGTCGGAGCGGGTGGGGGCGGGGC
>Ga0247830_10000003_pt1 | contig 64814 bp, 109 predicted proteins | sample 12C_Control_Day5_FD_207766 | JGI IMG/M metagenome (GOLD analysis project Ga0247830, IMG submission 207766) | Soil microbial communities from agricultural site in Penn Yan, New York, United States - 12C_Control_Day5 | ecosystem: Environmental > Terrestrial > Soil > Agricultural land | place...
AACCGGTTGGACGGGGCTGGTCCCGGCATGAAGCTGTGGATTTCCCGCCGAGGCGGTGTGACGTAGCCAACGTTGCGGCGGGGTACGCTAGCCATTATTTTCCGCTCCTCTTACGCTTGAGCGCAGCGACTAGCTGCTTCTCAACCTTCTTCACCCGCGCCCGCAGGTCGTTGAGGGTATCCTCGGGATCCGCCTCTGGCTCCATAGGCTTATCGCGCACGCGCACGACCTCGAAGCCGGTGCGCAGCAGCATGGGCAGGTTAACCTTGGGAGTCCTAGGCATGTCTATTTATCCTTTACGACCGTGGTCTTGATAACGGTCACACTTCCTTCCAGCTTGAAGTTGGGATCGCGAAGCTGTCCGTAGGTACTGTACTGACTTGATGCCTTCTTGGGTACGTTAGTGATACTATCTACACGCAATTTAGTACCCCGTGGTAAAATCCACTCCCCTTCAATAATGTCTTGTATTTCCTCCTCGTCCTCAAGTAGCTCTGGGTCCGTAACAGCTACGGCCCGCACACCCGGAGTGCCCTTCGGTGCAGTCACCTCCAACAGAACCCCCCTGGTCGAGCGTTGGGTTAGTTCCGCAATAGGCATAACATCTATATCAGCATTTGTTCGCAAGGCGTAGCTAACAGCTACACCTTCGTCGTCACTAGTACTAGCCGATTTGCTTAATTCAAATATTTCACCAGGCTTTGCGCTAGCAACCTGTTCTGCATAGTCCCCAAATACCCCACGGTACAACTTACTGTCCTCTGGTAGAGCAAAGTTACGAACAATCTCTTCTAGCTGGTCCTCGTTGATACGGTCTCTACGGGATTCCGGATCCCAGGTTGTAACTGCCTGTATTGCTGTAACTGGAACCTGACCCCAAACTCCACCCCCATCCTTAGCTCGGGGGTCCGTGAAGACATTTAGATTAAATTTAACACTGTCCTTCTCGTCGTAGACACGATCCAACTGGGCATTTAGGCGCGCGTTGGCTTCATACTCTGGTGTGCCTGGCATCCAAGCGCCTCTTGCAGGTTTGGCTTGCCACAAACGTCTCGACTCATCCATTAATCGTGCTTCCTCCAACTCCAAATCTTTCAGTTTGGCCCGTAACTCTCCTTCGGTTAACCCACCACCCGAGCTAGTCCACTGACCGCTATCGTCCCGGGGCTGGTCGGGATCATAACCGGCCTTCTCTACAGGCTCGTCCTCGTCGCCCATCTCTTCGAGCAGGCGCTGTATCCTTAGCAACACCTCCAGGACCGGGTCGTCCTCCTCAACAGGCCCACCCCCGTTGTGGGCCTTCTTTATGGGTTGCTTGCGTAGGTTGACCAAGGCATCAACACTCCGCTTCAGTAGCTTCTTGGCGTCTGCCTTCGTGACGGCCGCCACCACGCCTATGTTGTTAATCACCTCGTCAATATACTGATTAGTGATATTCTCAGTACCACCCAGATTACCTGAGGCCTGGTCCACAATGGCAGCAATACCTTTTGAGATAGCATCCTTGACCTTCTGGGACTTAGCAATGCTACTCAAGACGTTAACAACATCGTCAGTCCGGGACCAGTCCTTGTACTGGTTGGGTGCGCTACCCCCAGACACTCGTGGGACGCTGCTCCCACTGCTAGCACCACCCCCACCCCCAGACTCCGACCACTGGCCGTCCTCGCCACGGGGTTGGTTGGGGTCGAAGCCTGCTTTGATAACCTGTATCTGATTGCTGCTGTTAAATTTAGGCAGTGGGTTGGGCGTTGTGGGGATCTTAGCCCGCACAATGAATTCATGAAGGGTGTATTCCTTAAGCGTACCCTTCGCATCTATAGCTACAGTACGCTTGCGAGGGATGTACTTAACTGGTTCCAGGATTGTATTACGGGGTAGGATAATCTCGCTCTCCTCACTGGGCTCCACTTTACCCGACACTGCCACCGAAGGGACAGAGTACTTGCCACCACGCGGTACCATAATCTTCAGCAGTATACCGTCCCTAACCTCGTCCGGGGCCTGCTTCATAACTCCACCAGTAGCAAAATCCACCGCCACGTCCTTATCCAGTGACGCAGACATGTAGCTACGGTCGAGTATTTGCGCAGAGTTCTTAATATGATCCAGCATATCCAAGTCAACACCCCGGAACAGCAGCATTGGCTTGTCAGTTGTTACGAACGACTTATCAATCGCCTTCACCATGCCGTCCTTACCTAAGGAACTGGACACCCCGTACCTAAGGTAGTCGTTCACCGAGTCCGACCCTGCTATAGCATAGTCAGCTAGCTCCCCACGCTCTAGCGGGTCGAACCTAAGCATCTTGGACCGGTACTCACTAGCCGCGTCCAGGAAGTCCCGGGCATTGGGTATCTCACGCAATAGAGCAATATCCCCGGGCTTAGGACTGACCTCTGGTAGCTCGATCCTGTTCTCTGGTAGGGAGACCCACACCTTGCGCGTTGGCTCCAGATAAGTCAGGTTCTCCAACTCGTCCTTAATGTCTAAATTGAGCTTGACCTGCTGGTTCCATTCTGCCAGCATACGCTTATGCTCAGGGTCGTTAATATCCGGGATGGCCTTCATACCGGCACTTAGTTCGTCTATACGAGCACGTATCTTGGGTTGGTCGGCAATAATCTGCCTGGCCCGGGCTAGTCCCTCGGGAGTCATGATCGTTGCGGCATCTATAGGTTTGCCAGGCTTATAGGAGCCCCCACCCCCAACGACCCACTTACCGCCTTCATCACGTGGCTGCTCGGGATTGAAGCCTGCCTTATTGATCAACCCTTCAGGGAGCTTGAGAATCCCTACTGGCATGTTTGCAGCACCCGCTCATGGTCGTCGGGTAGTCTACCCGTACCACCGCACACTGGGCAAGGCTTCTGCGCACGCCCAGTACCAGCTTCGTCGTCGGCACCATCATCTATCCAGCTGGTGCCGCCGCAGCGCCAGCAGGTAGTCTCATTAGCCATACCCCATCTGCGCATTTTGCGTATCCTCTCCCCTAGCTTCACTAGTTGATGTCGCCGTTACCCTTGAACACTTCTGCTGCACGCACGATACTCGCAACTGCCTCCCGCAGCAAGGAGGACAGTTGCTCTACCTCACGGACAGTTGCCGGTGAGTCTGCCTGACGGCGCGAGAGACTACGCTCCAGCTTCCAGCATTCGTCCACAATCTCTCGCAGCGTCATTTCTTGCGTTCCTCCTCCAGATGGACTACCGCCGCAGCACTGTTCTGCCTTTGACGCTCACCTAGTTCTGCTCGCAGTTCTTCTAGCTTGACGACAGTTTTCTGGATGTCAGCCGCCAACGCAGGGCTGGGCTCCTGTCCCAGCCGCTTAGCAGTATCGGCCATCTCGCGCATGTAGATCAGCTTGGCCTCGACCGCCTCGAACAATGCTACGGTCACCTTGGTCAGGTTGGAGTTGACAAGCGTATGAACCTCCTTCAGATCGCCCTTCAACCCATCAATCTTTCCAGCCAACTCTGACCTTGCAAGGACTGTCGTGTCGTTTGTTTCCTTGGCGACCTGTGCGACCTTGTCGTTCGATGCCAGCAGAAGCTCCGCAGCCTCGGAGGTCTTGTCAACCATGTCCTGCTGCTGAGCACCGAGCTTGGCGGCCGCGTCCCTTGCTTCCTTCTGACTCACTCTGAGTCGCTCGGCGACTAGGTCCTCGCGAGCACGGTCCTCCCGCTTGTCCATCCTGCGGCTGCGCTCCATGAGCAGCGGAGCGACGAACGACGTGAGCGCTGTCGGAATAGCCACGATCAGCGCCACCCACATTGCCTCGGAGATCATCACACGCTCCACGATGTTGGATAGCCCCACCAGCGATAGCTTGGTGACCACTCGAAGCTGCGGTTGAGCAGCATGGCCCACCACGGCGTACGGAGGTTTAGGCCACCAGCCACCCAGATGGGCTGCGATCTGAAGTCATATGCGCAGTTGGTTATGCGAATATTGGCATAGGTGCCAGGGCTTCCATTGACACCTATGCAGGAGCCTTCGTTGCCGAAGAACTTGCATCTGTCTACCAAGACGTTCCTGATAGCCTGCTCGGGAAGATCACACTCCATGTCAATACCATCACCGGGAGGCGTTCCACCCGTATTGGAAAATACACAATTCGAAACCAGTAAACCCTCGACCGCAATTGCGCTCAAGCCTTGACGACGGTTGCCATCGGAGATCACGCTATCGATCACCACGTTGGTTGCCTCTTGGACGTAGAGCCCGTCCGCGAAGCAGCGTGACACATGGGTTCCGAATACCTTGATTGTATGCGCCTTGCGAATATCGATGCCGTGTCCGAATCCACCAACGTCCCACTTTGTGGACGCCAGGTGCGTGTCGCGCTCTCCTATAATCCTGCCACCGATAATGCTGACGTTATCAACGTCCCAGAGCTTGAAGATACGATAGCCGAGTTCTGCAGTAGGCAGCGCCCTGACAGTGGCGTCCGTCAGGTCCAGGGTGATGCCCGACTTGAGGGTTATGCCACTGTTGGCGTTGTCATTGGTGACGTTGACGTCATACGTCCCAGCTGGGACCTTGACAGTGTCGCCAACTCTGGCGGCGTCGATCATTGCTTGAATAGTCATGTTCATTCACCCGTTGTGTTTGATCGACGCCACCAGCGCTCTGCAAACTACCGCAGTTCTTCGATGGCGTAGTCAGCAGTATTCACCGTACACTTGTTGGCACCCAACCCGAGCCCCAACAAGCTAGCGATCAGTAGGATCTTAAGCATAAGTAGCCTCCTTTCACTTCGTCTTGTCGCAAATGATGCAGACACTGTAAGGTGTCGCATCAGAGACCGGCGTGTCCTTCCGTATAGCAGGATACACCGCCCGCCATTCGTGGCCGAGCAGCCAGCACCACCTAGCGCGATCGAAGAAGGCCCTACGCGGTGGTAGTTCCTTCATATCACGCCTGTGACGCCTTATCCGCTCTTGCCACTTGTCCATGCTATTTAACCGGTACGACCCCGTATTCCGCTGGGTCCATCGCAACCTCCTTGATCTCGGGCGCTGCGTTGGGGCGGACCTCGATTGTGACGCCGGTCTGCGACCCAGCCTGCTGGGTAACAGCCTTGCCTCTATTCGAAATCCAGTCCAGTGCTGCCGACCCTAGCATGGGAACTAGCACAACCAGCGTTTCGGTCACAGGACCAGCTAGCTCAACCGGCATGTAGTTCCTGGCAACCAACCAAGCGATCGCGGACGGGAGCACAACCCGCATCACGCCCGCGATCTGGTTGGATAGGATAGTGTTGTTCATGCCCGAACAACCTTGAAGCCTCGTGCCACGATGCGGTCGACGACATCGGACGCGCCGCGCGCAGTCAGTCTCTCGGTGCGGCTTCCCGATATGCCCTCAACTCCTACGTCGGCCCCGGTCAGGGCTTCGACAACGGACTTGCGCAGCGCCACCAGTTCAGTCTCGGTAGGGGCTCCATTGCTCATTTTACACTCCTGTTGGTTGGTCTTCGCTTCTGCTTCCTTAAGTCCACGGCCGCATCCCTGAACATTCTAGCACATGACCACACCCAGTCGTAGTCAGCACCATTTGCAGCACACAGGTCACTAGCTATGCGCTCACAGTCCAAGGCCGCCGTCTCCATAGCATCATTCCAAGTCTTATCGACCAGTGATAGCGTACCGTCCAGTTTAGAGTTTACGACCTGCATTACGTAGTCTAAGTCCTGAGGCTGTCCGGCACCTTCCCCCCACTCTCGGCAAGCTTGGTCATGACCTGCTTGTGAAGCCAGATGTTCATTTCCGCAGACCCGTCCAGGTCACCGCTGTAGCCTAGCTCCTTAGCGAGCTCCTTGCGGGCCGACAGGCTGCTGTCGAGCTTGAGAACCTTCATCAAGTCGACGATAGACTGCCTCCAGTTGAGATTCTCGTCTTGGTCGTCGGCTAGGTCCTTGATCTTCGCCTCAACCTCACTCCTGGTGATGGGAGTAGGTTTCGACAACGTTCCGAAGATTGCACGTACGATATCGCCTAGGATGCTCATCTTAGGTCCCTTATCATGTCATGCGAAGAACCACACGCTGACGAGAACAACCGCCGTCAAACCGACGCCCCACATCATGCCTTTGATGAAGGCAACAGTCTCGGGTGGTTCAGGGCCACTGCCATGCGGTCCTTCCATCACTCAGACTCCCTTACCCTCCTTGTAGTGCGTAGCCTCACGCACATCGGCAGCTTCACCAGCCGCTATCGCGTTCTTGATTATCTTGCGCAGTATGGCCTGCCCATCGGGGGATCTCAGTTGACGCATCGCCACGCTCTGCTCGTCGACGAACGGGATGTCTGGCAGTAGCCGCACCAAGCCATGCGCATCACGCATCGCGGATTCGAAAGCTGCGTTGAGAAAGTGTTCGCTTGCCATCTCACGTACCCTTGCCTTCTGCCTTTTCCTTCGCCGCAGCCTCTGCCGCCCGCCGCACATCCTCGGCGGCCTGCAAGGCGTCCTGCACGACACCGACCAGCTTGTCGTCGGGGATGTACTTGCTTGCTGGCTGACCGAATACGTGGATTTCGGCAAGCGCCGCCTTTGCGACAGCCACGGCAGCGTCGAGTTCTTTCTGGGTCATAGGATCAGCGCTCTTCCCGCATTATGTTGGGTGGACGCGGCGACGGTCCAGGTAAGGGGCAGCACGACTCCTGATCTGCCATAAAAGCTAGGCCCGCGTAATTTTGGGCCACCTCCTGCCAGGAGGGTTATGACCGCGATAACGACCAGGAGTAGGATGACAAACCAGATGCCCTTTTCGAGCTTGTCGGGGATCTGGTAGACGAAGGTATTGAACCCGTAGAGCACGAGGTAGACGACGCCACATAGGATTATGACGCCGATCAGTAGCCACAGTACGTCAATGGCGAGAGCTAGCATAGCGAACCTCCCTTATCCCTTAAAAGGGTGTGTCTAATCGACTACTACTGGGAAACCCAGTGGCTAGCTACTACCCTCTACAGATTGCTTGCCTTAAATCACGTCTTACGCTGCCAGGCCCACAGGGACCATCTTGGCGTAGCCTGCTTCCACCAGGGCGGCGATGCTTTCCAACACTTCGGAAGGGGTCATCTTACGCTTCCAGGTGAAGCGCTTCTCACGTCGCCCAACCTCGAGCAGGATCTCAAGTACAGACTGGGGTTTGTTGAAGGACAACGTACAGCCTATCAGGCCGTGGGTCCTCCAGATCTTATCCACCTTAGCTCCCCGCGTCTCAGGCACCCGGCGTAGGAACTGCCGGTCTAGTACCGGTACGTTGGCACTCATGATCTAGTCCTTTCATGATGTGTTTCACTCTACCTGCACAACTCTCCTTTGCTGGTGGGTTGTAAACCTAATCCTGAACGCCATCGTCGACCTCACCGTCCTCCAGCAACGCCTCCTTAGCAGCTGCTAGAGCAATCCTTCTAATCAACCTATGACCCAGTATCCTACCCAGGCGTGGAGGTGGTGTCATCTGGGAGGATATACCAGTATTCACCCGTAGGCGGGTTAGGCGTTTTATGACTCTCTCGACAACCTCGTCAGACGGCCTCACTTTAGTGCCTTTCCATCTACAAAGACCTTGGGCCCCATCCCCACCATAACGAAGTCACTGGCCCTGGGCATGGGCCAGTAGGCCATCACAATAGCGTCAGCTAGGTTAGGGCTCCGGGTGCCATCAGGGGACTTATCAACAACTAGCTTCAGGCGCGAGCCTGTGCTAGCAGTGGCCTGGCACAGTTCCTTAATCACCTTATGTAGCAAAGGTAGGCGACTGTCGATGGAAAAGATGTCATCAGGGTCTGCTGATATCTTGGTTATTACCCCATTGGCATCAGGGATGCCAACTACAGCTTGGTAGGTTCGTAGTACACGCCCGCGCAAGGCCCACCAGGCTTGTGCCTTCAAGTTGGCGAAGAAATCCTTATTACGCACTGAGTCCCGATCATCAGCGTTAACCCGCTCCGCAGCATGTAGTACCTTGCCCCCAGCATTCCAGGGTACTACACGTAGCTTGTCAGGTAGGAGGTTATCATCCTTAAGGCGATTGACCTCACTCTTCACATTGGAGCCTATGGCGACAGCGTCATACTGAAGCTCAGGCACCTTCTGCGCTACGCAATTAGCAATAGCCTTGCGCGCCGTCACACCAGGATCCCTTGCCACCCATTCATCAGCGAAGGTCAGTACCACACCGGAGCGAACCACCTGGGCGTTACGATCACCATCCTCGCTGTCACCTATGTCTAGTCCCGAAATACGGTTCTGTCCAACATCAAAGCCAAGCTTAAGATGAGCATCAATGCAAGCATCCAACCACTCCTTGGGTAGTATTGTACCGGTTAGCGAAGCAGCATAGTTACGCTCAATCTCCTGTGCGTAAATATGTGGCGTACCCTGGCTGAGGTGGTAGGCCTTCTTCTCCCTATGCCACTCCTCGCCAAACTCTGGGTGCTCATGGGAATCCATGACAAAGATACGGGTAATGCCCCTGGGTATCTGTGCGCCAGGGTACCAGTCCTGCCCTACCTCACGCTTCCTATGGAACAGATTACCCAGCCCATTCACCGAGGAGATGTCTATGGGCACCTTGGTGGTCTCGGACAGGGAGGCTTCAATCAGTTCAGGGCGCTGATAGTGTGCGCTCTCGTCCTTGAAGAACAAACGTGTACGACCACCACGGCCGATCTTATCACCAACCTCACCCACAATAGAGGAACCAGTAGCCCGGTTATAGCACACGTACTGCTTGATGTCACTGTCGGTTAGGCCCTGTGGCTTAAATATCTCAGGCAGGCGATCAATCAATCCTCGTATCTTGAAGAATATACTCTTAGGGTTGCCAATCTGATCCACCGAGTCCGCATCCTGGGATCCCCAACCTATAGCAACACCAGGGTAGAACAGCCATAGCCAGACACTGATACAGACACACACCCATGTGGCCCCCATGGTGCGGCACTTCTCGACCAGGCCTGGCTGGTCCGTCTCCAGGCAGTCCTGCACGAAGTGTACAAGCTCCTCCTGGCGCTTAAAGAGTATAAACGGCATCCACACGGGCTTGGTGGTGCCAGCGTTACGGGGATCATGCGTATCGCACCAGTGGTTAATAAACGACACACAGTCCTGCGCGTAGTAGGCCTTGGCCGCAGGTATCAGATGTGGATTAGTCTCCAGCGTAGCCAGCTGCCCCCTACGCCACAGCAACGCATCATCGTAGTTGGGAGGCCACTCATGGTTAGCCAGGGTACGGGGTGCACGTAAGGCCGAGTTCCGGGCCGAGCGCTGTAGCCGTTCAATACGGACAGCCGCAATCGCATCAGATACATCAACTGGCGCAGGCAGCATCAGCGCTCTACGGTTCTAGTATTGGACCGACAGTTGGCAGAGTACCAGGCCGTAGCCTGTCGCTTGAATACCTTCTGGGAAGGGGTCAGGGATACATTCGCGTATTGTACAGCCAGCTGCTCGAGTTGGGTACAACGTGAATCACGGGCCTGGGCTGGTAGCGACTGTAAGAATAGCAACAACATCACCAGGATGAGGATGATTATCCAGGTCAGGTAGCCCACTTCCGCCAGGTATCTTAATACGTCAAACTTTGCCATATCAGTGCCTGGTTCCATCCTTGGGATCAGGGCTCTCGAGCAGGGCAGCATAGGAATTAGCATCAGCCTCCAGTACCGGGGTGCCTGCAGTCAGTAGTCCAGCAGCCACCTGGGAGTAGAGGGATTCGAGCAAGGCCAGCTGCTCCTCTGTTGCACCCTTCAGCACAGCAGTGGGTAGGGCCATGATCTTTATAGGTCCATCAGCAGGACCAGTCAGCTGGGTAGGCATGCACTTCTCAATCAAGCGCACCATGAGGCCAGTGTCCTCACCAGCAATCTTCAGGAAGTATCCTACAGCACCCATGTAGCCCTTGCCATCCTTCCCAAAGATATGGATGGCTTCCTCAATGGCAGCACGTAATCCAGCACTCCACCTATTCGGAGTACCCTTCTTGCGACCACCACGCTTCTTGTGGTTCTTTCTGTACTGCCCAGCATGCGTCTTTGTACGAGGCTTCCAGGGTTTGGTGATTCTTCTCGCAACCATGTTGGTTCTGTTACTCTCAATTCTTCACTAGGATGGTGGCATATATAACGAATAATAACAGGGTCGTATAGCCACAATATCAGTTTAATTTAGACATAAAAACAATTAGACAAAAAATCAAAGAATGCTAAAATCACGACCAGCAATTTTGCCTAGAGCGCGGCACGCATCATCTAGTTCTTTCTCGGTGTATCCAAGCCGATTAAGCGCACGCATAGCAGTCTCATGATAGCTCTTGCTTTCCAGGGTTTCGATGTAGTCAATCAAGGCATCAGCCTGTTCACTAGTTAGCATCTAACTCTCCACAGTCCACGTCTTCACAACCTGGGCAGGCTGGGGCTTGATGATCTCACCCTTGATAATCAGGGTACCGACCGTATACTCGATACCACGCCTATCAATACTATCCAGGAACACCTTGTCTACCTGATCGGCATAGTTCTCATTCAGGTAGGCTGGAAGGCGGTGTTCCTCGATGACATCCAGGCTGACCTCACCATCCTCAGAGAAGTCAAATACAAACACCTGTGGGCCACGAGACATTTCAATCCTCCTCGTCAATTTCCTCACCAGATATGACCGAGCCGTCCGTGCGATTTGCTCGTCCGTCATGCAGGAGATACCAAATTCGCTCTCGGCCAACTGCTTCTCGGTAATGAGACAGCGCTCGCAGACGTGAGTCAGCGGCGAAAATTGGTGTCTCGGCGGTTCACTCATCGGCATGACTCCTACGCATGATATCCTTGCCGCTACAGTACTCCGCTGCCAATTGTAGCAGCCGGTTTATCACCCGCTGGTCCCGGGGCTCAAACCTGGTGGCCGCCGCGCGCAGGAACAGATCAATATCCTGCTTCAGGTGACTCATCTCCATCAGTTCTTCCTTAGTCATTATCATCACTCCCTGTTAGAGTACGCTGGTGGTTATTGGGTTGCTAATTTGTAGTGGCACGCTAACTGGTCCTGGGTTACTATGCTTTAACGGCACGCTGACTTGTCTTGGATTTGGTTAATGGCATGTTGGCACGCTTCCTTTCATTGGGTTTCCAATACGTGATGGCGCGCTAGACTTCTCTTGGATTACTGCTTGGAGTTGGCGCGCTGATTTGATCTGGGTTGCTCTTACGCGATGGCACACTTGCCTTCTTTGGGTTGCTGTTGGCCGTTGGTACGCTAGTGAGTTCCGGGCTGCTTCTCCTCAACGACACACTACAAGCCTTTGGGTTATTGGGAGGGTATGGCACACTACGCGGTGTTGGGCTTCTCCTAGCTTTTGGCACACTGATAGTCCTCGGATTGCTAGCTTAGAGTTGGCACACTCGACGATATTGGTTTCCTGCCTTTCAGTGGCACGCTGTACAACGTTGGGTTACTGGGCGGGTCTGGCACACTGGATTCTTGTGGATTGAACATCTTCGGCTTCGGCGCGCTGACTTGTCCTGGATTACTAGAGTTGCCTCTGACACACTGACCTGTCCCGGGTTACTTCTTCAAGAAGGCACGCTCCTTCATAGTGGGCTACTGTCACATACTGGCCCGCTAGCTTGGTCTGGGCTGCTTGAGGCGACTTGACACGCTCTTTTGTCCTGGGTTGCTGGTTACCAATAGCACGCTACGGCTCTTTGTACTCCATTCGATGCATTGGCGCGCTGTCCCTAATGGATTACTTGGCTTGTGTGGCTCACTAAACCTCCATGGGTTACTCGCGCTGGTGTGGCACACTAGTTGCTTTGGGTTTCCTGAGGTTTTGTGGCACGCTTACCCCTCAATGGGTTGCTTACACGGATTGGCTCGGGCCGCTATGACCTCCGCTTCGTACCGAATAAGTAATCCACCCACGAGCGCCCGAGCTCCGGACTGACAGCATCGGCGGGGATCACTGCGACCGAATCGTGGTCTGGTGATACGACTACGACAGGGTGCTTAGGCACCGCGATTTGCAGCACGGTATCAGCCGGTAGCCTGACCTTCTTCATCTTGGTCTTGGTCTTGATCCGGGTCTTGACCTTGCGCTTGCTAGCAGTCTTACGCTTCTTCTTTGCCATGATCAGTCTCCTTTGGTTAGCACACTGTTAGTGTTTGGGTTACTCAGATTATCTGGCACACTGGCGATCAACGGGTTACTATCATAGTGCGGCACACTGTTCCACGTTGGGCTTCTATTACGGCCTGGCACACTTTACCCCTTTGGGCTTATAAATCATACAGGGCTCGCTATCGAACAAGGGGTTTCTGTTATCCATCGGCTCGCTGGCTACGAGTGGAGGTCTCTCGAACCCTGGCACACTAGGCACTTTTGGGTTGCTTTCCAAAACCTGGCACACTAGTTCATTTTGGGTTTGCTCATGGCAGATGGCTCGCTGTCAACCTTAGGGTTGCTGGGAATTGACGGCACACTACTCGCATCCGGGCTACTTACGCTGCATGGCACGCATCGGCGGCTTGGAGTTCTCACCGGCAGTTGGCACACTGTCACGTTATGGGTTCCTCGCAATCTGATGGCACACTACCGGGCCTTTGGGTTGCTTCATTGCCGTGGCACGCTATGAGGATTTGGGTTACTGCCTAATTTTGGCCCACTATAGTCCCACGGGATACTGGGAGGTCTTGGCACGCTGAACTTCCATGGGCTACTACTAGGGGGTGGTGGCACGCTGGGCTTTCTCGGGTTACTAACCTTAATAGCACGCTTACGCATTTTGGTTTACTGAGTCCCTATAGCACGCTGCCGGTTCCTGGCTAGTTAGCTTTGTTACCTCGGCACGCTGATCTCTTCTGGATTTGCTGGCTGATCAAAGGCGCGCTCACCTGTTTTGGGTTACTGAGTTCTTGTGGCACTATTCTCCACCTTCTCCTGGGTCCACCACCATCAATACGATGGCCGCCGCGAGCACCAGCACTAGATATGCCGCCAGGTCAGGCCCTGTCATCCGATTGGGTTGCTCGCAACTTGGCCGCTATGATCCTGGCCGCTGTGGACTCCGCCTGGTACTTGTTTATCAACGGCTGGGGGGCCTTGATCTTACGCATTTGAACGGCTAGCCCCTCATCGGTAGCGGCCTCCTGCTCCAGGTAGGCCGCGAACCGATCCCGTTCCTCCGCCGTCAGCCGTAAACCCACAGCAGTTCTCCGATTATGTAGATGATCGTCACCACCAACACTAGCGCAACCAGGCCATAGGTCATAACACTGTCATTCACGACCGTACACCTTAAATACGCCATTGGGCCAGAGCACGTAGACGACCTTGCCCACCCTCTTAGCATAACGCACAGTCGCCCAAGTACCCGACCGAAGCTTTTCCTTAAAGCCAGCGGGGGCTGCTATCAAGTAATCAACAGCATCCACTATGTCGTGGTTACGCTCCAAGTAGGGTTTTGGGGGCAGTACACGCTTGGCCTGCTTATAGGCACGGGCGCGGGGGTTATCAGGCGGGTGGATCACTGGCTTTAGACGTAAGGCCGTACAGATATCATGCGCCTCTGCGTCCGCCCCAATACAATCACCGTGATGTAATTCAGTCCCAACGGAATAGTCATTCAGGCACACACGCAGAGCGTCCAACTGCGCAGCAGTCATTCCGCGCTTGGTACCTGTAAAACCTATCCTATACACGGGGCGATCCATCGGCCTGTCGCGTAATAGCAACATTGGCCCACATCGCAGTCGTACGATGGTTCCTAACCACCCAGGTCTTATCGGGGCCGTCCGGGAGCTCCTTCTCCAACACCTCACTAAATACCTTAGCAGCTTCCCGTACGCGCTGCATGCGCTCCACCTGCTCAGGGGTCGGTTGAAGATAATCGTAGGCTGACGTATGCATGGTTTATCTCCCTTTTCCACGCCTATACATACAAAGCTAGGCCGCCGATGCAGCCTCCAGATCATTACCGCCAATCAATATTGTGGCCTTACGTCCAAGGTAATCCAACAACACTCGTTCCCGATCCTTAGGACCAGTACCATCATAGATACCGACAAACCCTGTCAGGTGACCATTCACTACTCGCACAGTCTCACCCACGCGGAACCGGCTGTCCTCTCCATTGTACTTGGGAAGGTTAACAAAGCCATCCGACCCCTCTAGCAGGTGTAGCCGCTCAATCTCTGCATCGGGCATGATAGCGGGTAGGCCGCCCTGTAGTACAACAGTCAATACCCCAAAGGTGCCTAGCAGGAACCGCCAGCGCCCCTCGTTCTTCACAAATATGTAGCCCGGGAACAGGCTACTGACCTTCTTCTCGGCAACAGCCTTTGCCCGGGCTTTCTTACGCACAGCGATCCGTGGGTAGTAGAACGTACCCCCCTGATTAGCAATATTCTCGCAGGCCCAGGCCTCCCGCTGACTATGTGTCCGAACAACCAGCCAGCCACGCACCTCTAGAAGCATGCAGATGGTCCTCACCAGGGATAAAATCCCCAAATCCTTAAACCTGGTGAGGATGGAAGTCAACGACCGATAGCAGAATCATTACGTCAGGGTCAGAAACGGTCCCTGGATGATAAGTAAGTCACCATTGTGTACAGCGATGGGCTTACCATAATCCCTAGTAATATCAAACCGTAGCAGAAGGCGCTTACCCAGCACCGTTACGTCTAATATCGCATAGGAGACGTCGTAAATCTCCTCTGTAGTGTTCTCCCACCTAACATCGGCTGCCAGGTCGGTAAGTGGTATAGACACAATCTCCCGGTCGAGCGTGTCGTCGTAGAGATAGAGCCTAGCCAAGTTCGGATCAGGCAAAGCCGGTGGCTCTAGTGCAGCAATAGCTGGACTAGCAGCAGCAACCCCTGCCGTCACTCCCCCCACCAGCACCGCACGCCGATTAATCTCTACCATGGGCTTCCCTTTCTACCCGCTTGGGCGTATATCGCTCAACCTCATATCTCAGGGCTGCGGTAGCCTGCTGGTAATAGGCTAACTCCGTCCGCAGCCGCACAATCTCGGCCATCAGATCGTCATACAGCGCCGCCTTGGCGCAGCACTCGCGCTCTATGATATCAGTCATGGGCTAAAGTCCTTGGTCCATCCAACGTGTGCTGGCTCGATAGGCCCACATTTGCTGCACCGTATCTTAGGGAACCTACACATCCCCGACCAATTTTCTTTCCACGTCATTGTCTCGGGGAATTTTAGGAAGCGGGCACACTGGGGGCACAGCCGCTCGAATGCCGGGCCATCCTCTCCATAGCAAATAAGCGGCGCTTCGCGGCCCATCGCTCATGTCCCGCGAGTGCTGAGTTCTACGGCGGCTTCCCGTAGGAGCACTAAAAGTTCAGCGAGGTCCGGGGTGACGTGCGAGCCAATCTCGACGCACACCCGTTCGCCAGCAGCCCACTCACGTTCCGAGTAGTATCGGACGTGAGTGAACTCGCTGGTCCCGTCACGGTAGTTATGCGGCTGCTTCTCAATTACCCACGGCTCCGGGTACTTCGCAATCAACTCGCGGATACGGGCCGCTCTGGCTTCTGGGGTCATCTCACTAATCTCCATCGTCATCGCTCATGTCCTACGATTGCTCAATCTCTCCACCAAATCAAACGGTGGGCCTTGCACTCCGTATCTCGCCCCACAGACATCGCAACTCTCGCACCAATCATGACCGCCGTCCTCATAGAACCAAATGCCCACCGCTTTGCAGTTTCGGCATCGTGGCTTTCTTGAAAAGAAACCAAGTAGCTTTTTTATCAAACTCATCGCTCGCCTACCACGAGATAGTAGAGACGCCGGAAGCTCGCAGCCGCTCTAGCCCTCGGATCAACGCCTGCATCTTGCGAGCGTGGCTATGGAGGTACTTGTCAGGGTTCTTGACCTGTACGTCGGGAAAGCTCCAGTCGATCGAGCGACGATCCGCCCGCATACGCTTGCGGAAGGTGGAGTCCTTACCGATGGTTATTAAACCCTTAAACGGTCCTGAGCGCATCACACCTTTGCCGTACTGTTGATAAAAAACAAGGGCTGGCTCCCCCAATCCCAAGTAATGTCAGCCCCCGCTATTACTGATGTGCTGTAGTGACAAGACCAGGCTACAATCGGGCCATCGGCTAGTGGCATCCCGTAGATGATCACGGCCTGCTTCGTCACCACCACAGTCTCCTCCGACTCATTGACCCACCGTACCCAGGGCTTTTTGAGGCTAGCAATCGGTAGCTCAGCAATTATACGATCACCACTCCATAACACGAGGTCGGCGTTTACAACGTAAAGCGACTCGAAGGTATCAGGTGTACTTGCGTCGTACAGGTTCAAATTGATGCTCGATGTCCGCCCACGCTTTGACAACGACTTGGCGGATCTGTTCCGCGCGCTTGGCGTACTCGGCATTGGGGAGGCCTTCCATTTCCTGGATGAACTTAACCACAGCGCTATCAGGCCTAGCATCACCGCCATCTCCCTTACGTTTTAGCTTTTCACCAGCACGCTCCGCCTTGCTACGCTTAGCAATACCGATGCGGTCACCCAAACCTTGCTCTACCAGGAACTCTACGGACGCCTGGATATCGTCAATGCCGTAGCCGAACCTAACCGGGAACATGCACTTGCGAAAGGGCACGCTGACCTTATTTTTCCGACAGTGGGCAAGCACCCGAATACCGGTGGCGCGCTTCTCCCCACGGATGGTCTGCGTCAGCGTCTTTATGTGCGACAACCACACAATATGCGTGGCGTAGAAGTCCAGGGACTTGCCCCCGGAGCGGCGCTGCTTCTCACCGATGACGTAGCCTATCTTGTCCCGCACCTGGGACACGATGATAAGGCACAGGTTACCTCGCTTAAAGTCACCAATCATCTGCTCGAATAGCTGCCCCAATATCTTTTGCTTCTCCAACGCGTAGGAGCCCTCCCCCGGGTCCCGGGCCAGCGCCGCCTTGGAGGTCAGCGCGTCCAGGGAGTCAATTATGTAGAGGCCTTCGGCATCGTTAGCGGCATGCCACTTACAAACCTTGCGTAGGTCTATAAAGACATCCTCGATGGTACGCCAATGCGTGTCAATGCCCTCCGGACCAAAGTCCACCCGATCCTCTGGCAGGCCCAGCCGTCCTGCGTAGGGAATGTCAAAGGCGGACTCGGCCTCCCGGTAGTAGATCCGTCCCTTGGGATAGGCCCGGGCAAAGTTAGCACAGGCCTCTATAGCCACCAGGGTCTTGCCAGTGGACTTATCACCGACGACGTTAGCTACCCGTTGCAGCACCCAACCCCCACCGAGTATACAATCTAGCAATGTACACCCGGTGGGGATAAACTGCTTGGGCTTACGTTCATCCGGGAAGTAATCACCCCCCACCCGGAGCGGTATGCGGCGCGCAACCATTATAGGTTTTATTCCCTACGCAACCGGCCTAAGGCCCGCTGGGCCTGACGGCTAGGGGTTTCCTCGGCGTCAGCGGCCCGCACTGGCCGCCTCACTGTCTTGCCACCCCTAGCCTCCGCCCGCCTACCCCGGGGGGCGTCTTCCTCGCCCTCATCGTCCTCACGGCCCTTACCGTTGGTGGAAGCCTCGTCCTCCTCGTCGTCGTCCCTAGTACGACGGGCCTTAACGGTGCGGTCGCGGCGACCGGCCTCTTCCTCATCGTCATCCACCGGGGCAGCACGCCGTCGGCGAGGAGTGGGCTTCTCGGCCTCTTCCTCCTCGCCGGTCCCCTCGGTCGCGGCGTCATCATCGGCGTCCTCCTCCCGACGCCTAGCAGACCGGGGCTTATCCACATCAAAAGGGAGCTCCTCCTCATCGGGCTCCTTGCCCGTGCGCCGCCGCCGCGTGGGAGCAACCTCTTCCTCCTCACTAGCAGCAGAGCGAGGGCCAACTCTATGAAAGCGTGGATTGGGAGCTTCAGGTTCGTCCTTGGCCCGACGACGCTTCGAAGACGCAACCTCCTCGTCCTCAGCCTCTTCAGACCGGGCACGGCGGGAGCGGGCATCCTCCTCCTCATCCTCAGCATCCGGGCGAGCACGCCGCCGCTTCGTGGGGGCAACCTCTTCTTCCTCCTCGGTCTCGGTCTTGCGACGGTTCTCCGTCTTGCCTAGCAGGACCTTCTCGATATGCTCGTACTCGTAGAACTGGAGGATGGACGGCAGGGGGTTCTCCTCAATGTACTCCAGCCATTGGTTCTGCTTCTTCTCGCTCTTCTCGTTGATAGCCGATGCCTCCCGTGAGACCTCCAGCGCCGTGTACTGTGTCCGCAGGTCCCGGCCCTCGCGGTTGAACATGATATCGTAACCGTCCTCGGGGTGATCGATCTTGATAACGCCCCCGAGCTTCTTGTCCTGTGCCCGATTGTTGACATCGCGGAACATACGCAGGGGCATGGCCCACCACTGCGGACCGATCTGTTCGTTGTCGCGGTCGATGAGCCAGATCAGCCCTCGCCACTTGGGGGAGGCCTCCGCCCACTCATCATCGGTCATCTCGGCGCGCGCATCACACACCGGACAGGCCTTCTTCAACATCATCTTGGAGCAGAGATAGGCGCCACCATCCGCGCCCACCCTATAGTGCAGGAAAATGGGGATCTCCCAATTGTTCCCGTACTTATCCAGGTCGTCCCAGGTGGCCGGTAGGATACGGATCTGGTTCTCACCCTCGCGGGGCTTGAACATTGTAAAGTCCGGCAGCACGTAGCTGTCGTAGCCCCCACCCGACTGCTTCGCGCGCTTCATAACTGTTTCGACAGTGCGGCTGTTTCCACGGTACTTAAAAGCCATTTTACTTCTCTCCTTCTTTCGACTCTCTCTTGAACTGGCGCATATACTCGTACTTCGTCCTAAAGTAGGCGAACGAAGCGCTCCTTACAACAGCATACGCGAAGACCACTAGCATCAACCCCAGCAAAAACAAACGAGCAACCTCAGTCAGTTCCATCGTTGTCACCTTCCAAGCGTAGCCGCCGCCGTTCCTCCCCCTCCATCAAGGAGCGTGAGCGCGCAATTATCTCATCGCGCGCCCCACCCATCGAACCGCGTGCTGATATACGTGATAGATGCGTACTAACTAATTCCTTAAGCATATAGGACCGTTGCTCGTAGGACTCCTTAAGTACACCCCAACGTGCCGCTAATGTCTTAAACTCCAGGTATTCCTGCCCCAGGCGCTTGACCTCCGGGGCCTGCTTTATGGCCCGCTTTATCTCAGGCTCGGTGATCTTCTCCGCATGCTTGGCAGCTTGCGTACGCAGCCGATCATCCTCAGCGGCCTCAGCCTCCTCCAGCATGAGCTTAGTCGCATCACGGGAGGCGTTGGCCAGCACCTGGCCCTCCGACACCTGATAGAACAACTCCGGCTGCTCCTGTAGGCACAGGTCCAGGTCATCCCGATCTATGGCTAGCTTCCGACGGTAACGCTCCAACGCATTCCGATCATAGGCCTGGGCCTGGCCCGCCTTGGCCTGAAGCTGGACGGGTTCGGTAGACATACGTGGCTTAGGCATGCTACTCTCCTCCTAGGCATATTTTACCGCAGGCCATCACCAATGGGCTTACACCATCGGAGGAATGGAAGGGCTGCGAGAAGACATCTAGTATCTCCAGAGCCCCACCAGCCGCCTGCTCGGTCTTAGCGTTGAGCACCACCGTCGTCATATAGGCACGGATGATGTGCCGCACCGACTCCGGGTTATCCTCCTTCAACCGCGCCAGCAGGCTTTGTATCTCCTTCCAACCGGCCCGCTTCATCAAGGCCCGGGCCAGCTGAATAGCCTCAGCCGACTCCCCCGCCGACCGTAGCAGCTTGCGGGCGTCATCAACGGTGGCACTAGCGCACAGCGCCAGGTTGGAGATAGCCTGACGGGGGGAGCCACCAGCCGCCTCCGCACAAAGCACCAGGATGTCGCTATCGGTCTTGAATTTCTCTTCCTCCGATATAAACGACAATAGCTCTATCAGCTTGCGACTAGTCACAGGCCTCAGGTCGCAATGGACGCAACGGGTCTTAACGGTGGGTAGTATACGATTGGCCTCTGTAGTACACAGGAACCAATAGACCCAATCCGGGGGCTTCTCGAGGATCTTGAGTAGGGACTGGATGGCCGCCTTGCTCAAGGCGTGGGCCTCGTCCACGATCACAGCCTTAATAGTACCAGCACCGATAGGACGGTACATGAGCCCACTGGTGACGTTCCGCATGTCCTCTATACCGGTATTGGTGGCGGCATCTATGTCCACTAGGTCCCCAGGCAGGCAACCGAGCTCATTCGCCATTATGTAGGCCAGAGTAGTCTTACCCACACCCGATGGACCGGTGAATAGGAACGCTCGCGCCAATCCCTTCTTAAGGGCAAGCTGGAGCGCCTGCACCACGGCATCATGACCCACAACCGCGTCGAAGCGGGTCGGTCGGTACTTATCAATTAATGCAGTCATTTCCAGGTATCCGATGAGAAGGTTCCGAACTCTTTCATATCCAGCCAGTTATCACCGATGCTCATTTCAGCGGTAATGGGTACGTTCACCCAACGAAACGGCACGCGTATCATAGCACCGATGATCTTTTCCGCTACATCGTCCACACGCTTCAACGGTACACTAGTGAACGTGAGATCGTCGTGTATGTTAATCTCTGGCTGGAGATCCCAGTCCCCCACCTCGCTTAACCTAGACATACCGTCTAGGACTATTTCCGCAGCTGTACCCTGAACGGGCGTGTTTATTTGCTGGTTAGGCGAGAGTGGCCCCCGGCGACGGCGGCCTGTAAGACACTCCACGTAGTTATGTTCCTGATAGAAGCCCATAAGGCTTTCTTGCCAGTCCTTGACGCCCGAGAAGACCCTCCAAAACTCCTCGTATTCAGGACGCAGGTCCTCCACGGGTATCTGGAGGTACTCGGACGCCGACTCTAGCCGCGCCCCGAAGAACAGTGGGAAGGTCCACTGGTTCTTGATATCGGTGCGGAAGTCCTTCATTACCTTCTTATCGTAGAAGTTCTTCTTACCCCCGACCCGTGCTGGGTAGGCCCGTGATATACGCTGCGCCCACTCCATATGGACATCGTACTTTTCCCACAGCGCCTTGCAGAACGCTTTGTCCTTGGAGAACATCGCAATGACGCGGGCCTCTATCTGGCCGTAGTCAAACGACAACAGCACGCAGCCCGGGGGCGCTATGATCTGCTTACGAACCTCCTTGGCCTCATCGTCACGCTTGGGGAAGTTCTGAAGGTTTGGTCCTTCGCTAGACAACCTGCCTGTTTCCGCAAAAATCGTATTAAAGATCGTATGAAGCTTCCCATCCTCAAAGACGACTGAGAACTCGTTGTCCACGTCCAACGGATCAATGTAAGTAGCCTTCTGCTTATTAGTCTCGCGCAGACTAATAAGTAGTGACGCCAACGGATGGTCTATCTTGTCCAATATCTTCTTGTCAGCCGAATACTTTGCCGTCTTGGAATACTTATCTACCACCCGACACTCGGGGCGGTTAAGCATGTCCCTAAATATGTACATCACATCGGGATTTGAGAACGGCTTGAAGGTATAGCCCCGATTAGCCTTAAATTGACGGATGATTGGTAGCGAGTAGACCCTAGCAATAGTGTCGCTGTAGCGCGTCTGGTACTTAGTACTTAGTCGTTGATTCTCAACGCCGTCGACCATAACCCCCTTAATCTGACTGAGCACTACGGTGGGAACGCGCCGCTGCTGTAGTCGGTTAGCCTCCACCAGACCCTGCTGCTGTATCTCGGCCTCCTGCTCCAGACCGAGCAGGCAATGGAACTTCGCATCACCCCCGTTGTAGCGCAGGACTACGTCCAACGTGGTCTGGGCCAGCCATTTGGTGTCAATCATACTGATCTTTTTAAGATTGAAGCCAAAGTACTGCTGTACCAGGAACTCCAGGGAGAACGGTCCGGGCTTCTGCTTACCACGCCGCTCGTCTAGGATACAGGCCTGTCCCGCCGTATCCATCCACCGAGCAGCCCGCAGCAAGGACGGATCATCAAAGTACACGCCTGTCCACTCCAACTCGAAGGCCAGGTTATGTACCCACAAGCGTCCCTTAGCACGCCGTAAAAAATTTGTGAACCGATCGCGTACAGTATCCTTCTCCGCCTTGGTCCATTCGGCCTCAGGGTGGTCGATGGGGAAGGCAACCCCCTTCGTACCCGTAGCGACGGCCACTGTTAGCAAGCGTGCGCTCTTATCATAGGGACGTAGCCGATCAGTCTCGTAGTCCACCCCAACATCTGGCTGCTCAGCCGCCCACGCCAACGCTTCAGTAATTTGGTCAATGCCCTCCTGACCGAACGTCGTGATACAGTCTATACCCTTGAAGACATCCTTGATGTCGTAGGGTTCGGGCTTGGGTAGACCTTGCGCTACCTCCGCGAAGGCCCGCTTCAGATCAAACCCGAACAACCGCTCCACCTCGTAGTTACCACGCATCTGCTCGTATAGCAGATAGGCCGGGTGTAGTATCGGGTAGTACCAGCAGGCGTGCGTCCCAATCCGGACGGGCATCCGCCGCCCTCGCCATAGAGTTATACCCGTAAAGCCGCTCACCCAACGCAGGGCCACGTCCCCCAAGCCGAAGATAGCCTGGGGCCTAGACTGCTCTATATCACGGATGACGGAGGGGCGGCAGGCCTCGATCTCAATAGGCGCGGGCGTACGATTATCGGGTGGGCGAGTACGGACCGTGTTATTGAACCGCACCTTGTTCTTAAACTCCCGGGGAATGCGCGCCCGCAATAGCTGCCCACTCTTACCGATGAGTTGTACACCTGCGTCATCCTCCTCCTCGCCAGGAGCCTCTGCGATGATATACACCAATGGCTTGGTGGCCCCAGTGGGGGCCATATCCGGATGACGGTTGCCAGTGACGTGCGCCAAGGGGCAAGCCTTACACTCCAGGCGATGGACCTCCCGTATGTCCATGCCTCCAAACTTAGCGCCCTTACGCCGATCGGGCAGGTCACCAAACAACGACATCAGGGAACGTCCTTCCCATCTATATCCCACTCGTTCACTAGTGACTCGGCATCGCGTGGAGCGTACCCAAGCATCTCGAGCCGCGAAACGGCATCAATAAGCTCGATCCTGCCGTTGAGGAAGTCCTGCCTGATAGCATCCTCACTGTCCATCATCACTCTCCTTGATCTCTGAGAGGATAGGTGTCTAAAGAGCAATTGCATGTTAGCTATCTTCAACGCGCACCCCCATCCACTGCCGCCACTATATACATAAACCGATCCTCATCACCAAACAGCATGATAGAGGTGGCATCCATCGCGAACCGATTAGCCTCCCCAAACCCCCGCATAAGCACTGTAGCATTGTACCTAGCCGCCGCATTGGGGAGCTTACCATTCAACGTAATGTTCCCATTAACCGCACCCAACCGATACTTACCACTAAGCGTCAAGATGTTGCCCTTACAGGATAGATCACCATTGGCGTCCTCCTCACCCGCCAGGATACTTACACGCTCCAGCAGCGGACGCAGCCCGGGAGGCAGGTCAGCCCGATCACGGGCCGCCTTTCGGTACTTGCCGGCCAGCACGGCTAGGTCCGGTTCACTCTGCTCCTCAAGTAGGTTGCTGAAGAGACGAACCCCGTCCCCACCCTCCACCATAAGGTAGTCACCGATATGCAGCGTGGCCCCAGGCTCAACCAGGTCCAGGACGCAACTCACCAACCCCCACGGTATGATCACCCGCTCCAGCCCCTTGGGAGGCTCCTCCTCAACGACGGCCTGTGCCAGACTGCGGCTATCGGTGGCATACAACTCCATCTTGTCCTTCTGAGCCACCAACGTGATCCCGTGGTGCATAGGCTGATCGCCACCGGACTTCCTGACAAAGCGAAGCTTATTGAATGCCCCCACCATAGCCTCGCTAAGGATGACGCGCGTACCGCCTTTAGGCTTACCCGCGAGGAGGAAAGGCCACAACCCCGCCTTATCCGCCTCACCAACGACCTCACCGAAGAAGATATCGCCCGGAAGGGAGACGAGGGTGACTTTGGCCTTGCCCATCTGGAGGACGACGTCATCCTTGACCTGGTCCAGGAAGACTTCCTTGAGTGTAGAAGTCTTGAGTAACTCGAGCAGGGGCTTGCCCGGTAAGCCGCAGTCCAATTCCGTCTTGAGCGGCAGGCGAATTCCCAACCCCCCATCGTAGGCGTAGACGTTCTTGTTATCAAACCAGAAGTGCTTGTAGCCCTCCAGCATAGCCGTGCGGGCTACCGCAGGGCTGGCGTCGTTCAGGACGGATAGCAATTCCTCGCGATCGAAGGTCATCTATGCACGCTCCGCATGCTTGTTGCTGTCACTAATCGGTACGGGACGGGGCTCCTGCTCCTCTGGATCCTCTGGCTCCTCAGCATCCGGGTCCAACAGCAGAAGGCGGTCCATAAGCCCCCGGACCTCAATCAGATCGGCCACAGCCGACCACGTGGCTAGCTGAAAGACGATGTCCTCCTCCTCCTTCCACAGCTTGTTGGCCTGCGCAAAGCTAACTACCTGCTGCGCCACGGCCGCCTCATTCATTGAAGCACGGGGCGGGGCAACAAATTCAACGCTCTCTATCAGCTTATCGACGTAGTGCATTGCCTTTTGCAGGTCATCCTTACCGCCCTTCTTACGCCAGCGTGATAGGTACTTCGTTGCGTTGCCCTCGAAGTAGCCCAAGTTAAGCTGGAGCACCAGGTCCCAGTGCTCGTAAGCTGTCTTGTAGTGCTGACCACCAATCTGGCGCTTGTTGGCCTCCCCATTTATTGGGGCCGCCCTTTCCTCAGGCTTCATCCGACGCTCCATCCATTCCTGGGCGGCCCGCTTCCAGTCCGGGGATATCTTAGAACCCACAAGCTTGTCCCAGGCCTCCAGACGGTGCTTTGCCTTCCATAATCGGTTAATAGTAAATAACGGGGCCGCCGTTTCCTCGAACCAGGTGTTCCTTAAGAACGGTAGGGGTCCCCCAGGCAGCTTGGTCCATTCCATAAAATCGGCTAGGTCGGAGTCAAACGCCAGGGAGCGATGGATCAAAGGCGTGGGCGTGTAGCCCTCGCTCTCGTACGGCTGAACGAATATTTGGCGGCCCCCGTTAGCAATCAGCTTGTCGATGATTTCAGTGTAGGCATGGAAGTTGTTGCTGACCTGGTAGTACTTACCTACACCCACACCAATCATTCGCGCCAGGTACTCCAGTAGCACCGAGAAGTGCACGGCGTTCGCCCCGTACGCCCCCCAGATGGCGTCGTTGGAGCGGCAGCATACGGTTATATCCAGCACGGGACCAGACGACTCCTTACGCACCCGTAAGAAAGCCTGTGAGTTACATGGGATGTCCTTCTTGTCCTGCACACCCAGGTCCGAAGCCGGATCCCACATCGTCAACACTGCCCGCCGGTCGTTGTTGTTAGTCCTTAGTATACGGATCAGGACCGGTAGCTGATCACTGTAGAAGTGATTCCTCCACCGATAGCCGTACGCCCCATGCTGCATCCCATCATCCTCAGCAAAGCGCGCCGAGAAGTCACTAACAAACTGGTCAAGCCAAGTAGCGTCGTTACGACCCGAGAGCATCCACAAACTCTCAAATAAGTGGAAGAACGGATTGGCGTCCCGCACGGGGTCGAACAACACCCGCTCAGTAGGCTTCTCATAGACGGTCGTCAGTGGATACGGCAGCACAATGACCTGGCCCGCCCGCGTGTCCTGCACCTCACCCTCCTTAAGCAGGTGGATCAGACCCTGGTCATAAGCATCGTTAACGTTCCGCGCGTTGATTACGTACATTTTGCCTCCATCCATTCAACATAACGCTGGGCGGTTGCCCGATAATACTCTGGTAGCTGCTCGATGATATTCTTGATCACCGGCGCTAGGTCCCTGACAATAGGTTCCGCGAAGCGGTTACCCATCGCCACCTCCAACATACCAAACTCCCACATCTCGATATAGTCGCAGAGCTTGGCCCGCACGCAGTCACCGGGACTGAGCTCCTCCATCCGACCACCCATATCCAACACCGCGTCAGCCTCCAAGTCATCAACCATAGCCTTAAGTTTCGGGTTTTGGCTCTTGACCGGATAGGGCAGGTCACCGACCACTAACTCACCCGCGTCGTGCCAGATAAAGTGGGTACTCACTCGGGGCGGCAACTCACCCCACATCTGGAACCATATTCGCATAGCGTGGTAGCTGTGCTCACCGACCGTCTGCTGTCGGAGAATAGGCCACGTGTGGTACCGACGCACCATTCCTGCTACGCGGGGGTTAGTACGTATTTGGTCGCGGTACATTATAGCCACCAGAGTCCCGACGAGGGTTTGCGCTTGATCGTACGGGGAGGACTGGTACGGCGCTTGGCACGTTTGTACGCATCCACAGAGCGTTTAGGCGCGACCTGTAGCGGATGGCTCAACTCCAGAATAACCTTGCCGTCCACCCGCCCAATCCAGGCCTGTAGTTCCTTGATCGGTTGAAAGCGCGGGGCGGGAGTAATACTAGGATCCTTCAACCGCAGGCGGGACCGCCCCACCAAAGGACCACCAGCAATAGCAGCACGCCGCTTCCACTCTCGACCAAACGGATCACGTCGCAACTCCGCAATCAAGAAACCAACCTTCCAGGCCGTCAAAAAGCGCACACCCTCATTGTATCCCAACCGATGCTGTACCCTAAGCGGGACGTATAGCTCGGGCTTCATATTCCTGTGCACAGTAACTGCACAGTTAGACTTCCTAATCATGACTAGTACTCCGTTTCAGGTTTGTAGGTCGCACGAGGGCGGCCCTCTCCAGCAGCAACGCGCAGCATCTTATCCGTTTCACACAGCGCGTTCTGAACGTCCATAAGCGTCAACGTAACATACTCCGGCCCCAAAGCCCGGATAATCTGATGGCGCCAAACCTTAAGCTGGCTACACCACACATCCTCCGGAACGCTTTGCTTGAGCGGGTTACCCATCAGACGATTGTACCCACGGATGGAGCCAGGCCCCTGTGGAGCCCACGCACACAGGTCACCGGCCCGCTCTAGCATCGGCGTGTAGGTCCAATCGGTGACCACTTGCCCCGCCATGAAGCGGCCCCAGTACTTGGCCTTGGTCAGAGCCCCCCACACCAACCGTTGCTGCTTCACCACAATCGCATGCTCCAAGGACCCACGCACACTAGCCAGACCATCCCCGATGACAACCTCAGCTACGAAGCGCCCCTTCCCCATCTTGCCGTGCAACGCAGGCTTAGGTGCACGGATCATGTACGCACCAGTCCAGGTCTTTAGATTAGAGGCGCAGCGCTGGTCTATAAAATCACCGATGGCCCGCAAGTCCAGCTTAGACTGGGGCCACAACCCCTCCTCCATAATAGCCGCGATTGTCGGGGGCCAGTTTACCCATCGGCACAAAGCCGTGAACTGCACGAAGCTCCATCCCAGTCTTACAGACTTACTTAGAACGTTGCGTATCAACCACTGACTGACCCGATCATCACGGCGTCTAAGGTTGGTAAATCTGTACTTAGCCAGGATGGGATCGGTAGTCCAGGGTTCTACACCCTGCTCCTTACGCTTGCGGATGGCCTCCCGCTCCGACGCCCAATATATCAATGCAGCACTAGAAGGACGACGGTCAACCATCGGCTAGGAGCTTCTTGATAAGGGTTGGCGCGTTACCCGCACTAGTCGAGTAGGCCCGCATGATGCCGTCGGCCAGGACCTTCTTCCTTATCCGCTCGGCAGTCTTGAACTTGAGCGTGACGTTCTTAACCAAACGCTCGTCACGGGAATTGCCACTGCGGGCTTCCACCCGCTTAAGGCACGTCTCCAGTGACGTATTCAGGAAGACAAAGACCGAATCCTTCTTGTATTTCTCCATCAACGCCCCAACCCTGCCGTATACGGATGTAATGATCACCCCCTCGAAGATCACGTGCCCCTTGGGCTCGTACTTCTCCAGCAGTCGCAAGACGGTGTCATACTTGAACCGATCACACCCCCCACACTCCGTTAGGTGATACGGTCCAAGTATGAACACCGGTCGGCTCACGCCCCGAACCTCTAGCTGATACGCTTCCGGCAGGCGGCTACCCAACGCCCCATAGATAGCATGGTTGTGGCAGGAGGCTATAAGCGTACGGATCACCGTACTCTTAGCACTACCGTTAGTTCCTCGAAGAGAGATTAGCATCGACCGCACCTTCAACGAGCTCTAATAATTTTTCTAGCGCCGCGTCACGGCGAACCTTTATCACCCTAGCACCCTGCGCCTGCATCTTGGTACAATAGTTGGCCGCCCGCACAAAGTTACCCTTGGTATTTTTCTTATCCAATAGCCGACCCTGCCCGCGCGCCGATCGGCGACTGTTGATAGATGCGACGCACGTCGCGTAGGGCACGTCAAGCTGTAGGATAACGAACTCCTTCCCATACTCGGCGGCCAGCTGTGGACCACGAGTATGGTTCATAACAATCAGCCCCTCGTAGATAACATGATACCGTTTAGCCTTCTCCCGGATCAGGTCGAATATCTGGACCACGTCACGGATAGTATCACAGCCCGCCGTGTCAGCATCCTCATACGCCCCCATAAGGAAGAAGAGCACCCCCTCTATCCCAAAGGTGTACCCGATGGGGGGTTTGCGCCCCGCAATATACTGCGGCTTACAGGTGGCCTCCCCCACCCAGGATAGAAACTCGCGGATCAGGTGGGTCTTACCCGATCCGGATGTGCCAGCTATATTGATTATCACTTGATCACGTCCAGCGCGTACCAGAACGACCATTCGTTAGCGATCACCATAGACCAGAACAGCCAGGCCCACAGACCGCAAGCCACCGCGCAGATGCCCCCATAGAGTGGCAACCGGAAGTGGCTCCGTCCACCTAAGGCATACAAAACACCAATCGTGCCTGTAGCCGTAGGGGCCATGAAGCTAAAGTCAACGGAGAAGCCTGTCATCATAATCCAGGGCACAGGGTTGAGCCCCACCGATGGTAATGCTGTCGTCAGCAACGGGATCAGCATGCCGGCCGTTCCAGTATCGGAAGCAACCTGGGCCATACTAATACACAACGCCACCCAGAGACCCACCGATACGAAGGGCTCGTAGCTCCAGATATTCCCAACCAGGTCCAGTACCTGCTGGCCCGCCCCGACCACACCAACCAGCGTGGATACACTCATCGCAATCGGCCACACACTAACCGCGTGGATAGGGAACTGCTTCAAAGCTTTAAGCGGCAGCACCATACCTACCTTTGGGACCCAAAGCGCCAACGTGACAACCAACAAACCTACGTATATCCACGGCAGGCTGAATGGCAACCAAGGCCGGACGTAGGGGAGACCAACGGCTAGCGCGAGCAGGACAGCCACCACCTTCTCGTGACGCGACCAGGGCTTAGGATGTGCGATCATATTAACCCGATCAGCAAACCTAAAATGCCTCCCACCCAAGGCCAGCACCCAAAATACAGCAGCGATGATTATCAAGCAGACCGTGGTTGGAAGCAGCATCCTAAGCGTAAATGACAGGGCCGTCACTTCGCCACCTAGCACCTTGTTTAGGCCCGCCCAGGTTATCGCGGCCTGGCCCCCTGCCATCGGTGTGAGGATGCCCCCTAGGGACGCTCCAATAGCCGTAGCGATAATAAGCAGCATAGCATCCTTGGAGCCTGCCACCGAGTCCAAGTCGTGATAGCCTGCCCGGTCAAGGATCTTCATAACGATCGGTATCAGTGCTAGGGCCACCACCACGTCCGCCGCGAAGTCCGAGATGATCGTGGAGAACACCAACCAGAACAGGGTCTGGGCACGCACGCTCGTACCGATCCGGGCAATGAAGAAGAGCGCCATACGCTCCATCAATCCACAGTGGACGGCCGCCACAATAACTACAGTTGGACCCACGATCAGCAGCAACGCCGGATGGAAGAAGCTCAGCAGTATTGTCGTTATTGGCACCCCCATCAGACCGAAGCCGATGATGGGAATAGCTGCAGTCCAGAGCACAGGCACCGCCCCACTAGCCCAGTAGATTGCTGCCCAAGCCATCACCCCAATAGCCGCGTAGCTAGGAGCAAGGCTCCAGGTCATCAGGAACACCGCTGGACCGATGAAGGCTCCTATTATACGACCAGTCTCGAACCTCTGCAGTACGTTCTCAATCATGGGATCCTCACTTACAGCCAAAAGCCTTTGCGAATACGGATAGTCTTGTGATCCGCGATCTCTTTAGTAACCTTATAGTGCTGGAGCGCGTAGTCCTGACGACCATCCCACTTCTGAACCTCTCCCAGGTAGCGCGGCGCGAACACCCGCCCTCGGGCCTCCCACACCTCACTAAGCGACATACGAATATTCTGAAGCTGTAACAATTCCTCAGCCTGCTTAATGCGTTCCTGGTCGCGATCAATATCCCGACCGATGTAGTATCGACCCTTAGTCAGGGAGTTAAAGTCACAAAGTTGGCTCTCCATCATCGCGTAGTCGTAGTGGCCTTTGGGCAGATACGGAATGCGGGTCTTCATCTTGCCACGCATATACCTAAATAACCGATCCGCCAGCGGGTCCAGGATATCCGGGGTCTGATCCACCGCCGCCACCCCGAAGAGCTTCGACAGGCCAGCGGCCGGACCAGTGCTGTCATCGTTCATAATATCACAAGGCCAGACCGGCAGCTTGTTAGCCTTCTGATATAGTTCCGCCGTCGTGTAGATACTCCAACGCCCATTGCCCCACGGCTCGCTTACGTTGGCCTTAAGCTGCGTCCAATCCTTCTTAGGGTCACCGATGAACCCCTTGGTCAAGAAGGCATATGCAGACCCATACAGACGTGTGAGGCGGATAAAATCATCCAGGTGGTGGAGCACCTTACCCCCACGTAGATTACGGCGCTGCACCCCCACCGGCAGGACGCCTGTCCAGGCCGGGAGCTCCCGCCAGGGCGGGGACGCTTGAAAAGCCGCGTAGGCGCTACCGATATTGTAGAAGGCCATGTAGAGGGTTGACAGCCAAAGCCCTTCCTCCATAGGAAGACCCCTCCCCAAGTCCACAATCATAGGATGGAACGGATCGTAGTCCAGGCAGTCATACTGCTGTTGGGAGAAGCTTACAAAGTCCCGCAGGAGTATTTCATCAAACTCATGTGATTGGTGGGCCACCGATAGTGACCCACCAACCTGCACACCCCACCGGGCGACCACGTTGCTAGGCCAACGTGAGCACGCCCCGCTTCATATGCCGGTAAAGCTTCGCCCGAGGCACCCCCGCCTCAATGATCTGATCGACGGTCCGACCCACCTTGTACTGGGCAAAACATTTTGCCGCCTTGGAGCCCTCCCGGAACGGGCACTCCTTTGCCACCTTCGCCACCTTAGCGGTGGGCTCGAAGGAGCCCTTCCGGCCACGCTTGCCGGTCGATGCGCCGTTGCCTTTTGCAGCCTTGGCGGCCTTCCCATTCTTTGCCTTTTTCGTCGCACGCACAACCTTCTCCTTCTTTTCGACTGTTGACGTTTTGGCCTTCTTTTTCTTAGCGGTGGGTTCGGTCTCCGCCTTCGACTTCTTGGCCTCCTTCTCCGCGTCGTACTCTGCCATCTCGACCAAGAGCTTCTTGACGGCAGAGGCATCGGACGGCTCAGGAATATCCTGGCCGGTCTGGCCGCAGTAGTTGGCCACGTTCACCCAATTCTGAGAGGCTTCGCTCAGATTGCCCCAATCTTCCTCAGGCACACGCCCCGCCGCCTGGGCCAGTGAGATCAGAAAGTCCTGGTCTTCCTGGTCCTCGGCCTGTTCGAGTTCGGTCAACTCAGTAAGTTCCTTCAACACCTTATCGTTCGGCATAGCTTATCACTCCGACCGTTTCACCCGGGTAGGCACGGCTCATTCCGGGCCCACCTATATAACTACATACATAACCCATGCAAAGCACTATTTGGACAGGAAGTGGGATTCCACAAGCTCCCGGATTGGCGTGTCTTCTATCCCTAATAGCCGGCAAAACATCTGGTTTGTAGTCTCCCGGCGCGCAAAGGGAGTTCGACCTAGCCGCCGATGCCCGGTTAGCTCCAGCGCATCGTCTATCAGCAGGGTGAACAACCGGGTAATTTCCTTGGGAGCCGACCGTAGCAGTACCACCGCCGTCATAACCTCCTGGACCGGGGGCAACACTGCCTCAAACGCCTGCTCGATTGTCTGGTCCCCCGCCAGGTCCGTCCCCAAAACCTCTAACCGGCGCGGGTAACGCAAGGCGAGGGTTTCTATCCGATTGAAGAACGCCCGCTTCACCAGCATCATAAAATGCCTGTGGGCCACCGCATCAGGGTCGGTGGCCGGTAGGAAGCGTCTCAAGGAACCATCCGGGCGACGGGTCGGGGGTTGCCCCACGTAACGCCGCCTACAGTTGCAGTAGCAGATAAGTCCCTCCTGGACTAGATCCTCAATCTCAAACCCAGCGATCCGTCTATAGTGCTTGCTTGCCGTTTTGTAGATATAACCACGCATACCTTTGTCTAGATACGGGTCCTCGTGCTTCATTGGCATACCCTTCCGTGTTGGATTCCCAGCGAAGAGACGCACAACTAACTATCTGGAACATAAAAACCCTACCCCCGCTGCGCTACACGATCAAGCTTTTAATTAGCTAGTCTAACGCACATGTCTATTACATCCTGGGCTGGCATCTCACCAGGATCCTTGATACTGGTCGGCAGGTATTCGATCTCCAAGTCCAGGCCCGCGTGAGCCATACTGAACGCCTGAAACGAGGCCTCCGCGTCTAGCAGCAAAACCTGTCGGGGGAACCGGGCACGAAGCTCTGCCAACAGGTTCATCTGAGAGGACTGTAGGCTCAACCCGAATAGGCAGGTGCCGTACACACCGAAGAACCGTCCAAAGGTCGTGACCCGCATCGCGTCGAACGGACCCTCACAGATCACGAGAACCTGCGGGTCCTCGCACTCCCACAGCAACGGCAACCCTAGCAAAGTCTCCTTCGGGGCGCAGACCTGCTCGCGCTTACTTAGCGTCAAATAGCGGACCTCCTCCTTGGCTAGGATCGTGCGTGCCGTCCACGTCAGGAGCACCCCCTTCCGCGAGTACACCGGCACGATGACCCGATAGCGGAAGCGCCCCTGGGTGGCGTAGCGCAGGTCGTAGGCCTCACACAACCATTCCGCCTGTAGCTGGCGGTAGCCCCGCCCCCGCAGGTAGCGCTGGAACTGCTCCGCAAAGCGTGAGGCCCCTAGCAGGGGCTTGAACTCTTTAGGCATCCGCAACGCCTTAGGAGCAGATGGGCTGGCGTCCAACCCTAGCTGCGCCCGCACCCGATCAAATAGTTCCGCGTCCGTGGGGATGTCTGTACCCCCGCCCTCCCCGAGCAGGCGTTGGGCCTCATCCTCCGTACAGTGTAGCAGCAATTGGATTAGTCGCAGCCCCGTATGAGGAATGCCCCGATGGGCACTACGCCAGCAGTTCCACTTTCCAGTACGAAGGTAGACCCCCAGATGCTGGCTAGGGTCCGCCGGACCGCAGAGCGGACAGTGTAGGCTCACCCAGCCACGCGCAATAGGCCGGGTGCCGTACTCGATACGGTGCTGGCGTAGGAACTTTTGCCAGTCAAGCGCCATTCGACTTTTTCTTCCTCTTCTTACTCGGCTTCCTATCCCGTAGCAAAAACTCCGGTATGCCCCCAAGCGCCTGGTGCTCCTCCTCCGTCATAAAAGTCTTACGATAATTCAGCTGGAAACCCCGGGGCCAGCCCTCGTCGCTGATTAGCGTCTGATCCTTAGCCGCAGCCGCCAAGACACGCGGTTCGACCTCAGCAAAATCCTGGGTCATAAGCGTAGGCGTGGGAGCCGGAATTGGACGACGAGCAACCATGATTACATTCCTTTCAGCACCGATTGAGGATCACGCAGCAGGGCTTTCATCATATCCTCGCCCTCCTGGTGGTAGTATAGTATACGGGCATCCATAGACCCCCGTACGACTAGATCAAATTGAAACACTCGACGGGTTTGGCCCTGGCGGCGCAATCGCTTCTCAGCCTGCTCGCGATCAATCACCGATACCGGGCTCTCGTAGAAGAAGCAGTAGTTAGCAACCTTGAGCTCATCCAGCGAGTAGGCCCCCACCTTGTTCTGGACCACGGCCAGGCGGCACTGCGGTTTCGTCTCAAAGTTGTGGATATCGGTGCGGTAGTCCTTGGTCCCGGCCCATACCCAGATAGGGTTAAGGCCCATCTCCTTCGCCCTAGCTGCGATCAATCGCCCCGACCAGGTGAAATCATAGAACACCACCGCCTTGCGATCCACCGGGAGCTCCTCCAATAGCTCCAATAACCGATCCAGCTTAGGGTTCTCCTCAAACTCCACCTGCGCCTTCTCCCCGGTATCGTCATCCATGAAGCCCATGAAGCCCGACGACAGCTGTCGCATCCGTAGGAAGATGTTACTGACCGCCCGGGCGTTGCCCTTGGACTCGATGATGGTCTTGATGGCCCGTTGGTAATAGGCCGCTGCCTCCTCCGGGAAGGAGACCTCCTCCAGTATGGACGTGAACTTGGGAACGTCCAGGCACTCCTTCTCCTCATAGGCGATAGACCGATGCTGTAGCATACGGCGCAGGATAGGCTCCTTGCGCCGGTCAAAGACGTACTCGCGTATGTATTTTTGCCTGTGTACTGGCACGAAGGGGTTAGGCTTATCGGTGAAGAAGGCCGCCCTAAACATACCCAACGTCGGCCCCAAGCTCGCCCCACCATCCACCAGGTAGTGCTGCGCCCACAACAGCGTGGGGTCCCGCCCGAACGGCCGCCCCGCTAGCGCGTAGCGTATCTTGGCGTGGTTACCTAGCTTCTCCACCAACCAATGGGCTAGCGAACCGTGGCCCGCCACGGAGGTGCTCTCATCCAGGACGATAGCATCGACATCCTTAGCTAGCCGCGCCACCCGGTCCGGGTCCAGCGTCCATTTATTCTTACGCTTCTTACGTACGGTTTTGCTAACCAAGGCCACCGCCCCAGGGTAGGTTAGGATCACAATACCGTGGACGAACTCATCTAGCTGCTGCCACTTATGCGTCGAGGACCCGTCCAGCATCACGTACGGTACGCCGATATCGTAGCGCTTGATCTGCTTCTCCCAGGTAGTGAATGCCTTGTCCGATCGCACGAAGACCAACACCCGCCGCATCCGTCCACACTTCCACCAGTACTTAATCAACTCCAGGGTTATCAGGGTCTTGCCCAGACCCATATCCAACCAGAAGCAGAACTGTGGGTAGCTCACGCCTAGCAGGAAGCAGGCCAGCTGGTGGTTGTGCAGCTTTGGGAAGAGCTCCGGCTTGGGCTTCAGCCGATCGATGGCGGCCTGAAGCTCCTCCCGATCCAGGCTCTTCATCCAAAGGTGATTGTCGCGCTTCTGCGCGATATATTTCTTAACTGCGCCGCTAGGTATCATCCGCTGAAAGCTCTTCACGCTTGGCGTCGTCAGGCAACAGGTCCCAGTAATTCTTAGGCAGGGGGTAGCTATCCAATACATACTGCCCGGTTTCATATGATTGCGTTAAAAGCAAAGTCAAACCCGCACGAGTTGTACGGCTGTGCTCAACGCTTAGACGCCCCAGCCCCTTGCGCTCCTCGGCCTCCGTCTGCGAGTAGGCCAACACCAAATCCGCCGTCTGGATGACACTAATATCCTCCGAGGCCATACTGGACCGCACACGCCGCGCCCCAATGGAGGCCCGGGTGCCCTGGTGCGGACACACCAAGGCTAGCCCACGCGCCGCCGCGATGCCTCGAAGCTCCTCCATATTACGCCCGATGCTGATACGGGGGTCCCGTCGATCTAGCTTCATGAGCTTGGGGTAGTCCACAATAAGCAGATTAGGCGTGAAGCCCTCCACCAACTCCAGGTAGTCCAGGTAGCCGATCAGCTGGTCTATTGTCAGGGAGCCCGTCGGGAAGTCCTTCACGACCAGCCGCCCCAAACGCAGCCCCCACTCCCCGATCTTGTTCTTAAGGATATTCCTGATGTTGGGGTGCTCAAAGTTTATGCGGGGCTTCACAGACTCACTCGGCAGGCCAACCAACTTATCGGTTATGATCTTGTCGAACTTAAGCGCCGTGATATCCACCGACCCCTTCTCGGTAGCCGCCCCGAACAGGGCCTGGAAGTAACGCCCCATCACTTCCTCGGTGGGCATCTCCAGGCTGACGTGGGCTACACTCATACGCTGTAGCAGAGCCTGCTTCCCACAGTGGACGGCAAACCATGACTTGCCCGAACCCTTAGCAGCGACGTACAGCAACAACGTCTTGGGCACCAACCCGATGCGCTTGGCGTCCAATTCCTTTATACCGAGCGGTATAAAGTCCACGTTACTGCGATCCAGGAACCGCAGGGCCTTGGAATCAGTCAGGAACGTACCAGCGTCCAGCACCGTCTGGCGTGCAGTTAGAACCTCGTGGAAGATATGGTCCAGGTCCTCCAGCAGCTTCTCGTCGTCCTGCTGGTAACGCTCCCCGGCCTCCGCAATAGCACGCTTGTAGGTCTGGCGACGGATGAACTCGTTTACACGCTGCGCGACGTACTCGGCATTGACGGTAGGCCCCTCCGCCAGCAGCGTTGGTACCAGACGCTTTAGGACCAGGGAGTCCTCCCGCGCCCCGGTCTGGATTGCCAGATCCTCTACATGATTGACACCCGGAGGGCGGTGGTGCTTGCGCCGATAGTTCAGGACCCTAGCCGCAAAGTCCCGGAATACCGCATCAAAATGGTCGGGCTGGACCTGGGCGGCGATCACCGCACCCCATGTATCATCGAAGCACAGCGCAGACAGCACTGATTGCTGTAGCGACGACGCTAACCGATCCGCCATGAGCTAGCTACTTAGGTTTGAACCAGCATAGAGACAGTAAGCCTGCCGCCAGGTAGCCTGGGAAGGAATGGTCTAGGCCCACCGGTATATTGCCTACGTTCAGCAACATAATCCGGGGGGTTATGACAATGGGGTTGTTACGGCTCTCCAGCCAGTGCGCCAACGCCCATGCCGATAGCTGACCGAGTGCGGCCTGCTCCTCGGACCGTAGTCTTGGCAGGTAGCGCGCAAACAGCGCCCGGACCTCCAAGGATGTACGTTGGTAGTTCGGTGGAAAGATCCGCTTCGGCAGGCGGTAGGCTGTCCCTAGCAAGCCCCGCCGCCGGAGCTCAGTGTGGATACCCTCCAGGAGGTAGTCGTAGGCCTGCGCTGTAGTATCGAGGGCCTCCGTATCCCCCAGGGGAAGAGTTCCCAGGAGGGACTTAATACGGAGCGCCACCGCCTGGAGATCGTTATTATCTAGTACCGGTAGGACCTTTAGAACGGCGTGAACGTCCCTAGACGCCATGATAAACCCCGCAAGGTTTTTCTAAGGTTATTATTAGCCTGATAACGAACCATACACGCTGGGTCTTACCCTAACAAGAGGGCCAACCCATCTTCATTGTCGATCTAGGAGGTCGCTTTTCCGCGACCACGCCTTCAACAAGTTTAACGCCTTTCCATACGCCTTGTATTTAATAAGTGTCCGAACCGAATGCTCTACGTACGTATAGGAACCAGTCAACCAATACTCGTAACGCACTCCGTCTATCATCACAGTGATCGTGTGATCCTGGTTATCAACGGCAACGAGCTTTAGATTTTTAACCACAGGTCTACCCCGCATGATTGGTGGTCCTTCAGCACGCACGAGGATGAACGCCGAAGGACCACCGGGAGGTAACGGAAGGGCAGCGACCAACCGCTGGGAGAAGTCAGCCCCGGCCCAACACCCGTTACATACTAGACGACTATTTACCTGTAAAGGACGCCTTAGCGATAGCGGCGCGGGCTTCCTTGCGCCAAACATCCAGCACGGTGATGCCACCGTCAGCAGCCAGTTCATTCGGATCATTTTCTAGCAGGGTACAAATTAACCCACGCAGCCGCTCCTCTGCACCTTGAGCCTCCGCCAACTTGGCGCGAAGCTCCTCCACCTCATCACGAAACTCCCTCCGCAGATTTGCCTCCACCTTGACGTTATCTTGTAATCGCTCTACCTGCGCTTTCAGCCGCTCGATCTCGGCCATCAGTTCCTTGTTCTCGTCATTGATATCGTGTCCCATGGAAATAATACGGCGGTTTTCGCTCTCCAGCCGCTCGATCTCGTCTGCGGCCTCTGCGCGCTCATGACGAATGCGCCGTTGAAGGGTGCGCAGCCGCTCTTCGATGTCAGTCATCGGCCCCCCACACCATGCGCTTGATCTCGGCCCGTAGCCGCTTGATCTCGGCCTCTGCGCCCGCAATGAACTCGGCATTCGCCACGTCCGTCTCATGCGTATTGCCGTAGTAGCCGTGCAACTCCGGCCTAGCACACCAGCAGATCGCATGCCCGGTCGATTGTTGGCGAACCACTGTATCATCCACTATCCAAGGTCCTGGTGTTCGTTCTGTCATTGCTAATCTCCTTCCACCGATGGCACGCTTTCGAGCAAGGGGTTACTATTCTGATAAGGCACGCTTCACCGTTTTAGGATTCCTGTAACGTCGTGGCACGCTTTCGAGAAGGGGGTTACTAGACCGTTGAGGCACGCTTTCCCGTTTTGGGTTACTAGCAATCTCATGACACACTCGATTCCTGTGGATTTGTTTTGGTTTTGTGGCTCGCTATCCCGTTGTTGGGTTACTGACTGGTACCGGCGCGCTTCCTTTCGATGGTGTACTATTCCTGAACGGCACGCTGACGGACCTCGGTTTTGCTAACGAATGCTGACACGCTGGTGGCTTCTGGGTTTCTACATCGAATCATGGCGTGTACCTTCATTCTCCGGGATTATCATGTAGTCGTCACCATTCACCTCCCCCGCAAACGCTCCGGGCTCCATGCTAAACAACCGCATCAACTCGGTCGCCGCATCACCCTTGCAGTATACGCAGTCATCGGTGGCGAACACCCTTAGCCGTGCCGCCAACAGGTCGCGGGCCGCCCACCAGGACAGTCCCGTGACCCGCAGACTCTCAGAGGCTGGATTACCGATGTACACCAGGTAGGTCATGACACCCCAGCGGGCTTCTCCACGAGCTCTATGCACTTAGCACGCACCATCGGGCCGTGTCCGGCCTCCACTGCGACAACCGCGCGCCGACAACCAGCCTCTGTCTCAAACGAAAAGCTCGCATCTAACTGACCAGTGGCTACCCAAAGTACAAGCATAACCCATTTCATGATTCCACTCCTCTGTCCCCATCCTCTACATCGTCAGGGTCGTTGTCCTCTGCCCACTGGCGGGCCAGTTCCTCGCTCTCTAGGGGTTCCGACGAGAAGGCCACGATGGCAGACTTACGGCGCGTCTTCCAACCTGTACCGTCCCAGTACGTCGCCCCCGGGAAGCGCCCCTCCAGGGGTTCCCAGCAGGTCAGCGTAGCGTACCAGCCCACTTCCACCGGATTGTACTGATACAGCCAGCGCTTCGAGTCGAAGGGCCGTATAACGACAATCGGTGGGAAGGTTCTAGTCACCCTAAGGCTATCCTAGCGGACCCCCCTCATCTAGGTACTGCTTGATGACCCTCCAGCGCTGCCACATATTGCTGCTTACCCAGCCAATAGCGAAACCCACAACGCAGCAGGCAATGATCCAAACCACGATCCAGTTAACCCCCGACAGTACAAACTCGATAGCGTCCATAGGGATCACCCCATCCTGCTCGCGACCAACTCACGCTTGTACACATTGCAGCGCGAGCACTGATGCTGCTCGATCCACCAGCCCTTTGGTGCTTCCTCGTAAGGAAGCTGCACCCAGACGTGCCCGCGCAACCAGCATATTAGTCGTTTCATTAGTGCCAAGCTCCACAACTACACGGACCGGAATTTGTGTCGCAGACTATTCCGCCGTTACGTCCATAATCTCGGTGTCCCTGTACAGTGTCAGCTACTTCCCTACACACAGGACATTTCTCATCAGCAAGCTGGGCGCGGAACGCCACGGTGCCTTCCCCCTTATTGTAGCCTTCGGTGGCAAAGTTGATCCTCATCCGCTTGCCGTTGCGGAACGTGGCCATGCCAAACGGGTGGGAGATCAGGTTCACTTGCATTTCGGCAGCTCCATCTTGGGAGCAATAAGCGCTGCAGTGAAAAGCGCTGGCCACACGGCAACGGCCGCGACCAACACGAAAGGGTCAATCTCATTGCCGGGGCACCGCTTGAGCTGCGCGCCGAACGCGCCGCCAGCGATCAGACATCCCATGATCCAGTAGAGGAGCAGCCCGCGCATCCCTCACTCCAGCGTCAAGATCGGCCTTGCATGCGGTTGAGTAGCGCCGCAACCGCTTCGGCTTGTTCCTTGGTAAACTTGACGCCTTGCACATCGGCTACAAAAGGCCCTACGTGCCAGTCCTGGCAGGCGCGATGGCCGCAGTTACACCGGATAGCCTGGTAGTGGGTTGTGGTCATGGCGGCGCGCTCCATGTTATACATACGCGCCGCCACCCAGTAGCTTAAGTGGCCATTCGGATCATGGCGTCGACACCAATTGATAAAATCCAACATGGTGGAGGCTGAGACCGCCATATCACTTCCGTGTCATCTTGATGCGGAAGGCTTCTTCCTCTTCGGTCAGCTGCCTGCGCTTGCAAGGGGCGTACTTGATTAGCCTGTAGAGTGCGAGCAGCAGTACTGGTGTAGCTATCATCAGGTAGACCATAAAGATGCCTGTGCTCAGCGCCATGGACCCTGACCCTTCGGCTGTTGTATTGGACGCCGTGTAGCGGCATCCCGCCATGTTGGCAGCAACCAACGCCGACATAGTGGCGCCTTAGTCTTGCCACGCGGGCGCTTGATCTTTACATGGATTTGCCTATGGGTCATTGCGGCGGCAACTCCGTGCTAGGCAACCGTACCACCCACTCTAGGATACGCTGTGCCACCCGCTCCAACTGGGACTGCCTGATTGCCAACTCGGGATCTTGCGATGCCAGCAAGGCGACTGCTGCCTCCATGCATCGCATCCGCAGTTCTTGCTCGGGCATGACATCTCCTTCCCTAGATACGTTGTAGTGCTGCTACGAGCCCCTGACTTTCCATCCGTCCTCCGTTCCACCTAGCCACTACAACTAAAGCATACTGGGGCCAGGTCAAAGGCTATTTTGGTTCCATCATCTTCGGATAGACTGAAATAATCAAATTTTACCTGCAAGTATATCCTGGAATATCAATCATAGAATCTCATGAGAATCTTCATAGAATCCTTGAAATCATCTATTCTTCTCTATTCCTCTTTGGTTCCTTATTCCTGAACCTGGGGTTAATTATGTCTCGGAGCATAGTGAGGCCTCCCCAGTGTGCTGCAAAAGCACAACTAGGGATCCTCACTATGTGGAAGGAGTTAACCACGCCCCGTCACACAGTGTCGCTACATTTAATGTACACCCCGGAGGGTGTCCACCGCCGCGCAGGTCGTAGCGATTCGGCCGACCCTGCCTTGTGCGCAGCCTGCCCTTCGGTAGGCATTTCAACGCTGAGCCCCCAAGGTTACGAACCCCCAAGCTAGCTTCAGCGTCACCCTGCGTAGGACCGATCAGTGCGTCAGTGCAAGAGTGGCAATCCGCCTATATGCTAAGTGCGCTATGGTCCTAGCCGCCTATTACATACTAGAGGGCTTTTGGGGGTACAAACCCTTGATTTCTTGCCGAAAATCACTATATTATATGAGGCTAGCATCCCGCTAGCTAACTTAGGAGATTTGCCTATGGAAAAGCGTTCTTGGCCGAGTGAGCGCGGCGTCGAAGATGCCGTTTATAAGCTCGTTACGGTGACCCCTCTTGATGAGGAAGAAATGCTGAACCTACTAAAGCGAGTGGCGGCGCGGGTCGCCGCTATCCCTAAGGTTAAAATCCGCTAGTTAGCTCGGCCCCCGGCCTCGTGCTGGGGGCTTGGCTTTTAAGGTCCTCTGGACCCCTCCAGGGGGCCTTTTCACACACCCGCCCGTGTATGACTAGGTGAAGGGGGTCAGGACGGTGAAAATGGAGAAAATGCCCTAAAATGTGGGGTTTTTTGAAACATTTTTCTGTCTAAATCGACTAATATATACTTGTTTTTTATCCAAAAAATCATATATTAGGTGTATTAAAATCGTGGCAGGCACCCACGTTAAAAACATAGCCCAAGGCCCCTGTGAGGGGGCTACGCCCCTGATCTACAGGGGTGGGCGGCCCCCGCCCGGTTTAAGTGTTATTAGTTAGCGTACAGCGGGGGCAGGCGGGCGGTTCCCGTGAGCGTCCCACCTGATCCAGGGTGCGTTTCGCCGGTCGTCCCGGAAGAGAAACGGTCCCGGGCGTTGCCAAGAGAAGAAAAACAGTGTGACTAGAACGGTTTTGGATAGTGTAAACCGATTATCTGAAGCCGCGAGGGTCAGGCGATAGGACACCGAGAGGTGCACGCAAGATAGCGTGTTCTAGGCTGGACTGAAATATCCAGGCCGACAACTATCTTGGGCCAGTGTGTTGGTAGGTGGTCCGCGATTTCTCTCTATACCTAGAGGGACGTGTGGACAAGCACACCCTTTAGGTAGCGAAACCGGGATAAAACCCGGTCTGCCGGTAAAGACCCTAGTCCGGCACCGATGAGCAAGGGTCAATTAGGAGCAAAATCATGACTACCAAATCTGATGACGTTTACGGCCTCATTACCTGGGGCGTGGACGTGAAGGAATTCAATACCTTGAAAGCCGCCCAAAAGGCACTCGCTACCAGCGAGTATTCGGCGGCGATCTTCAAAGGTCCGCGTGGCGAAGTCTGCGGTGGCGAGCAAATCGCCGAGAACGACAAGCCCGAGGCCCCTTGGGAACTGACGAGGAAGACCATCGCGAAGAACCTCAAGGTCGAGCGAATCTGACCTCGCCCCAAGAAGCGAAACCGGGGTACGCCCCGGTCTGCCGGTAATGATCCTAGTCCGGCACTGATGAGCACGGATCAATTAGGAGAATACCAATGAAAGTCGTTCTATTTAACGCAACAAAGACGTTGATGACTGAACTTCATATACCAGTCAACAGAAAGGCTGAGATAATTGTCTATGATGGAGCAGTATTTGTGCTCGCTGAGACTCCGGCAGAGATTAAGGAAATCTGCTACGTCCAAGAGTCCAACACTGTATTCGTAGACCCTTATGAGCAGCCTGTACATTGAGCGAAACCGGGGTAAAACCCGGTCTGCCGGTAATGATCCTAGTCCGGCACTGATGAGCACGGATCAATTAGGAGAATTAAAATGACTTATTATCCAAGATTGAGTGTTACCACACCAATTAGTCTTGAGTACCTCAACAACCACGTACCCCAAAAGGTCGTGAAGGAGGTCCTCAAAAAGTTCGGAATAAGCGATCAGGTGATAAGCCTGGTCGACTGGAACAAATCGCGATTCCCCGGAGTCGCGTTTGAGCAGGCCTGCCCACGCTTGAAGAACGTGTGGGACTGGCCGACCTATGACACACCATTTATGAGCAGCCTGAAGCGAAACCGGGTTTAACCCGGTCGCCAGAGAAACTGATCCCACCCTGGCCTGATGAGCAGGGATCGTTTTAGGAGAAGAAAACCATGACTACGAAGGAAAAGGTTGTTACCGCGTCCACCGCTCTGGGCGGATTCCTGGCCTACATCATCGTGGCGACCACCATCAATCAGGTCATCGCGAGTGTGGTCAACGGAGCCGTCCAGAAGTACGTGTTCAAGACGAGCTAACAACGGGGCCAGGAGGCCCCCGGCCACAATGATCCACCTCTACGCGGTGTGGCTAGAAACGGTTCAAGGGAACCGGCTAACGGATCAATTTAGGAGAAGTAAAATGTGCAATACACACTTAACGCAGTTTAAGCTGCGTTGCACCCGAGGGGATGTTGATATTTTTGACGGCCCCGATGGAGTGTACTGGCAGAGTATCATCTACCGAGAGGAAGACGGGTACTTCTGCGAGCCGTGCAACGGCCCCTTCAAAACGGCGGCCGAAGCACTAATGCATGCCTACCCCATCTTGGAGCATACCAGATGGCTGTTGGCAAACGATGTTTTCGAATTCAAAGCCTACAATGAAGTGGGCACAACCAAAATGGGGGAATAAACCCCCTGGCAGCAACGATCCACCTCTACGTGGTGTGGCTAGAAACGGTTCAAGGGAACCGGCTAACGGATCAATTTAGGAGAAACCAGATGACTAAGAATAGTCGTGAGACCAAGCCGCAGAAGCGGGAGGATCTCAAACTGGAAAGACCAGATTACACGCTTTCGGTGAAGGAAGAGCAAAAAAGCCCAACCGAGATATGGATGAGGCTTACATTCAAACCAAAGCGAAACCCGCAGTAAGCGGGTCTGCCGGTAAAGACCCTAGTCCGGCACTGATGAGCAAGGGGTCAATTAGGAGAAACCAATGCCTACAGAAATCGAAGTTGAGTTCGACTGTGACAGCGAACTGGTGACCAGAGCCAAGGCTGTCGTTGGAGCCTTCGGAGGTGTGGTTTTGGACGTATTCCACGTTACCGCTGATAATGAGATCGTTGACGATCAGCCAGCGGATGATGGGTGGACTTTTATGTCCTTTAACATTTCCGACGACCAGGCCCATAACGCCGCCGTAGCTTTGAGCGCTGCCGGGTACGACGTGGTCGTCCACGTGTACCCAGCTGAGCACTAAAAGTCGAAACCGGGAACCAACCCGGTCGCCTGGTTAGAACCAGGCCTGATGAGACTTAACCCAAATTTAGGAGAATGAAACATGACAAAACGATCAACCGTTGAACTTACCTTCCAGGGTTACGACCCTAAGAAGGACGACAAGGCGATTAAGATCGCCGAGAAGTTCGGTGGGGAGCTTCTGGGAACCGGCGTGTGGATCAATGGTCCGCAAGCCGACCTACGGGACATGGAGTTTGCATTTCCAACCACGAAGGCCAAGGCAGCAGCCAAGGCCCTTAAGGAGGCAGGCTTCAAAGTCGAGGCTCCCCGGACTTACGAAGACGACTGAAAAATCGTCGAAACCGGGATAAAACCCGGTCTGCCGGTGAGAGACCCTATTCCGGCACTGATGAGACACGGGTCTTTTAGGAGAATACCATGAAAAGCAAACGAAAGACTATTGACGTGTCATACCCTCTTCCGCTTAACGAGGAATACGATGATGCTGTCTGTGACGTGGCCAAGGACCACTACGGACAGGAGCTTGGAAGCGGTGCAGGTTTTGGATTTCGAGATCACGATTTTTCGTTCTCGGCCAAACGCGCCGACCAGGCTTACAAAGCCTTCAAAGCGCTGCCCATCAAGGGCATCGAGGTTTCCGAACCTTATGAAGAAGAGGATGATGACTAAAAGTCGAAACCGGGCTAGTCCCGGTCGCGTGGAGATGGTCTCCCACGCCTGATGAGACAGACCAATTTAGGAGAACACAAACATGAAAATAATACACGTTAGATTCGTCTACACGCCCACCGAGAGAAGGCCCGAAAAAGAACGCGAAGTTCTGAAAGCCATCAAGCAACTCGGGGGCAAGGACATCAAACAGGAAACCGAAGAAATTAGCCTCGTGTACTCCCACGAAATTCGCTTCTCCATCGAGGACGAGGCGAGTGAGGTGGCAACTGCTGCTATGCGGCAGTTCGTAACCAAGGAGAGTAGAGGGGGTTGGGGTAACTACAAGTCGTTTAGTATTGTTGTATTCGGCCCCTACTCCCCAGAAGAGGACCCTGACGCTCCTGCCCGGCTCCCGCCAAAGGTTGCGCTGGCTCTTGAAGCCACTGCGCGCTACGAGGCGCGTGACGGGTCGGAGGAGGAGCTTAAATCCTGGATGGACAGCCTAACCAACGGCGACATCCCGAAGCACCAGGGTTCCAATCCCAAGAACGCGGTGATTGACTATCAACGCGCCGAGCGGTTTTTACAGACCCTCACCGATGAGCAAATCTCGACGATGGCACTAGGCGTTTACGACTACTCCGAAGGGGAGCGTTGGAAACGCGCCTTGCCTCTGTTCGAGCATTCGGAAGAGGGTGTGTATGCTGCTTGGGCGCTACACGCCATGTTCTGGGAAGTTTGGGGCTCCTAAAGCCCCAAATGTCGAAACCGGGCTTAGTCCCGGTCGTCGGGAACCTGATCCTACCCGGCTTGAAAAGACAGGATCATAACCTCCACTTAGGAGAGAACTATGTCTAATATCGAAAGCACGACCACGAAGCCGACCAAGAAGGCCTCGCCCCCGAAGAAGGTGAAGGACGTGGCTCCGGTCCCCCAGACCGAGCCCAAGGCAACGCCCCCCAAGGCTGAGCCCAAGGTGTCGCCCCCCAAGGCCGAGACCAAGGCCGACGGCAAGGCCGCTCCGAAGAGCCCCAAGATCACGCTCCTCGCGAAGGAGTGCCCCTCCAAGAAGGGCACCAATCGTGCGAAGCGCTGGTCCAAGCTCGAGAACGGCATGACCGTCGCCGAGGCTCGCGAGGAGGGCGTTCCGTCCAGCTACCTTAATCGTATGGCGGATGCCGGCCACCTCAAGATCGGCTGAGCGTGTCGAAACCCTGGGAGGGGGCAATCCCCCTCCCTTGGTTTGCTGGAACCTGGTCCTACCAGCACTGATGAGACAGGACCAATTTAGGAGTTTCACATGAAACAGGAAGTTGCCGAAGCGTGGGTCAAGGACCTACGCGAAACTACTGCAAAGCAAACCTCGGGCATGCTATTCGACGGTGTAGGCTATTGTTGCCTGGGCCGTTTGTGCGTCGTGCTCGGCGTTGGGTTCACACGTGCCCCCGATGACTCCGAGTGGTATTGGCTAATCGACGACGGCTCTGGAAAGGGCGACGTTTTGTCCCAGTCCGTTACAGACGAGGCCGGGATGAAGTCGAAGACTGGAATATTCTGCGAGCCTGATAAGCCGGAATACCAGCCATTCGACCTTGCCCAGCTTAACGACCAGGGCAAGACGTTCAAAGAGATTGCCGACATCATCGAAAAGTATTGGGAGCAGATATGAACCGTCGAAACCGGGGTACACCCCGGTCTGCTGGAACCTGGTCCTACCAGCACTGAGGAGACAGGACCAATTTAGGGGATACACAATGATTCGTGATATCGTAACTGAACTGGCCGCGTTGTGCTACATCGTGGCCATCACTGGCGCCATCGTACTAACGGTGGTTGCCTTCCTCGGACAATAGAGGAGAAGACAAAATGGAAATTCGAATGAGCCCTGCGGACTTGGAGATGGTAATTGATGCACTGGCGTATGCACGTTGGTACTCTGCCACTAGCAAAGAGGAAGAGGACGGCTACTCCGTGCTTATCGAACATCTCAAGCTCCAACAGGACAACCAGTCGAAACCGGGGGAATAACCCCGGTCTGTCAGGAATGAGCGCCCTGGCACCGATGAGACAGCTCAAAATTAGGAGAATGAAACATGAATACCGCTGTACAAGACAGCACACCAAACACAATAGCCACCATCACAAAGTGGTGGCAAGGCATAATCGAGGCGAGTACTGCGTGTCTGTTCGGCTGGGCGTTCAGATTCCCAGACGTGCAGGAAGCAGTACTCATTCGCATCAAGTGTGGGACACCGTTGGGCGAGGCCCTTGACAGCTTTGTCGAAGACAAGCTCGTCGACCTCGACGCTCGCGACATCAACGGGTTCGAGGAGTCCGTCGAAAAGATAGTCGATTCGGCTGTCGACGACGCTCTCAAGAACCTGGACGACGACATCGACACCGCCGTGGCAAACGCGCTCGGCGATATTGATGAGAAGGTCGAAGATGCTGTCGAGGAAGCATTCAATAAACTGGCTATCACCGATACGGTGACACGGATTATTGAAGGCATGGCCGCGAATAAGGACCACGACCTGGTCCGGCTGATCGCCCACCGTGTCTCTGAATTGTCGAAACCGGGGGAGTAACCCCGGTCTGCCAGAGATGAGCGCCTGGTACTGATGAGACTGCTCAAATTAGGAGGTAAGACCAATGGCAAAGACTAAGCCAGCTTACATCACTCGTAAGCTAACGGTCGCCGACGCGGTTAGCGAAGCCTACTCAATTCTAGAGGAGCTCGCTGGCGAAATGCGGGAGGCCTTTGATAACACTCCCGAGAGTCTTCAGCAGAGTGCCGTGGGCGAAGCCCGCGAAGCTGCTGCCGATGCTCTCGAGGGGTTGTCAGAGCCCAACGTACTTGATGAATTGGGCCGACTGGAGTTCGAATACACCGAACCCCCACCCAAGCGCAAGCAGTCCCGCCGCGATCGTCGTGATCAAGCCACCGCCTTGTTGGGTGCCGTTATAGCGGTAGTTGACAATGTCGATGACGAGAACGCCGATGACGCCGTCGAGCTCCGCGATGAATTGGATGACTTGACGTCAGAAGCAGATGCCGTCGAGTTTCCAGGCATGTACGGCTAACCAGTCGAAACCGGGGTAAGTCCCCCGGTCACCTGGAAACCGGTCCTACCAGGTCTGAGGAGACAGGACCGATTAGGAGAATGAAAATGAAACTATGGACCGCCGGAGGCTGGCACAGAAAGCCAACCAACTGGCAAGAAGTCGGGATGCCAATCCCAAATGAGGAACTGGAGGCTCTGCCCCAGTACACCTCCAAGGAATTGGGGATCGAGCGGCATATTTCTGCCGCTTTCAAGATCCCCGTAGAACATAACTACTTCCTGGTCGCCCACGAGGGTGGCCTGTACGTGGTTAACACTGAGGGTGCTACGTACGCACGTTACGTGCGGTATGTGGGCACGGGTTTGCCGATCGAGGGACTTAAGCACGAGTCCTTCCGGTCCGGCGACGATACCACCAAGTATGTCCGAGATGTTCTAAAGCAATCGGGGTACGATCCAGAAGAGATTATGGCGGCCTCGTTTGTTCACATGAACCAGACCGGCAAGGAAGTGCATATGATTGCCTTCCCCAACCCGGAGGACGAAGATTTATTCGATCACGGGTATGTCTATATCTGGGAGGAAGATGGTCGCAAGCGCGCAGATTTCTAGACTTTCTTGACCACGCCGACGTGCATAAGTAACCCTATCAACGCCAGCGTGTCAGAACTATACAGAAGTCCAAGGAATTCTAGCGCGTCAATACACACCAGAAACCCAAACAGCCCGAGCGTGTCAGGACGTACCACAAAACCCGTGGAATGAGAGCGTGCCGTCTATACGAAGTAACCCTGAGTGGTTTAGTGCGCTAAGAGAGGGGAGCAATCCATGACACAGGAGCGCGCCGTTAGGAATAAGCAACCCAAACTTCAGTAGCGCGCCAAACAAAAAGTCGAAACCGGGGTACGCCCCGGTCTGCTGGATTGAGCATTCCAGCACCGATGAGACTGCTCAAATTAGGAGAATGAAATGACAATAACTGGTAAAGCACCAGAACTAGCCAACCTCAATGATGAGGTAGACTTAAGAGATGCTACAATATTCTGCGACAGCGCGGCTGGGGTCTATATCCCGCAGCGCTTCGCACGAGAAGTGAGACGTGAGCTCGTTACCGGTGTGAGCAGCAAGGACTATGAAGTCCTTGAGGCCGGACCGGATCACGAGCACTACTGGGACGCCTGGGCAGACGTCCTGGATAACGCTTTGATTAACGACCCAGTCCGGGGCGAGTGCCACCTGCACCAAGACCAGGACCTTTGGGTCGTGCCCACCGAGAATCGAAGGATCATGGGTTATTGGTTCCACCCGATGACCCAGGAGGACTGGGATGGTTTTGCCGGAGCAGACGCAGGAAGTTGGATACATCACTGCTCGGACGGCCGGACCATTCTGATCTACTCGCCGCAGTCCGGCCTGCTGTCTGAGATCGTTGTCAAGGATGACGGTCTCAGCGCAGAGATCCTATGGACGCCCCAACAGATAACCTCTCAAGGGCGGTGAGTCGAAACCGGGATAAAACCCGGTCTGCCGGATTGAGCATTCCGGCACTGATGAGACTGCTCAATTTAGGAGACAAAACATGATGCAATTGAGAGTGACCTTAAACGGCACCGATCGCAACCCTTGGCATAGGTGGGGGTTAACGCAAAACCCGTTCCCCCAGCTGGGCAAGGCAGAGTACGACGCCCATTGCTTAAGGCTTCAGTCCTTAGGCGGGGACCCAATTCCCGACACCGATTACATTCGTAAGGTGTTGGAGGGTTGGAGCCCGGAGTTTGTTGAACTCTGCTGCCAACGCTTTAAGAAGGGTGCGATCGTACAGTTCCACGTGGCGTTTAACGAGTCGAAACTGGGGGTGTAGCCCCCAGTCTGCCGGATTGAGCATTCCGGCACTGATGAGACTGCTCCAACTTAGGAGATTAAAACATGACTGTTAAGGAGTTGATCGAACTGCTCCAACAGGAGGACCCCGAAGCTCAAGTCCACATCACCTACAACTACGGTGATTATTGGAGGACAATCGTTGCCCCTCGCGTTAACCACGTCGAGGAGGGCAGCGTGGCCTTTTCCAAATATCACAATATGCCAAAGGTGAGTGAAGGTGGGGACGAATCCCCAATTGAGATCGTGGTCCTACTGGGAGCATAGGAGGCTCCAAAGCCATGGAAGTCAGAGAGCATACCTGCTTAACCTGCGAGCACCAATGGGTGAGCCCCGTGGTGTTCTCGCAGTATACGCAGAACCTGAGCGGTGAACGCACAGAGTTCTGCCCAAAATGCAACGGCCGGACCGTGTGGTCTGGCCCAGCCAAAACTGTCGAAACCGGGGATTAACCCGGTCTGCTGGAACCCGGTCCTACCAGCACTGATGAGACAGGACCGATTAGGAGAATGGAAATGAAAACAGTGAGATTAGGTTTTGATGTACGACTCGCATGCGCGCGGGCCTGGGAGCTCATTTGGGCTTCCAAGCTCGAGGCACGTGCCAAGGAGAAACATCCACGATGGGCAGGGGCGACGTACTACACCACTGCCAACGACATGGTCAATCAGGTACGAGCCTTCGCGTCATGTCACGCCGAGGGCAAGCCCTGGACCGACAAGGTCGTGTACGGCAAGTGGTTTGGGTCTCCCGTAAGATTGCCCTTCAGACTGGAGACAGTCGTTCGCGACTGGCTCTTCGAGCAGGCCAGAAACGGCAAGCTCGAGTATCACAATTTTGGACGGGGCCACATCAGTGGTGCCCGCTTCCGCCCGTACGGTGAGCCGATGGGGCCATCAGAGATAAAGACGATGGTCAACAATCTAAAGCAGCGTACCGATCCCAAACCCAAACCCAAGCATTATAGTAAGCAGGGGATACATGGTCGCCCGCTTTGCACCGCCCGTCAGCGCAGCGGGTTCTATAGTCGTCCGGACCCCCACGTTCGGACTACCAAGGACCTCCAAGAAGTGACGTGCCCGCGCTGCCAGAAGGCGCTGGCCTTAATCGCAGAAACCGGGAGGTAATCCCGGTCTGCCGGATTGAGCATTCCGGCACTGATGAAGCTGCTCAATTTAGGAGAACCACAAATGGCTAAAGCAAAGAAGAGATTCCCCGTGATCACCGAAGCGATCCGGGATCTATGTACCGACAGCGGCTGTTGCTTGGAGTTCCAAACCATAGTCCGCTGGCTACCACAACTTGCAAGAGTAGAGGCACAGCTGAAAAGGCTATCGCGTAAGCAGGACGGAACTGGCTTTTCCGAATTCAACCACTTTGTATTTGGTGATGAGGAAGACCAGAAGCGTCTGCGCACCAAATACAAAATTCAGCTTGCCCACAAGTTCCTCAACGACGTGTTCCATGGCCGGTGGGTGGCATGAAGCGAACCAAGCTAGGCGTGGAAATCCCGGTCCAACGGGATCACCGCCGCAACACCATAAATAAACTGGCCAGAACCGAAGTGAGGGGCCAGGACAACCCCCCTAGCCCGAGCTACGGCCCGGGTTTTAGGCGGATGAAGGCGCGTTTGGGAGCCTCTAAGATGGAGGACATGCGCCAGGATACCATCGCGCAGCAATTCAAGAAGCGCGAGGAGGTGTCTGGCGAGTCCGTTCCCGAGCGTGACCGCTCATCCTACAAGGATTATCCAACCCCGCGCCAGCGCGCCGTACGCCGAATGGCTGAAGAAGCTATCGGCAAGGTGCTTGGTACGGTTGAGCCCCATACTGACAAAAAGTCGAAACGCCGCAAGTGAGCGGCGTCGCCTGGAACCCGGTCCTACCAGGCCTGACGCGACAGGACCGATTAGGAGACAAGCATGACTCAAGAAGAGAAATTCAAACTACACATGTCCAAACTAGACGTACCGGAGGGCTTCTCCGGGGAGTTCCGGAGGGATATGCCGGAGTGTCTTCACACCGTGAATTACCTTCTCAAGAAGGAGGGCGTGGAGATAATGTTCGACATAACCGGCTCCGGCCACACCCGGTTCAAGGCCAACGGCGAATGGTACACCTTTGACAGGTTGGGAGTGGAGGATTCGTTCTACCACCTCCCGATGTACAAGGGTCAGAAGGTACCGAGCCTGAACGAAATCGTCGCCGAGCAGCTTGCGCGTGTCGAGAACCGCATCGCCTACCACAAGACGGCGGTGAAGGTGCCCGGTCTGCCGGGCACCTGGACGGTGGCACACGATAAGGTGCAGGAGTTGAAGGACCAGCTGAAGGCCAATGGCCATATTACCTTCACTCCGGCCGGTTTCGGAACCGGATACTGCGTCACCAGAAGGCGGCCGGCAGGCCCCCTGAAGTACGGGCGCAGTCGTGCCAAGCCGGAGCTCGAGGAGTTCCTGGAGTTCAGCCCCCTCTACGTCGAGAACATGGACTGCGACTGAAAAGTCGAAACCGGGGTACGCCCCGGTCTGCCAGAGATGAGCTACTGGCACTGATGAGATAGCTCAAATAGGAGAAACAAAATGCCAAAGAAGAAGGAGAAAGACTACAGTATACCAAAACTCAATGATCCTCGCATAATTGGCTATTACCCCAGCCTCAATAAATTAAGTACCGAGGAGTTGGGAGTAATCAGATTAGACGAATCACAGAAATTCTATAGACGATTAGCAGCCGCCCAAATACGTGCAAAAAGACTGGGCGAGGACCCACGTAAGTGCATGTGGGGATTGGCCTGGACTGGCACGCCTGCCGAGCAGGCAGCGTTAGCCGATAGGCTGCAATGGAGCAAATAACCGTCGAAACCGGGAACCAACCCGGTCTGCTGGATTGAGCATTCCAGCACCGATGAGACTGCTCAACTTAGGAGAACTAACATGAGACAATTAGGTACAAAAGTTTATCTACTTAATCACCCAAAGCTGTCAATGGAACTACAACACGGCAGCGAGGGGCCACAATATGACCCCTACTCCTTTCAGGAGATTATCGTCAGGACCCCACAGGGTCGTACGGTACTCCACGAGGGGTTGGGGTCATGGCTTAAGTTCAATGGCAAGGAGGTCAAGCGCCTACCTGGGCAGGACTATGACGCCTACGAGCGTATGCTAAGGGACGAAGCGTTCCCTAGCTGCACGGGCTTCACCGTCACCCAGTTACACCGTATCGCGCGCAAGCTACGCTCGCGTTGCGCTCAGTGTGGTAGCCGAGACTTTCATTATGAGTCCGGCTTCCCAGGCGAGACCTTTGAGGTTTGCAGTCGGTGCAACCATATCGTTTCCACCAGCTTCAACATCTCTGCCATAGAATGAAGAGTCGAAACCGGGCTCAAACCCGGTCTGCTGGAAACCGGTCCTACCAGCACTGATGAGACAGGACCGATTAGGAGATAGAAAATGGCAAAAGAGGTAAGATACTATACTGCAGGGGCCGCCATAAAGGCGGTTCTACTGCAAGTTGACTTATACTCACTGGAGCAGTGTAACCCTAACGAGGTTGGGGACTACCTGCAGTTCGAGTACGACGACTATGGAAAATGCTATACCGTAACTGAGCAAATCGAAGGTATGGCCTTCGCAACAAGTCACGCGTATGGACCTGAATTCGACAGGAAGTTCGTCGTACGCTCTATTGTTGGTGCCCTTATGGCAGAATACATGGGCATCTACAACTGAGTCGAAACCGGGCTGAGTCCCGGTCGTCGGGAACCTGATCCTACCCGGCTTGAAGAGACAGGATCATAAATCTTAGGAGAATCAAAATAATGGCAAATAACAATCCACTAAAGGACGTGGCCGTTATAGCGTCTGTAAGTATCAGTCGCTGGACCGGCCGCAAACTCGATCGGGAAGTTACCGACGAGGTAAACGAGCGTTACGGTGCCGAGATGGATGCCGGACGCTACAACAAGCAACTGATCGCGAAGAAAGCCTTCGCGGATATCAACAAGATCACCAGGGAAGCGCGCACGCTCCACAAGATCATGACGCAGCCCTGGGTAGGTGACAAGCGTCTGCTCGCCAATAAGCTGATTGAGAAGTTCACGAAGCGGATGGGCGAGTTGAGGCTGGGCTTCGAAGATGCCGCAGACGAGTTCGACACGAAGTACACAACCTTCATGGAGAACTCGAGGACGTCCCGCTTGAAGAAGATGTTCAAGGCCGAGGACTATCCGGATCCGCGCATCGTTCGCAAGAAGTTCTCGTTCCACTGCGCCATCGACTCCATCACCGATAACGAAGACCTGCGCCCGAGTGCGTTGCAGGAGTTGTCGGATGATTGGTTGAAGGCGGCCGAGCGGGACTTCAAGGCGGGCCTCGAAGACGCCATGCGCGACCCAGTCGAGCGGATCATCGCGGTAGCCACCAAGATGTCCAATCGACTGAAGGAATACAAACCGGCCGTCAACGGCAGCATGGCCGAGAACACGTTCCGCGACTCCCTGGTCAACAATATCAGGGACCTCGCGGATATGTTGCCGGCGTTCAACCTCACGGGTGATAAGAAGCTCGAGGCTCTCATTGATCGCGTGTCCCGCGACCTGTGTGAGATCGACGCTGACATCCTGCGGGAGAACGACGGGACTCGTGCCAAGGTTGCCAAGGCCGCCGATGATATCCTCAAGCAGGCCCACGCCTTAATGGCTTGAGGCTGTCGAAACCAAAGGGGGGTATACTCCCTTTGGTCGGTGGGAACTGACCTACCCACCCTGATGAGACAGGTCATTTAGGAGATGTAAATGGCTGGAAACCCCAACAGCGCCCGTGCTCGCTTCAAAGCCTATTTGAAGGAGCATGGAGAGGAGGCCGCCCTAAAGTTCGGGGCGGAAATAGGGATGCAACCTGCCCGCATAAAGCGGCTTATTCGCGTATTCACCGGCCAGGCCCCGATCAAGCAGAAACCCTCCACCGTGGAGGTGACTGTGGAACCCGTTAGGTTTGGTCGGTTTAAGCCGCAGGTTTACCTATTTGGAGACAAGACCTTGGTTGCTCGGTATGTAGCTAAAGGCCCCGAGCAGAGTGAGGTTAAGTTCCCGAATGGTAACGTGCAGACGGTTGACAATGATTGGCTAACGCCTTTCGAAACCGAGGAGGAGTAACTCCTCGGTCACTGGGGTGCTGATCCGACCCCGGTCTGACGAGATAGGATCCTTAGGAGACAAAGAAAGATGGCTACAATAGACGATGTTGCTGCCTTGCGCCTGATGTGCAAGGGAGCGTATGACCTGCAAAAGCTGAGAATGCAATGCGGGTTGAGACTTTGGGCGAACTTTAACGCCAAGCTCAAGCAGCAGGCCAACCCCGCTGCCGAAGACACAGAAACCGATGCCGACGAGATGTCGGAGGAGGCCGAGAAGCTGATCGCTCAGCTAAAGGCCTCCTACGTGCGCCTTACCGATGGTATCGCGCGCAACCGCACACTCCCGGCCCAGAAGGGCTTCAATGGAGACGAGTTGATCTCGACCTTCACGGAGCTCACACTGGTGGACCAATATATCCAACTGGAGAAGCAGGAGGCCCGCCACTTTCGCCAGATGACCCCGCTGCTGGAAGAGATACCGATCTACTCGACGTATCTCAAGCAGGAGCGTGGCATCGGCCCCGCGATGGCGTCCGTCCTTATAAGCTACCTCGACCCCGCCAAAGCCGACCACATTTCCGCCTTCTGGCGGTATGCTGGCCTGGACGTGGGGCCGGATGGCATGGGCCGGTCGCGCCGCGAGGAGCACCTGGTCGAGCGAACCTACATCGACAAGAACGGACAGCAGAAGACGCGAATGGGCGTCACCTACAATCCGTTCCTGAAGACCAAGCTCGCCGGAGTGCTGGCGTCGTCCTTTCTGCGGCAAAAGTCGCGGTGGAGTGATGTGTACGGAAACTACAAGCATCGCATCACCACCGACCCGAACCGCACGAAGGTTACGGTCACGGAATGGAAGCGTATGCACAAGGCAGGCGGCATGGACGCCGTCCGTGGGGTTTGGACCCCCGGGCGTATCCACAACGCCTCGTCTCGGTATATGCTGAAGATGTTCCTGGCCGAACTCTGGACGAAGTGGCGCACGTTGGAAGGACTGCCCCTGACGCCCACGTATCACGAGGCCGTCATGGGTCACGTCCACACGCCATCCGCGCAGGAGCAGCGCCGTAGCGCCGAGGGTGATGGGGCCACAACCCACACCTAAGGCAAAACGGCTCGCCACGGGAGCAAAGTAACCCATCGCACCTCAGCGAGCCATATGTCGCATGTACTCCACAACTGGTTAGCGTGCCGATACAAGCACTAGCAACCCAGAGGATGCTAGCGTGCCAAAGCCACTTAGTAGCTCAGGCACTTTCAGCGTGTCATCTAGGTCCAGCAACCCAGGTGAGATCAGCGTGCCGTCAGGAGGAAAGTAACCCAAGATCGAAGAGCGCGCCAGCCTCTCACAGTAACCCGTGGCACGATAGCGTGCTAGGAATTGGGAGTAACCCAGATTTCCTCAGCGCGCCAGACCACCAGTGTGTCGAAACCGGAGGTACGCCTCCGGTCACCGGGAACCTGATCCTACCCGGTATGATTAGACAGGATCTGGCCTACCCGTTTTAGAAACCCAATGGCCAAAAGCGCACCGTGAAAGGATAGTAAACCCTGTCCGTCTAGTGCGCCAAAAGATTTTAGCAACCCATTAAGAAACAGCGCACCGATAGGAGTTAGTAACCCAACGTCCTTACAGTGCGCCGTTAGGAATAAGCAACCCAAACTTCAGTAGCGCGCCATATTGGATTAGTAATCCAAACCCTCGTAGCGCGCCAACAAAACGAAGTAATCCATGTCACGCCAGCGTGCCAAAGGAAACTAGCAACCCATTGCGCAAGCCAGCGTGCCAGTCTGTGATAGTAACCCACAACAGAAAAGTGTACCGTGAAAGCAGAAGCTAAACCCAATGACGCATAGTGGGCCATGAGTACGCAGTAACCCATGTGTACAAAGCTTGTCATAGAAAACAAGAAACCCGTCGCGCGACAGCGCGCCGTAGAACACGAGAAATCCGTCAATCGACAGCGTGCCAGAAGTACGAAAGTAAACCAAAAAAGCATAGCGCGCCGAGAAGTCTTAGTTACCCACGGAAACGGAGCGCGCCAAAATTTCACAGTAACCCACAACAGAAAAGCGCGCCATAGCCATGTAGTAACCCACTAGCTCATAGTGTCGAAACCGGGGTACGCCCCGGTCGTCGGGAACCCGATCCTACCCGACCTGATGAAGACAGGATCGCAACTTAGGAGATAAACAAGGAAAACCACAATGGCATCAATCAACATGGTTGAAGCAAGACAGATGCTGATAGACATGTACGAGGCCAACGAGCCTTTCATGTTTCTCGGCAAGCCCGGAATGGGTAAGACCTCTATGGTCGAGGACGTCTGTCACTGCCTCGGCATCGGCTTCATCGACTTCCGCCTGACCCTTAAGGATCCGGTGGAGGTTGGTGGTATGCGCGTGCCGGACGTTAAGACGGGGATGCTCCGGCATTTTGTGCCGGAGGATATACCCGATGTAAAGCGCCACGGTCCCAAGGGGATCTTCTTGTTCGACGAAATCAATGTAGTTTCTATGCTACTCCAGTCCACGGCTTATGGAATCATCCAGGAGCGCCGGATTGGGTCGTACAAGATTGATCTTGGTTGGGTACCGATGGCGTCGGGCAACCTCGTCACCGATCGGGCAGCGGCCCAACGCCTATCCACGGCGCTGGCAAACCGCTTCAATGTCCAGGTCGTCGAGCCACACCTGCCGTCATGGCTGAAGCAATACGGGTCTGAGCACGTGGATTCGCGGGGAACTGCGTTTCTGCGGTTTAGGCCAGCGTTGTTCAGCTGCATGCCGGGCCAGGTCATAACGATCGACGACAAGACCCAGACCCCGGTCTCCAAGGACGAGACGGCCTTTCCGTCGGCCCGCTCCTGGACCAAGGCGTTCAAGTTCATCGATAAGCCCCCGACCTATCGGCGCAAGATATTCGCTGGCTATGTTGGCGAAGTCCCGGCCGATGAGTTCGAGGCCTATTGGCGAATCATGGAGAACGCCGTGTCCGTCGAGCAGGTTATCGCCGACCCGAAGGGTGCGCCAATACCCAAGGAGGAGGATGCCGGCACCTACTATGCGGTGACCGGCATGCTGTCGAGGGCGATGGACTTGAAGAACATCAACCCGATCATGACCTACGTCGGCCGTATGCACAAGGACTACCAAGTCGTTTGTGTCACCGATGCGATGCGGCGTGATGAAGCGCTGCGTAACACGCGGGCGTACGGCAACTGGGCGGTCAACAACCAGGACGTCATGATGTGACAAATCCCTGACCATGTCGAAACCGGGGTACGCCCCGGTCGCCTGGAACCCGGTCCTACCAGGCCTGATGAGACAGGACCAATTAGGAGAACCAATATGCCGACACTTCGCTTCAACGATGGCGTTAGCATCAACACGGATGGACACCTTCGCATCATTCACCTGAAGGACGGCTACTACGTGGTGGGCGAGGGCTTGTGCATGCCCGTCGACACCCGGGCCGAGGGCGAGGAGTTCATCGCCGAGGAGAAGAAGCGCAACGCCAAGTGAAACGTATGTCGAAACTAGGGGGCCGAAAGGCCTCCTAGTCGGTGAGGAACTGACCGGCCTCGCCCTGATGAAGACAGGTCATTTAGGAGAATAGAATGCAGACAATCGAGATAAACAACCCCTTATTGGCACGAGTAGTACGCGCGAGAGCGTTCCTACTCCGTAGCCACCCGTTCTTTGGAAACCTGGCCATGCGGCTAAGGATCCGGGAACACAATGAGCTTAGAGTCAAAACCATGGCAACGGACGGGACATTCCTGTACTGGTGCCGTGAGTTCTTGGAGAAAGTTAGCGACAGCATGCTTTTGTTTGCTGTCGCCCACGAGGTACTCCACTGCGCGCTGTGCCATCATACCCGTCGTGGTACGAGGGACCCGCTGCTGTGGAATATCGCGTGCGATCACGTCGTTAACCTGCTGCTAAGGGCCGCAGGGTTCCGTCCACCGGACTGGGCCTACTGCGACCCCAAGTATACTGGTCTGAATGCGGAACAAGTTTACCGCCTTCTGTACGAGGAACGTAAGCAGCAGCAACAGCAACAACCGGAGCCAACGCCCCAACCTGGTCAGGACGACCAGCAGGCGACCGGCTCCGGCGACCAAGACCCCGATCAGGAGGCCGACCCCAAGGGCGGCTCCCCCGGGGATGACGATGAAGAAGGTGACGAAGGAGAAGAGCAATGCGGTTCCAACGGTGGAGCTTCATCCGACCAGGATTCCAAGTCTGGTTCGGACAGCGAGGATGGGACGTCCGGTACCTCAACAGAGGACGATGCGCCCCAGGATGCTGGCTCTTCTTCCGAGGGCGGGTCTGCGGGGAGTCCCACATCCGACTCTTCGGATGGGACGCCTGGCCGATCTGGTCTCCCCCAATCCCATGGCGATCCTGGCGGATGCGGCGAAGTTCTAGACGCCGCGCCGTCCTATGATGACACCAAATTGTCAGAAGCCGAGGGTGAGTGGCAGACCTACGTCCGTCAAGCTATCAACGTTGCCCGCAAAGCGGGGGAAGGCCGGTTACCGGGCTTCCTCGAGGAAGTAATCGACACGTTGAACGACCCCCGCACCGATTGGCGTCAAGCCCTTCGGGAGTGGGTGGACTACTCTAATACCAAGGACTACACCTGGACGACACCGAACCGCCGTATGTTCGCGTTGGGGTACATAACCCCCGGCATGGTCAGCGATGGACTTAACAAGGTGGCGTTTATCATCGACTCCTCGGGGTCTGTTCACACCGAGTGGTTGAAGAAGTTCGGCGGTGAAGCCCAAGCCGCCCTCGACGATGGGGCAATCGACAACGCAATTGTAATCTTTGCCGATGATGGCATCCACCGTATTGAAGAATACAGTAAGGGTGACATCATCGACTGGACTGTCCAGGGGCGCGGCGGAACTAGCTTCAGCCCCGCCCTGGGTTGGCTGATGGAGAACGTTCCCGATCTGTCGGGGGCGGTCTACTTTACCGACCTGGACAGCACGGACTTTGGACCGCAGCCGACCTTCCCACTTCTGTGGGCGGCCTATGGTCCCGATCCGAATGAACTGCAGAGGTTAATTGCGCGGTTGCCGTTCGGCGAGTGTATCGAACTGGTCGACTAATGGGTGAGTCGAAACCGGGGTACGCCCCGGTCTGCTGGAACCTGGTCCTACCAGCACTGAGGAGACAGGACCGATTAGGAGAATGAAATGAACAAGAGCAAAGACAAGGAGCGGGTAGCTTGGATGCACGCCGCCATCGAACTAAACGCCAAGCGTGAAGGCTGGTCGTTATTCGAGTGCGATGACGGTCGCCTACGCATCCAACGCCTGGATTTTCCATACGACTCTACGGGACGCCCCATCGATCCACTATTTGACAGCGACGAGTCCGCCGTGCAATTCGTCAAGGACCTCGCTGATACAGGGTCGTCCTTTCACCAAGTTACGCTTCGTCTGCACGGGATGAAGGTGTCGAAATCTGGAGAGTAAAAATGCACACGTACCGACATTCCTTCGATGCGTTAGAAGAGTTCCCAAGTAAATGGGAAACCGGCCTTTGGATTACCCACAAGGACGGTAATTATTGGCGTACGGTCGCCAGCTTTGACGCCGAGTGGAAGGCAGCGTTGTACGCCTCCTTCCTCAACGGCGGTAAGCCACCCATCGGTGTGCTGAACGAGCTCTTCGCAGGCGCCAATATCAGCTTCGAATGAAAGTCGAAACCGGGGGTGTAACCCCGGTCACGGATGGGGTGGTTCCCCACCGTCTGATGAAGACAAACCAACTTAGGAGAATGAAAAATGAAAACAAACGACCAAGACCGGAGCTCTGCTCCGGAGGAGAAATACGTCACTGAGTACATCCACGGCCGCGAGGTCAGGATGCATGAAGAGGACCACCGCGAGTACCTCGACCACTTGGCCGAGCGTGAGCTGTGGGACACGTTCATCGAATCTTTAGTAGGAGAACCGATGACACCAGACTATCTAGCCGTCGTCCTTATTGGCGGCGGTAGTTCCTGGGGCCGCGCCCCAGACAAGGAAGCAGCAATCCAGAGGGCGATGAAAGCCCTCAAGGATTGGACGATCTACTTCGACCTCTCCAACACAGAGGTCGAGATAAACGTGATTGACGTGGCCGGTTACAGTGACTGCAACTGGGGTGGGAACCCTGGTGGGTGGTTACACGGTACTAACATAAAAACCGGCCAGGATGAGGCGATCAAGCGCCCCATCGAGATTGTCAAGCGCAGGACCCCCCGGTGGCGAATAAAGCGTCGGGGGCACCGATGACTGCGCAAGAGGAGCTAATTCAATATCTGAAGCAGATGGTGGACTTCTTCGAAGCCCCCATGTGCCCCCTGGAACGTTTTATCCTCGAGTGCGGGCAGGACTTTAAGCCCGCCAAGCGGCCCAAGGGTCTACGGAAGATGACCGATAAGCAATGCTACCGGAACGCCACCGTGCTAAGCCGGGAGCGGGGACTACATTATGCTGAGGGCTTCGCCACCAGCATCATCCCCGTACTCCATGCCTGGTGCGTGGACGATAACGGTACGGTCGTCGACCCGACCTGGAGACATCCTGAGACTGCCGCCTATCGAGGATTCATCATTCCTCAGGAGATTCTAGCTAGGGAAATCCTACGGAACGGCTACTACGGAGTGCTCGGACAGGACATAATCGATATCAAGCTAATCGAGCGACTCCGCAAGTTCCACTTGGCTAATCAGCCAAAGTTGGCTAAAGCGGCCAGCGGCGGTATGACTAGCTGAGGCTAGGCAAGGGCGGTGCTTAGGGATGCGTTCTGGTAACAGCTTACGCGTCCCGATCTCCTAACCGTGTTGCAGGGTCCACGGTCCGCTCAGACCCTGCGGCTAATTCGCTACTAGAGAGAAATCGCGGACCACCTACCAACACACTGGCCCAATCACATGACCAACATAAGCAACCAACTAACCGAACGTATTATTAAACGCATAAGCACCATCCCGGCCAGTAACCCGATGATGATAGAAGCTATACCTGGTACTTTGAGTTCTGTACTTAGCCGCACGCTCATTCGTAAGATCGCCGAGGAGGTTGTTGAGGAGACTGGGGAGTATCTTAAGGAAATCACCGAAGCGTTGGTGAGAAAATCGCAGAGTGAGACGCCCTCTAACTAAGGAGAACAACGATGCTACACAACCCAAATTGGGACAAGCCCTCACTTGCAGGGTTCCTAGCTTTTTGTCGATCCAAGTCAGAGGAGGTTTACTACTGGGGGAGCAACGACTCTTGCGCTTGCGCTCAGTACTACAAGTCTATTGGTATGTTTGCGCAATGGGAGCATCGCATGGCACCTTCTTTGTTTAGCATCCCCGATGCAGAGCTACAACTAATGCACAATCTTGACAAGCTGGCATTCAAGACAGCGTGTGAAGGTATTTTTCTCGAGACCGTGACTTTTGGTAACCTTGCCGATTATATCGAGGCAAATACATGAGACGTGGTGGTGGCAAGAACAAGGGTTCTGCGTTCGAACGCAAAATCTGTAAACAGTTATCGCTCTGGGTGTCCTTCGGGAAGCAGTCAGATTGCTTCTGGAGGAGTGCCATTAGCGGGGGGCGTGCCACCGTCCAGCACCGCAAGGGTGTCAAGGTGCGCCAAAGCGGGGATATTGTATCGGTGAGTCCGGAGGGCCACGTCCTCACGAACTCATGGTACGTGGAGTGTAAGCACGTTCGTAGCCTAGACCTAGCATCCTTCATCCTTAAGCGGAAGGGCAAGCTCGCTAAGTTCTGGCAGACCGCAACGCGCGAAGCTGAAAAGCACGACAAGGATGCCTTGCTGATTGCCAAGCAGAACAACCAGCCTGTCCTCGTAATGGCAACTGTCTTTCCCAGTGGCGTATGTCGTCTTGTTGCCACCGTTTATATCGGACGCGAGGAAGTCCACATCGCCCTGTTCGATGATATGATAAAGGCCCACGACCCCCCGGGGTGGAAGAGGGAAATCTAGGATGTCCTTCCTGGTTACAGGTGACCTGCACCTCAACACCAATCCCCGGGACCGATACCGCCACGAGTTTCAGAAGCAGCTTAACACCCTCGCACGTCAATTCGATGTCGAGGGTATCATAATTCTAGGAGACCTAACGGACGACGCTGACTGGCACCCGGCCGTGCTGGTTAACCAGGTCGTAGAGTACCTTTACCAATTAAGCAAGCACTGCCCGGTTATTATACCGATGGGGAACCATGATTATACATCGCTAGCCGGGTCCGACACCCCCTACTTTTCGTTTGTCAGCCGATTGCAGCGCGTATTTTGGCTAGGGAGCCCCCGGGCTACCCCCGCCCCCAAGGACCCACTGAGCGACGTTGTGAGGGGGCTAGGCAAGGTGCTCTGGCTCCCCCATACCCCTAATTATAAGCGGGACTGGGCTGGGGTCGCTCCTAAGGGGGACTGGGACTGGATATTCACCCATAATACCTTTACGGGCGCTAGGGATCACGGGCACGTCCTGGAGGGCATTCCCACCGATGTATTCAAGCCTAAGGCCCGGGTAATCTCCGGGGATGTCCACGTGCCCCAGACCGTTGGACCCGTCACCTATTGTGGGGCACCGTACCTGATCAAGTTCGGGGACGACTACACCCCAAGGGTGCTTATGCTGGAGGATGACCGGATGCGCTCGATTGAGTGCACCGGAGCGCAGAAGCGATTGGTCTCCTTGATCTACAAAAAGGCACCAAAGCGGGTCCCTGCTAATCCCGGCGACATTGTCAAGATCGAGGTTGTCCTTGAACCGGATGAGGTTGCGCGTTGGAGTGAGATAAAAGACCACATTAGGTCCTTGGCTGAAGAGCAGGGCTTAAATGTCTACCTAATCCAGCCTGTGGTTAACACCCCGGAGCGGCGTATGTCTAAGCGCGTTATGCAATCCCCCAGGTCCGACAAGGAACTCGTGGAGGCCTACGCCCGCGCCAGTAAGATAGACGACCACACCCTCAAGGTTGGATTAGAGCTCCTAAAATGATTGACCTGCAATTCCAGCAGCTAACTGTCGGTAACTTTAAGTCCTTTATCGGTAAGCCCTCAACCGTTGATCTAGCGGGGCGTGGGCTGGTCTTTGTGCGCGGGCGCAATGACCTGGAACCCCGCCTGGGGGCCAACGATGTTGGCAAGACCACCCTATTCGATGCTATCACCTGGTGCCTGTACGGCCGCACCGTGGACAACCAGCGCAACCCGGACATCGCCCCCTGGACGGGGAACTCCGGTAATCCATCGGTGCGGGTGGCACTCCAGCGTGACGGGGAGGCGAGTACCATCGCACGCTCCACCAGCCCTAACCGCCTGACGATC
>Ga0247830_10000005_pt1 | contig 59110 bp, 95 predicted proteins | sample 12C_Control_Day5_FD_207766 | JGI IMG/M metagenome (GOLD analysis project Ga0247830, IMG submission 207766) | Soil microbial communities from agricultural site in Penn Yan, New York, United States - 12C_Control_Day5 | ecosystem: Environmental > Terrestrial > Soil > Agricultural land | place...
CAGCGGGCGGCTCGGGGGTGGGCTCCGGCTCGGGCTCTTCCTCGGCGGCGCGCCCGGCCAGCACCTCGCGCACCTGGCGCAGCAGTTCCGGCATGCCCGGGTTGGCCGCGAGCGCCGGAGCGGCGTTGACCATGCCGATCACCATCGCCACGTCGGGCTGCACGGCGCCGTCCTTCGGGGCGTCGCTGTCGGTGAAGCCGGTCGCGGTGCGCAGCGCCTCGTCCGTGATGACGCCGACCTCGTGCGCCTTGAACGCGTCGTCCGTGCTGTTCGGGCGGACGATCAGGTGGTCCACCTTGTAGTAGACGACGTAGTCCTTCACGTTGTCCGCGTTCATCCCGCGCGCCTCAAGCACGGGCCACAGGAACTGCGTCGTGGCGGCGTCGCAGAACCGCGCGAGCGGCGGCTCTACGTGCGTCGTGATCGTGTCCTCCTTCACGAGCCACGCGCCCCAGTGGTTCATCGAGCCGAGGCCGAGCAGCACCTCGGGCGGCGCGTCCTGCCCGAGCGCGAGGCGGCGGATCGCCTCGTCGCGCAGTTCCCGCGTCTCCTCGTCGAACGGCGTCGAGAACGTCTGGAAGTGGACATAGTCGGCGGCCGACCGGCCGGTCCCGTCGTCGGGGATCGGCACGGTCAGCGGCACGACGGCGGCGGCCGACGCGCGGTCCCGGATCGGGGTGAGCATGGCGTCCATGAACGCCGTGTCGAAGTCGACGTCCTCCGCGTCCTCGCCCTCGCCCGCGATGTTCGCCTTGGCCGACTGCATGAGGAACAGCACACCCGCGCCCGCGAGACGCGAGTCCGTCTGGGCCGAGATGTGCATGGTCAGGCCGACGAGTTCGCGCAGCACGGGCAGGCTGGCCTTCGTCGGGCTGGTCGCCTCCTTGCGGCGGCGCGGGTGCGAGTGCCACACCCGGATGAGGTAGATGTCCGACTGCCGGACGTGGATCTTGTCGTCGCTGTCGGCGGCGTCGGCGTCGGCCCACTCGATCTGCACGGACTCGCCGTCGATGATCACCTCGTCGATGGACATGTACCGCCACACGAGGTCGTCCACGTTGACAGTGTCCTCGCCCATGCCGATGGCCTCCGGCGCGAGCCGGAACATCGGGTCGTTGTCCTCCTCGACCGGCACGTCGAGGAACTGCTGCGGCATGCCGACGAGCCAGCCCTCGCCCGCGATGAAGTCGTTGACGCCGAACCGCTGGAGCATCTGCGAGCGCTCCGACTCGGTGCCGAGCAGGTCGAGCACGTCGGCGGGGTCGCCTTCCTCGACGGGCTTCGGCGCGCCCATCTCGTCCTGATCGCTGACCTTGCCGACGTACAACTTCGCCCGGCCGATCGTGTTGGCGAGCGTGTCCGCGAGGTAGCGCTCCTCGCCCACCAGGTCGTACAGGTCCCAGGCCTCCGCCTGCCAGCCGCCCTTGGCAGCGCCGAGGTTGACCGTCCGGTCCACCTTGCGGCCCATGATGCGGGTCGCGGACGCGATGAGCGCCCGCCCGAACTCGCCCAGGCGGCTGGACGTCTTCGGCTTGAGGGTGCCCGTGCTGCGTACGCGAGGCGGGGCGGGGGTCATGGTCATCGGTCGTCCTCCTGGTCGTCCTGGTCATCGTAGATGTCCAGGCGGGCAGCCAGGTGGGCGACGACGTAGTTCAGGGCGAGCGCGCCGAACAGAATCCGCCAGGTGACGAGCACCCCGCCGCCTGCCGCGTCGGCGCCGTACCAGAGAAGCACGGACACGAGGCCGATCCACATACCGAGGCAGAACGGGCAGGTGAACCCGTCGGCCACCCACTGCTTCCCCTCGCTCAGGCGACCGCGCAGGCGCGTCTCCAGGGGGATGAGCATGCGGCGGCCGAGGTCGTCCGCGATGAAGAGGCGCACGAGGCGCAGGGTGGCGACGACGAGGATCGCGCCGTCGAGCAGGGCCATCAGGAGGTTGGGCAGCATGTGACGATCGTACATAGCAGAGCGCCCCGCCTCCGCGAGGGAGACGGGGCGCCGTGCCGGTCAGCCGAAGGCCGCCCGTCGTACTGCGTCCATGGCCGCTTCCTTGTGGCTACAGAGGGCGATCTTGCTACTGCCCGCCTTCTGCTGGAAGTCCAGGTACGCCTCCCACGGGCCGCCGGGGCGGGCGGGCGGTACGACGTACCCCACCACCGTGCCCCGCTGCTTCACGTCCACCCACTCGCGGTGGTCGCTGCGCCCGGTCACCGGGCTGCCCGCTTGACTGCCTCGATTGCTGCGGCCCGGGTGCTCTCGGACGAGACCCGCTTGCTGCCGCTGCTGCCGACGTTGTCCAGGTAGGCGTGCCACTTACCGCCGACCTTGCTCGGGGTGACGATGAACCCGACGACGTGGCCCTTGACCTCGACGTCGGTCCATCCGTTGCCGCTGCGGCTCATCGCTGCGTCCTCTCCACGAACTTGATGTGCTGCTCGCAGAACGACCGCCACGGGCCGCCCGACATGCCGTTGACGTACCGGCGAGCCCACGTCAGCCACTCCTGATCGGTGACCTCCCCGCGCTCGCGCTTGAGGCGCCAGTTCTGCCACTCCTGCGCCGGGGTCACTTGCTCACCGGCTTCACCAGGATGCCGCCGATCTGGACCTCGCGACCGCGCATCAGCGCGTCGCAGGCTCGCAGCCGCTCGTCGACCGTGGTCGAGCGCTTGCCGTGCGCCGCGAGGGCGTCGCCCAGGGCGCCCCTCCACGACGGGGCCTCGAACACCTGCCCACCTACCTTGACCTTCACTCGCGTGCTCCCCTCGGTGTGATGAGGATGCCGCCGATGGTGACGGACACCCCGCGCCGCAGCGCATTCTTCGCTGTCTCGCGCTCGTACTTGTCGGTCCGCCCGGCCCCGGCCCCGCGCAGTGCGGCGGCCAGGGCCTCCGCCCAGGTCGTCCCCGTGTAGGTGACGCCCCGGGCGGAGACCTCCTTCACGGCCGCCGCTTCGGGTTCGCCGTGTGGCCGTCCCCGGCCGTCTTGGCGGACTGCATCGTTGCGATGCGGTTCGCGGTCCACCGGCAGCCCGTGACCGTGCACCAGACGAAGAACGTCTTGGTCACCTTGTCGTAGTCGAACTCGGTGCGGTGGATCGGCTCAGCCATGCTGACCTCCTGGTTTGTCGTTGTGCTGACATACGTAACATTAGCATCGGTGCCAGCACGGCACAACCCCAAACGGGAGGAATTACCGACCCGGTATCCGGCGCTGCGTGATGCGGGCCGAGCCGGTGCGGGCTCGCTCCGGCTTCCGGGCCGCCGCCGGGTTGCCCAACTTCATCGGCGCCGCCGTGCGCAGGCGCCCCAGGCAGTGCACGAGCACGTCGACCATGTCGTCGTGCGCGCCGGTGGGGAAGTTGCGCGTCTCGGTGAGCAGGTCCGTCACCCACTCGCAGCCGGGCTCCGAGGGGTGCGGGAGCAGCACGTTGCCCGCCTCGACGGTGGGCGTCTGCGCGCGAGCGCGGACCTCCTTGCTGTCCTTGGGGTTGACCGGGATGATGCCGTCGATTTCGTCGCGGAGCACGTCGATGATCGCCGTGCCGTTCGCCTTGTCCTCGATGAGCCGCGTCGTGACGTGCGCCGCCGAGAACGCGCGCACCTGCGGGAGCGTCGCCGTGAAGGACCACTTGTCCCGCACCTGCGCCGTGAGGATACGCAGCGCGCCCCGGCGCACCCACCGCTGGCCGACGACGTAGTCGGACGACTTGGTGTCCTTGAACGCCATGTCCCAGCCCTCGACCCAGGTGTCGCCCGCGTGCGGCTGCGCGACGTCGGGCAGGTACAGCACATCGACGCCGTTCGCGCGGGCCGGGTCGGTGGTCCAGTAGCGCCACCACCCGACGTCGAAGATCGCGCCCTTCGCGGGCGAGGGGCGCTGCTGGTAGAGCGCCGCCCACACGTACGAGCCGACGTCGCGCTTGACCCCCTCCCACCGGACCAGGGCCTCCTCCGGCGTCTCGTCCACCAGCGGCGTGAGCAGCGGCTCGCCCGGCGCGCGGCCGAGCACGTCGTCCTCCTCCGCGAGGGCCGGGAACGAGATGACCTCCCACTCGGTGGGGTCGCCTTCGTGCTCGGCCGACAGCAGCCGCCCGATGAAGTCGTCCTCGTGCCACCGCGTGCCGATCGCGATGACGAGCGCGGGCGGCTCCAGGCGGGTGCTCGCGGTGGACAGCCACCAGTCCCACACGGACTGCCGCAGCAGTTCCGAGTGGGCCGCGCCGAAGTCCTTGATGAGGTCGTCGAGCAGCAGCACCTTGAAGCCACGGCCGGTGATCGAGCCGCCGACGGACCGCGACAGGACGCCGCCGCCCTCGGCCGTCTCCCACTCCTGCGCCGCCCCGGCGTCGGGCGCAATGCGGATGCCGAGTTCGGGGTGCTCGGTGACCCACCGGCGCACGGCCCGGCCCCACGCGGTGGAGAGGCTGGCCTCGTGCGAGACCATGCCGATCTTCCACTCGGGGTGCCGCCGCAGCAGCCACAGCGGCAGGTACTGGCTCGCGAGCGTGCTCTTCCCGGCACGGGGCGGCATCGAGATGGCGATGCGCCGGTTGCGCCCCGCCTCGACGTCGGCAACGGCCTGCTCCAGCCGCTCGGCCAGGTACGTCAGGTGCGGGCGCGAGCGGTAGCCCTCGTCCAACTCCTGGGCCTGGTCGAGCGGCGTCCGGGGCAGGTCCACCTGACTCGCGGGCAACGCCTCCAGCAGCGCACGCGCGGCGGGCTCGGGCAGGCTCTCCAGCAGGTCGTAGACCTGCTCCTCCGTGAGGTCGGCCAGCATCGCCACCAGTTCGTCGTTGCTCATGGTCACATCTTGCCGTCCGTGAGCACGAGCGCGGACGCCACGGCCATGTGCATGTCCAGGTACTGGTACGTGCCGAGCCGCCCGCCGAAGTGGACGTCCGGCTCGGCCGCCGCCCGCGCCCGGTAGTCGAGCAGCAGCGCCCGGTCGGCCGCCGTGTTCACGGGGTAGTACGGCTCGTCGCCGGGCTCGGCCTCGCGGCTGTGCTCGGTGGCGATCAGCGTCTCCAGGTCGGACATGCGGCGGCGCGGCGTGAAGTGCCGGAACTCGATGGTGCGCGTGTGCATGGTGGTGGGGTCGGCCTCGTTCATCACGGCCGTGCCCTGGTAGTCGGCGCCGTCGACCCGCCGGTGGCGGAAGTCGAGCGTGCGCCACCGCAGCCGCCCGGCGTCGTGCCCGAAGTACGCATCGAGCGGGCCGGTGTAGACCACGGGGATCTGGCCGAGCACGCCGTGCGTGTGCTCGGGCGCGAACCGCACGCCGAGGTTCACCTCGATGAGCGGGTGGTCGGCCATGTTCGCCGCGAGCGCGCCGTAGCCCGTGTGCGGCATGGCCTGGTAGCGGTCCGAGAAGTACCGGCTGTCGTAGTTGTACCGGACCGGCAGCCGCTTGATCACGTCGGCAGGCAGGTCGCGCGGGTTGGTCTGCCACTGCTTCGCCGTGTAGTCGCGGATGAACGCGTCGTACAGCGGGCGGCCGACCTCGCACAGCGCCCACTCCTCCAGATTGGCTGGATTAGTGATGCCCTCCTCGATGCGCGCGCGGTTCGCCTCGTGCCGGATCAGCGCCCGCGCGGAGGACGGGCTCAGGTCCTCGCCGTAGAGCGCGTTGATCGTCGCGAGGTTGATCGGCATCGGGTACACGCGGCCCGCCCGCCGGGTGAGCACACGGTGCTCGTAGCGGTCCCACTGCTCGAACCGCTGCATCCACGCCCAGACCCGCTCGTTGCTCGTGTGGAAGATGTGCGCGCCGTAGTCGTGCACCTCGATGCCCGTCGTCGGGTCGGTGTGGCTGTAGGCGTTCCCGCCGACGTGGTCGCGGCGCTCCATGACGGTGACCCGCCGCCCGGCCTCAGCCAGACGACGGGCCACCGTGAGGCCGAACAGCCCGGCCCCGACGACGAGGACGTCGCTCATGCGGACGCCCCCGGCGGCGGGACGTCGACCGGGTGCCCGCCGGTGCGCGGCTGGCGCACGAGGTCGACCTCCGGCCACTCGGACTTCTTCTTGGTGTTCCAGCGGAGGTAGTCGGGCCACTGTGCGACGAGCGCCTCCGACGAGCGCAGCACCTCGGCGTAGTTGCGGCCGTCGGCCTGGCAGCCGCCTGGCGTGTAGAACTCCCCGACGGGCGCCGTGTCGTCGCTGCGCAGGACGCCGCCGTCGTACCACCACGCACGCAGGGTGAGTTCCTGCTCGTCCTTGTACTTGACCGTCTGGACGTGCACGGGGTGGCCCGGCCGGTTGACGAAGCCGTAGAGGTTGAACATCACCAACTTGAGCCCCGTGCTGTACGGCCGGTCGTGCCGCATGTAGAACGCGTTCGGCACCGGCGCCGCGCCCCAGACGTGCAGCCCCTCGCGCTCGGTGTCCGCGAACATCTGCCGGAACCAGGCGTCCAGGTCGGCCACCTGCACAAGCGCGTCCTTCCCCGACGGCGCGACGGCGCGCATGACGCGCTTGATGTCGTCGTCCATCGAGACGATGCGCTCGCCCGCCGGGAAGTCGCGGAGGATCTGCTGCCGCTGCGGGCCGATGCCCCGGTGGTTCGTGATGCGCGCGTTCACGCCCATCCCGCCGAGCAGGTCGATGTACGTGTCGATGAACGGGTCGTGCGCGTGCAGGTAGACCGTGATGGCCTCGCGCGGGACGCCACCCGCAAGCAGGGTGGACAGCGTCTTGCGGACCAGGCCCTCGGGGCGCTGGTAGGACGGGATGACGACGGAGTAGTTCACAGGGCGCTCTCATCGTTCACGGGCCGAGGCGTGGGGTTGCCCCAACTGCCACGGCGGTCGGCACTCTTTGGACGGGTTTCCTTCGTGATGAGCCGGTCCGGGGTGTAGTCCGGATCGGCCATGCGCTCTTCGCGCTCGGTCCGCCGACGGCGAGCCGAGGCCGTCTCGACGGCGTACGTGTGGCAGTCCTTGAGGCCGCGCAGCGCGTAGTAGACCACCGAGATTCGGTAGCCGCCCTTCGCCGTGACCTTCATCGGCGTGACGCCGTGCACGAGCCCCTTGCCGTAGAACATGACGGCGTAGCCGTCCTGGCACGGGACCACCATGTCGTACTCGGGGATGTGCAGGTGCCCGCCCCGCACGTTCCGCCGGATGACCGGCATGGCCGACCACGCCTCGAAGTTGTTCCCGTCCCGGTGGTAGGGCAGGGCGCTCTCCGAGTTGATGACGCCGCTCGTCCACAGGGACTCGTCCGACAGGCGCCACTCGGGCAGCACCTGCTGGATGGTCTCGCGGTCGGCCAACTCGATCTCCGGGAACGCCTCACCGAGGGCGCGGCCCATGGTCTCGCTGTAGGCCACGAGGTGCGCGTGCACGTCGGGCTGCTCGTCGGCGAGCCGGGCCACCATGCACGCCTCCTGGCGCATCATCGGCTTGCGCGGCCGGTTGCCGAACGTGCGCGAGGTGTTGCTCACCCCGGACGACCGGGCCTGCCCCGCCATCGGGCCGCCCATCTTCACCTGGAGGATGTTCCGGCGGAACGCGGCCCGCTCGGGCATGGCGAGGTTCGCGAGCACGGGGGCGCCCGTCTCCTCGTCGACGAACAGCACGTCGCCTCGGAACGTCGGCTCCAGGGCCGGGGCCTGCGTGCCGACGAGGGCGCCCGCCTCCTCGTAGGACATGACGCGCTTGATCGGCACGCGAGGGATGTCGTCACGCATCGAACGTCTCCACGCCCAGCGCCTCGTCGATCGGGTCGACGTCGGCCTGCTCCAGTTCGGCGGGCGGCTGCACGTCGGAGAACTCCTGCGCCAGCCAGATCTGCACGGCGCCCGCGTTGTTGTCGACGCCGTAGCGCTCGCGCAGCGCACGGAGCCGCGCCTGGATGGTCGGGTACTCGCTGATCGCGTAGTCGAGCACCACGAGGCGCCGCCCCTCGGCCGCGTACTTGCTCGCCGCCTCGCGGCCCTCCTCGGCCGTGTTCTTGAGCGGCACGGACTTCTCCGTGACGGTGGGCGCGGGCTCCTCGGCCAGTTCCTCCAGCCGAGCCCGCAGGTCGTCGGTGTCGGTCTCGGTGAAGCCGACGCCCTCGTAGTCGTCGAGGCCGTCGAGCAGGTCCAGCAGCGCGTCGTCCACCCAGCCGCCGAGTTCGGTGCTGCGGTTCAGGGCGATCAGCGCGGCGCGCGCCTCCGCGTCGGTGCGGCTCGCCCATCCGACGACGACCGGCACCAGCCAGTGGCCGCCCGCGTCCACGCGGACGCCGTCGGGCGCGTTCTCGCCCCGGTCGCGCATGGCGGTCAGCGTCTCGTGGCGGCCGTGGCCCGAGATGATGTAGCCCGTGCGGTCGTCGCGGACGATCTGGTCGATCACGCCGAACCGGCCGATCGACGCGTCGATGGTCTCCACGCTGTGGCTCTTGGGGTTGGCCGGGTCAGCGAGCAGGTGATCGAGCGGGATGTACTCGGTGCGGCGGGGAGCGGTCTCGGTCATCAGTTGCCTCCGTAGATGGTGGCCGCCCGGTCGGGTCGGCCGCTGGTGTTCTTGCCGTGCCAGTGCCACGTCCAGGTCCGCTCGGGCAGGTGCTCGAACTTGGCCCCGGCGGCGAGCAGGCGCTGCCACAGGCCCCAGTCCTCGCAGTCTGCGTGGGGCCACTCCGGGCTGTTGGTCTGCGGGAACCCGCCGACGGCGACGAACAGGCTCGTGCGCACGAGCGCCGTGACCGGGATGTAGTTGTTCGCCTGGAGTGCAGACGCGCTGAACGGCTGCCCGAACGCGGGGCGGCCGTCGATGAGCAGCAGGTTGTCGCCCCGCTCGTTGGCCGGACGGCCCCCGGCCATCAGGTCGAACCAGGGGTAGACGACGTCGGCGCCGGTGGCCTCGGCGTGCGCGAGCAACTTGCCGACGTGCCCCGGCTGGAACTCGTCGTCGTCGTCGAGGAACGCGATGAACTCCGGGTCGCCCCCGGCGTTCAGGGTGTTCAGCACAGCGAGGTTCCGGCAGTAGGCGGGGCCGCGCCCCATGTGGTCCGTCTCGATCGCTCCAGCGACGAGCAGGTCCTCCTCACGGATGGACTTCACGGCCCGCTTGAGCAGGTCCTCGCGGCCGGTGATGGTCGGGATGACGATGAGCACGCGCGCGTCCTGGATGCGCAGTTCCTTCGCGGCGCCCATCAGCGGAGCCACTGGAGGAACGTCACGCCGCGAGGCGTGGGCAGGCTGAGCCGGGCGAAGCCCAGCGTCGCTGCTGCGTCGGCCACCTGCTGCGAGAAGGCGCCGTACTTGGTGGCCGTGGGCTCGCCGCAGTCGTGCACGCCGACGATCGCCCCCGGCGCGAGCAGCGGGCGGATCGCGTGCAGTTCCGGCACGCGCAGGTCGAACAGGCTGTCCAGCCAGGCGAACCGCACGGACCGCGCGTGCGTGCCCAGGTCGACGAGGTGCTGGATGCCGCTCAGGCTCGGCTCCATCGTGACCTGCACCGGCAGCCCGGCAACGCGGTCGGCCGTGGCGGCGACGCGCTCGGGGTCCACCTCGAACGTGATGAGGTGCCCGACGCCCGCCGTGTGCAGCACCTGCCCGATGAGTTCGGCCGTCTGCCCGAAGGCGGACCCCGTCTCGATGACCAGGTCGGGCCGCAGCGCCTCGACGAACGCGGCGGCCAGGCGGCTCACCTCAATCTCGGTCGAGTCGCTGTCCGGGCTGTGCCAGCGCTCCGGGTGCGGGCAGTCCTTGCGGGACGGCGTGAACCGGCTCTCCAGTTCCATCAGCGGTATCCATACCTCTCGGCTCGGTCGATGAGCAGGTGCCCATCGCGGTGTTCGTACAGGTCAGCGATCGTAGGCCGGTGGTGGAGCACCTTGCTCGGCTCGTCCGCGTTCGCGTTGGGGCGGCCGACGAGGGTCATCGCTTCGCCCACCATGCTCGGGGTGATCGTCTCCCGAGTCAGCCTCCGCAGTTCGGCCAGGTGCGGCGCCTCCAGGTAGATCGTGCGGTGCGGCACCGTGATGAGCGGCGCGTCCCAGAACGTGGCCCACCGGATGACGCGCCCGAGCCAGTCGGTCGCACCGCCGATGATCGGGCAGTGCCGTAGCGCGTAGGCGGCGAACGGCTCCTCGACGTCGCGCAGGAACCCGCGCTGCATCGCGCTCTGCACGACGGCGTCCGGGTCGCGCATCATGCGCACGATCGACGTCCGCGCGGGCAGGTCAGCGACGAACGGCGCGGCCAGCCAGGAGGAGTCCGACGCCGGGAGCGTGCCCGGCTCCGGGCGGGCTGTCACGGTGAACTGTGCCTCGTGCCCGCACGGGCGTCCGAGGGCGGTCATCATCGCCGCCGCCCACGCCGTGCCGGATCGGCCGCACCCCGTGATGAGGAACGGGCGGTCAGTCGTCGCTGTCGGGGGCATCTGCCAACTCCTCGGCCGTCGCGCTCGTGACGATGACGTCGACCCGCACGCGACGCGGGTTCGCGAGCGAGCCGGACGCCGGGCCAGCGGGCGGGCGCTGCGGGTCGTTGCTCGGCGGTCGCTTGCGGCCGAGCCAGCCGCCGCTCACTCCTTGGCCCGCAGCGTGAGCACGGTCATGGCGGGCACGTTGAAGGCGTAGAAGGCGTCAGCGGGCCGGGCGGGCTCGTCCCGCACCAGCAGGACGCCCGGCTCGATGCCGAGGTCGGCCAGGGCCTGGTAGAGCGAGCGCTCCGCCGCAGCCCGGAACTCCGGGTCGCTCAGCACGTCGGCCCGGTGCCGGAACGAGACCTCGCGCAGGGGCGTCTTCTCCGTCACGACGGGTCCGCCGTGGTGACCTCGTAGTAGCGGTACGGGCGCTCCGACACGGGCACGGTCTCGTCGTCGGCCAGGTCCCGCCAGGTGAACGTGTCGAAGTCCGGCCCCATGGACGACTCGTTCCAGCAGCACTCCTCCAGCAGCGTCCGGGCGTTCGTCTCCATGTACGGGTTCGCCTCGGCCTCCGAGGTGAGCACCCGCAGACGCGCTCGGAACGCTCCGAGATACCAGCCCCTGATCTGCACGTTCGTCACAGTTCACGCCTCTCGTTCCAGTGGATCTTGCCGTCGCGGATCGGGCAGATGAACCGCTTGCTGCCCAGGTGGATTTCGATCGTCTTCTGGCCCATGTTGACGGGAATCTCGCGCCCGTCGTCCGGACCGCCCAGGACCTGCGCCTTCGCCATCAGGCGTCGTCTCCCTGCTCGTCGCTGTCGGGGGTGGGCTCGGCCTCGTCGCGCATCGCCATGATCCGCTCCGCCAGCAGGGCCTTCGCGCTGTCGCCGTCGAGCACGGTCGCCGTGCGCGGCACACCGGCGCGGTCGAGCACGCTGTTCGCGGCGCGCTGCCGGTCGGCGGACTTCTCGGCCGTGACCATCTCGCGGGCGAGCACGCCGATGGCCGGGTCGATGAGTTCCTGGAGTCGCAGCGCGGCCTTGCGCCGCACCTGCGGGGCGCTGCCGCCGTGCGTCTTGCACACGGTCCCGCCCTTGATCGGGGCCTGCTCACAGCGCGTGCCTCGGCGGTTCTTGGCCGTGCACTGCCGCCTAGGGGTGCCCTCCGCCATGGGGTCGCTCACGGGTGCCTCCTGTACGTAACATGCGGCCGGGGATGGACCGCCTGACAGACATGATACAGACGCGAGCGCCCCGCCCGCTGCTCGGCTCGTCCGGATGGACGGCTCGTTCAACGAACGGGGCGCTCGGCTTCCCCTGGACCCTGTGGTGAGGCTCCTGGTCGTGAGGCTAGCACCAGGTGCAGGCGACCACTTGAAACCAGGGCAGTTGCTACGTGCCGCTCAGGATCACGAGCACGGCGGCTGTGATGTTGATGGCGATGAGGAACCACAGCAGCACCACGAGGCGCCGGTTCTGCTGCCGGTACTTGCGCGTGGCCGCCAGGGCAACGACCTCGTCGTGCTGCGCGAGCACTTCCTCGTCGGCGCCGTCTCCGTCGCCCACGTACTCGCGCAGGGCCTCCTTGATGACCTCGGTCGCGATCACTTGCGGGTGACCTGCACGTCGGAGTCGCGGAGGGTGACCTCGGTGCCGTCGTCGCGCATGACGGTCACCGTGCGGTCCTGGACCTTCACGACGCTGCCGGTGCCCTTGGCCCCGCGCTTGGTGATCTTGACCCGGTCGCCCGAGCCGATCATCCCAAATCCCCACAAACCCATGATGTTCTCCTTCGGTCGGTACGTGCTTGAAAGTCAGGGCAGTTAGTGCTTGCCGTGGCACTGGAACCCCGCGCACGCGGGGCACCAGTCCTCGGTCTTCGCGCGGTTCTGGCTCCAGCCCTTGCGGGCCGCGACCGCGCGCGCTTCCTCGGGGCGGCGCGCCTGCGTGGCGATGCTGCGGGCGCAGCAGTCACAGCGCAGGTGGGTCGCCTTGAAGTCGGTCATGAGGTCACCTTCGTCTCGTGGCAGCGCGAGCACTCGTAGACCGCGCAGCCGTGGTGCATGGGGTACTCCTCGATGGTCACGAGGTGGTGCAGCGCCCACTTGTGGCCGAGCACCCGGCACAGCGCGTTCACCGAGGGCGCCGGTCGTCGGTGGAGCCCCGGCCCCGCCGGTACGCGGCGAGGCTCGCCCGCTCGATGTAGACCCACTTCCCGCGCTGCACGGTGTTCACCTCGCCGGAGGCGATGATCATCGTGATCCGCTCGCGGGTCCAGCCGGTGATGGCCGCCGCCTCCTTTCGGGAGACGTACTTGGCGGGGTCGGGCTTCTCGGCGCCCTGGTAGGCACGGGGCATCAGGGGAGGCTCCTAACTAGGATGAACAGGGCGAACACGGACAGGATGAGCCAGCCGCTACGCGGCGTGCGCATGGACCACCAGGCGATGTGGTGGCAGAGGGCGACGAGCCCGTAGACGAGCCCGAGCATGAACACCAGGACGGACGCCGACTCGATCACGCCGTCGGCCGCCAGGTCTCCTGTGGGTCGGTCATGTGCTGGTGCTCGACGCTGTGGCCGTAGGGCACCGTAGGGTCGACACGGGCCTCCGTGCGGAACGGGTAGACGTCCACCCGGACGCCGTACTCGCCACCCTGGAGCGCCTGCTCAGCGGCCTTCTCGACGGCGTCGACGTGCTGCTGCGAGCGCTTCTGCACCAGGGTCTCGAACGGGTTCGGCTCGCCCGTGTGGCCCCGCTCGCGCTCCCACGAGAGGTGGAGTTCCATCTCGCTCAGCGCCCGAGGCTGGCCCGGGTAGCGGTACGGCGCCTTCGGCTGGTGCAGGTCGCCGGACATCTCGCTGATCGCCTGCTCGACGCGCAGCGAGGTGGCCGCCTGCTGTGCCGGGGTGCCAAGCGGCGTGCGCAGGGCCTCCAGCAGACGCTCCTCGAAGTCGTCGGCCGGTGCGGGTGCGGGCGGGGCCGGGACGGCACCCACCGGCGGGATCACGTCGAGCGTGACCCGGCGGCCCGGCTCGTGCCGCATGAGCCACTTGACGTGCTCGACGGCGGAGTCGAGGTCGGTGAACTCGCTCTCGACGTCGCGCCGCTCCCCCTTGACCAGGTGGATACGGAACACGGTGAACGGGAAGGCGGTCATCGCTGCGGCTCCTCGTCGAGGATGAGCAGGACGCGGTGGGCCAGGTTGCCCGCGTAGCAGCCCTCGGCCGAGACGGCGAGGCCGCCGCAGGACAGGCCCTCGCCCTGCGCCGTAGCCAGGTCGCGGAGCCGCTGCTCGCGGTCCCGCTGCCGGGCGAGTTCCTTCTCCATCTTGCGGGTGCGGTCGGCCAGAGCGACCAACTGGTGCTCCTGCTTGGCCGTGATGTTCCGCGCTCCCGACAGCAGCGTCAGGCGGACGCTCGCCAGTTTGCCCTTCGTCATGGTGGTGCCTTTCTGCGAGGTGCGGACGGCCCGCCCGGTGAGGGGCGGGCCGCTGTTGGGGTGGATTACCAGGACCGGCCGCGACGCGGGGCCAGGTCGGCCGGGACCGTGACGGCGACCGAAGAGTGCTGCTCGCCGTCCCAGATGACCTCGAAGCCCTCGGCGCGGAACGCCTCGACGATGCGCTCAGCCGAGCCGTTGCCGTGGTTGATGTAGATCGTGATGTCGTTCACGTCCCACGAGCCGTAGCCGTAGCGGTCGCGGTTGGCGAGGGCCTTCTTGCCGTTCTCGGCCCACTTGAGCGCCATGCCCTGACCGCCGAAGTTCCAGGCGTACGGGGTGGTCTCGGCGTCGAACGACTTGGTGCTCTTGAACGGCTCCGCGCAGCCCTGGCAGCAGGCCGACACGTTCTGCCGGGTGGCGACGCCCGCCTTGCGCAGCGCCTTGACGGCCTTCGCCCAGCGCTCCTTGGTGGTCGGGGGCGTCGGCGGCAGCGGGTCCTCCTCGATCTTGGCGATCGGGAAGCCGAGCAGCGCGGCCAGCCGGGCGTCGTCCTCGTTGAGGGCGATCCAACCCTGCTCGCCAGCGTGCACGGCGTACGCCTCGCGGGCGAAGCGGTTGCTCGGGTTGCCGTCGCGGTCGGGGGCCTGGCTGCGGAGAACGGTGCCGGTGGTGTTCATCTTGAACCTCCTGTTTGGGTGCTTCGTTGTGCTGACGTACGTAACATTAGCACCCAGTAAGCCACCCCGCTACCTGTGCAGGTAACGGGGTGGTTACGGTCTCAGATGGCGCCGTTCGGCAGGGGCTCGCGGTAGCCCTGCTCCTTGGTCTTCGCCGCAGCGGCCTCGGCCTCGCCCCAGGTGCGGGACGTGTCCTGGTACATCTGGGCCGCCGAGAGCACGTCCACGGCCTCGGGCGTGAACTCGTAGCCGCCGAGCACCCGCAGGCGCTCCATGAGCCACGGGTTGCCGATGCCGGTCGAGTGGTCCGCCGTGCCCGCGCAGCCCTCGACCTCGCAGTCGTGGTCCTCGTCGTTCTCGAACTCGGTGGACTCGGCCTCGATCTGCTCCAGCACGGAGACCGGCATGCCTTCGAGCACGAACGCGACGCCGACGAGGCAGTCGGCCTCGCCGTTGCGGGCGTAGACGCACGCCTTGGCGGTGTCCGGGAACTCGTCGCCCGGGAACCGCTCGGGGTCGTGCTTGTAGTTGTACTCGGGCGACCGCGTCTTGACGGCGTCCTGGATCATGCGCAGCGCGCGGGACGCGTTGATCTGCACGCGCTCGGGGGTCGGGGTGGGGTTGCTCATGCGAGGGCTCCAGTGCAGGTGTGAAGCGCGACGATCGCGCCGAGGGCAGCACCCGCGAGCCCGGCGCCTCCCAGCGCCCAGGCTCGCAGTTCAGCGGCCAGCGCACGCCGCAGAGCGCGGCGCCGCCGGTCGACGTCGGTCCGCAGCGGCGGGACCTTGGTGGGCTCCCAGGTCACTCCTTGCCCTCGCCCCGCTGGAGCAGCGCCCGGACCTCGGACTCCTTGTACCGGCGGTGGCCGCCGAGGGTCCGGATGCTGGACAACTTGCCGTTCTTGGCCCAGCGGGTGACCGTCTTCGGGTCGACCTTGAACATCGCCGCGACCTCGGCCGGGGTGAGCAGGCTCTCGCCCATGGTTGTGCCTTTCGTTCGGTTTGTGCCCGGCCGCCGGGATGGCGGCCGGGCGTGGTGCTAGTCGTCGCTCTTGATGCAGGTGGCGACCTCGCCGCAGTCGTGGCTGACCTGGTCCGAGCCGATGCCGGACAGGCCGAGCAGGATCGCGAGGGCGAGCACGATGAACAGCGCGCCCCCGCAGCCGATGCCGGAGTTGCCGTCCCGCGCGCTCACGCCTTCCACTCCTTGCCGGTGACGGAGTCGCTGTGCCACGGGCTGGAGTGCTTCGGCTTGTCGCAGATCGAGACGGCGAAGTTGCCCTTCGCCTGCCCGGTGGCCGTGAACTCGCCGTGCTTCTTGGCCCCGCAGATCTGCTGCTTGGTCACTGAGCGGATCATGCTGTGTACCTCTCGGTTGGGTGTGTTTGTGCTGACATGCGTCACCCTACACCCTTCCGCCCGTTTCGCGCTACTTGGGTTGCCCGACGATCAGGCAGAGGATCATGCACACGAGCGTGAGGAACGTGGGCAGTTTGTTCCGCATCGGCGCCTTGTACGTGATCGCACCGAGCGCGAGCACCACGAGGCAGGCGAACAGCACCCAGTGCAGCGGGGTCATCCCTCGCGCACCTCCTTCAGGCGGGCGAGCGCCGCCACGACGTGGGAGCACTGTGCGACCCCCAGGGCCGCCTTGCCGTGTCGGCAAGTGCAGTTCCGGCTCCGGACCGTTCCGTCGGCCAGAACGACCACCTGCACGCGGTACGGGGCACCCTGGCGGCTGCCCTCGACCCACCAGATCGAGTCGTCGTTCGCGTCCTGCATCACGCGGCCCTCGGCCACGTACTTCTTCGCCTTCGCCAGCACGGCGTCGGAGAGTTCTACCACTGGACTCCTCCTACGTAGTCGGCCCCGAACTCGTTGGCTCGGGGCGTGAACCGCATCCTTGGGTTGTACCCGGCCGGGATGCCTTCGGCCTTCCGGTCGCGGAGCACGGTGCGCCACGAGACGCCCAGAGCCTCCCCGATTTCGGCGTCGGTACGGTGGTCGGCCGCGAGCCGCCGCACCTCCGCCCGACGCCGTGCGAGGGCGTCGGGCGAGAGGATGACGCGGGGCTGCCCCTTCCTCACCGCTCGGCTGCGGCCTCGGCCGCGACGTGCTTCGCGATGCAGTCGTCGCCCGCCATGCGGAACATCTCGCGGGCCGACTCGCGCGTCGAGCGCCAGTCCTCCTCCCGCTCGTTGTGCTTGGCGATCGGGGACAGGGCCGCCTCCATCTTGGCGGCGTCGCCTGCGGCCACGGAGAGGGTGACCTCCCCCGCGAGGACGGCCGCCTTGTCGGCGTACTGCTCCACGCGGCGCTCGGCGGCGATGGCCTCGGTGCCCGACTGGATGGCCTGCACGCAGACCTCGGGCACGGCCTCGGACAGGGTCACGACCTCGGGCTCCTGGAGCATCGAGACGGTGAGCCCGCCGCCGCAGTACGCGGCTCCGGCGACGAGCACGAGCAGGGCCACGCGGGCGCGGGCCGGGGTGATGATCTTCATGAGCGGCGGGTCTCCTCGGTGAACTGGGCGAGGGGCCGGGGCGCGATGTGCTGCGCGAGGATCGGCGCCTCGTTGTCGGTGGTCATGCGGGGGCGGGTCGTGTAGTCCGTGACGAGCGTCGTCGTGCCGTCGCGGTGCCGGGTGATCTTGCGGACCGTCTCGCTGCGCACCCAGCGGGCGCCGTCGTGCCCCTCGTAGACGGTGGCGATGATGTTGCCGGGAAGGATGCGGGTGCTGCGCAGGTGCTCGCGCCCGACGATCAGCGGCTTGCGGGTGGGCCGAACGGCCATGGGGACCTCCAAGGTGTGGGGTTGTGCTGACATACGTAACATACACTAGGAACGCGAAAGCCGCTAACCGGGGCATCTGCCCTGGCTAGCGGCTTCCGGGTCGGGCTACTTCGGGCGGTTGGCCGGGGCGCCCCACGTCAGGCCGAACGCACCGGCCCCGCCGAGCACGGTCGCCAGGGCGACCACCAGCCACTCCTCCTGCGTGATGCCGGGCGTCTGCGCCGCCGTGATCATGCTGCCGAGGAACGCCACGAGCGTGCCCGCGACCCCTCCGGCGATGGCCTTCGTGCTGGTCATCTTGCCCTCCATGTCACACCTTCCCGTCGTTGAGCCGCCGCTGGAGCGCCATGATGGCGCGCGACTCTCGCGAGAGTACGCCGTCGACCGGGGTCCCCAGGTGGCGCTGGAGGTCGCGGATCGTGTCCGGCCCCAGGATGCCGTCCGGGTACGAGCCCAGCCGGTTCTGGAGCGCCGCGATGACGCGGCTGCCCTTCGGCCGGGCCTCCCACACCCAGCCCGTGGTGAGCCCCGGGTTGCTCGCCTTGTACGCGCGGTTCTGCGAGGACACGACGCCGTCCCGCGTGGTGCCGAGCACCTTCTGGAGGCGCCGGGTCGTGGTGCCGCCCCAGAACCCGTCGACCGTGAGGTCGCCCTTCGGCGTGCTCGGCTTCGGCGGGGTGATGGGGTTGTCCACCTCCTCGGCGCCGTCGTCGGTGCGGTACTCGCCCCGGTTGATGTCGTCGATCAGGTCGTAGGCGTACCGGCCGGGGCACGCCGTCGAGGCACCGGGGGCGTCCCTGTGCCCGCCTGTGAGACGCGCACGCTTCCACCACCCTCGGGTGACGCCGAGCCGCAGCAGGCCGTCCACGGCCTCCAGCATCGGCCGAGGCGGGGTCGCCTTGTCGTAGTTGCCGACGAGCACGATGTTCGCCGTCGGCGTGTTGTAGCCCGCGATGGCGGCGCCGACGCGGTCGATGGACAGGCCCTCGAACACGAGCCCGGCCGGGGTGATGGGGAAGTGGTACGAGATGCCCTTGCCGAACCGGCTCTGGCCGATGGACTCCAGCGTGCGGATGGCTGCGTAGTCGTCCGTGAAAGGCGGCAGCAGGTCGGGGGCGATCGTCACCGAGTGGTGCAGGTAGACGTCCAGGTCACCGACCGTGCGCAGCCCGAACCCGTTGCCGTACCGCGCGCCCCACTCGGCGCGCGTGATGATGTCGGGGGTGCTCATGTACGGAGCGTAACGCGCGACCCTCGTCTTGCGTGTTCTTCTCTCATCACCGTATGCTCGCGCCGCAGGCGCGCATGCGTGATGAAGAAAGAACAGAGAAGAGCCCCGGCCGGTTGGCCGGGGCTCTCTGCTGTGTGGATCAGGCGCTGACGGCGACGTCCTGCGCGATGCGGCTGGCCGACTGGATCAGCCGGTCACGGTCCAGGAACGACCGGCGGAACAGGTTCTCCGCGCGGTCCTGGTCGCTCTTGCCGCGCGTCGAGCGGAACCACTGGCTGTACTCGACGGCGCCCTGGACCAGGCCGTACGCCGTGTTCTTCACGCCCTCCGAGGTGGCCGAGGCGAAGATCGTGCGCAGGTCGCCCCGGGCGGTCTCGATGTTCGTCATGACGCGCTTGCTGACGATCGCGGCCTCCGGCGCCGGGACGAACCGCTCGATGAACTCCTCGCGCTGCGCGTCGGTGATGCGCATGCTGATCAGGTGCTCGTTGAAGACCTTCCACTCCTCGACGGACACGCGCCACATGGCGAGCGCCTGCTTGGCCTCCTCGATGCGGTCCTTCACGTTCTTCGTGTGCCGGAACACAATCTCGGTGCCGTGCGCCTTGGCGCTCATGTCGGCCATCCGGCTGGTGTTCGCGCAGACGATGCGGGTGTTGATCGCCTGGCCCCGGAACGAGCCGCCGCCGTCGTGGTTGTTCTGGAGGGCGAAGTACTGGAGGGTCGCGCCGTTCGGGTCGCCCCGCAGCACCAGCGGCTCCGCGAGCCGGAGCAGCAGCCACACCTGACGGCCGCCGCGCAGCGAGCCGCCCGTCTCGTACCGGATGTCGCCGCCGAGGCCGGTCACGGCCTCCGCGATGTCGTACATCTCCTCGTTCGTGACGATGCCGAGCGTGTCGTTCGTGACGCCGATGTGCCCGCCGTTGTCGCTGCGGACGACCTCCTGCTGGCCCTCGATGGGCTCGTAGGTCACGGTCGGCATGCCGTCCGGGCCGAAGCCGGGCACCTGCCGGAAGACCGGCGCCGTGATGGGCTCCCACGGGTGGGCGATGGCCTTCGCCTCCTCGCGGCTCGGGTACTCGGTGAGCACCTTGCCGAGGCCGTGCCACGGCATCTGGCGGACAGAGAACATGTCGTCGGTGCTGGTGATCTCGTGCATGGGGTGCTCCCTAGGTTGGTGTCGCGTTGTGCTGACGTACGTAACATTAGCATCATCTGTAAGGCAGGGCAACACGAAACGGCCCGGACCTCCAAAGAAGTCCGGGCCGTCTGTCACGCGACCAACTCCACCAGGTGCTTGGCGCCCCAAGAGAAGTGCGCCCAGCCGTGGTTCGGGAGCGGCTTGCTGGTCGCGAAGTTCTTGTACGTGAGCCCCGTCGCGAGCCGGGCGCAGACGAGGATTTCCTCGACGTCCTTCGGCTCCCGGTCTTCCCGGCCGGGCCGGGGCACCCCGACGCGCAGCCCAGAGCCGGTCGCCGCGCTCGGCTCGATCGAGAACGTCACGCGGTACCCGTCGATCCGGTCGTAGTCGACGACGCCGACGTTGCCCTCTCGCTCGATGATGACCCACGAGACCTGCACGAACCCGCCACCCCGCAGCCGGGGCCGGGCGTAGACGTACACCCGGAACCCGTCTGCGAGCAGCGCCCGAACCGGCTCCTTCATCGCGCCGTCGAGCGGGAAGTCTTCGAGCGCCACCCAGGGCGCCTCGGGCGCGTTCACCGGCCACCGTCGATCAGGTCGAGCAGGGCCTCCAGGAGGTCGGCCGTCACGGTGCTGACGTCCCCCGCGCTGATCCGGCTGCGCTCCAGGATGACCTGACGGTCGATGTGCACGTCCCGCAGCCGCTCGTTGATGCGGCCCTCGCGGTCCCGTCGGATGGACTTCTCGGCGCGAGCCGCCGACAGCCTCTCCTCCTCGGCCTGCTGGTGCGCGGCCATACGCTGCTCCGCGTCCTCCCAGGTCGTGACGAGGGTGCGCGTCTCCGCCGTCGTCGGCTCGCCCCAGGCGCCCGTGTTGCCGTTGGCGCCGGGCAGCCACTGCCGGATCAGGACCAGGCTCCCCTTGCCCCGGCCCCGGTCGTACGGCATCGGCCGCCTGCGCCGGTACCGCTTCGAGACCTCGACCGTCCCGCCGCCGGGAAGTCGCACGACCTCCGCCTCCTCCGTGTCGACGTCGGCCCGGTAGCGAGCCACGTTCTCCCACGGCTCGGCGTCGAGCACCTGCACCCGGCGGGCGTGGCCCCGGTACTTGTCCCAGTCCCGCCAGGTTGCGAGCGCGTAGTCCGCGCCGACCTCGATCTTGCTGCGCTGCATCAGTTCTTCTCCTCGATCTTGGGCGCCAGCATGGCGTCCCACTTCTCGCCTACGGTGTCGACGATGGCCCAAGCCGCGTCGATGAAGTTGTCGCCCCGGAAGTGCTGCTCCAGGTCGTTGTCGGCGCTGGTGACGAACACCGGGACGCCGTCGTACTTCTCGGCCTCGGGGTCCCGCGACAGCAGGGTGGTGATGAGCAGCGTCTGCCCGACGCCCTCGCCGTCGACCACCAGCACGAGGCCGGTGAAGAACCCGATGCCGCTGCTGCCGTTGCGCTGGTACGAGGCGGCCAGCACCTCGTAGGCGCCGTACGGTCCCCTCGCGATCTTGTTGCTCATGCTGCTCCTCCTCGGGGAGCCGGGGCGGGTCGCCGTGCAGCGGCCCGCCGGGGTGGGGTTGCTCAGGCCTCGTCCATCCGGGTGCGGATGGTGACCCGGCCGGGGTGGACGTTGAACCGCGCCGTCGAGCGCTTGCTGTGCCCGAGCAGGTCCAGCGTCAGGGTGCCGTCGGTCGGCTCGACGTACCGCACGCGCCACCGGGGCGCCTCGCCCTTCGCCAGGAACGGCTTGGTGTACGAGACGACGTCGCCCTGGCGGGGCGTGGTGCGCAGGCCCTCGCGGAGGATCTTGCCCTGCTCAGCGAGCGGCGGGACCGGCTCGGTGGAGCGGGTCAGGCCGCAGTCCATGCACGCCTCGATGGTCGCGAGGCCGGGGACCGGCAGCACCTCTTCGTGGTCGCACACGTCCTGGGCGATCTTCGCGACGTGCAGGTCGCCGCCCGCCTTCTTGACGAGGGCCATCAGGCCGAAGCCGTGGCGCAGGTTGTGGTCGCCCTTGGTGCCGATGCGGCCGTCCGTCATGCGGAACGCCTCGTGCGCCGTGACGAACTGCGGGACGCCCTCGCGGCGGAGCCGGGTGTAGGCGCTGGTGAGCAGGTCGGTGGTGACGTGACGGCGGCGGCGGGTGGTGTTGCGGGACATGGTGTCCTCCTCGATTGGGTGGTGCGTTGTGCTGACGTGCCCCGGCTAGGTCGTGAACCTGCGCCGCCTACGCGGTGCCGGGGCGGCCGGTCAGTTGACCGGGATGATCGGGAACGCCGCGCCCTTCTCGGTGAGCCGGTAGGCGTCGTGGCCCGGCTTGTCGCCGCACCACTCGATGAGGCCGTAGTTCCGCATCAGGGTGTGAGCGTGGGTCGCGGCCGACTGGTGCATCCGGGCCACCCGGGCGATGTTCTTCCGCGAGATGTAGCCGGGGTTCATCAGGCGGGCCGCCGCGAACGCCTTGGCGAGGCTCGGGGTGATCTTGTGACCCTGGATGCGAAGCGTGGTAGCCATCGTGACCTCCTGGTTTGGTGCTCTGTTGTGCTGACATACGTAACATTAGCACACCAGCAAGGAGGGGCAACACGAAACATGTTACGGTTGTGTTACGGCTCCGGCAGGTAGCCCAGCGTCTCGGCCACCGAGAGCACGACGGCGCCGACGCCGCCCGCCGCCCGCAGGTCCGCGAGGCGCTTCTGCTGGCGGATCGTCGCCCGGCCGTACGCGTGCTCGGTGCTCTCACCGAGCCGCTGCTTCTTCACCTCGAAGCCGTAGATCCGGCCGTCGATGACGACGACGAGGTCGGGCAGCCCGGCGGCCTGGTACGGCCCGCCGTGGATCTTGGTGATCATCGCGCTCGGGTGCCGCTTCTTGATCGCCCGCGTGATCTGCCCCACGAGCAGGGTCTCCGGCTGTGCCACGAGTCCTCCTGGATACGAGAGTGGCCCGCCCCGGAGTGAGTGCGGGGCGGGCCGTGCGGCAGCCGGTGAAGGGCGACCGTCGCGAGGCGCTGGCGGGAGTTGAACCCGCTTGTCCGGCTTTGCAGGCCGTTCCCTGGCCGTTCGGGCACAGCGCCTTGGCTCCCCACGCAGGACTTGAACCTGCAATACCTGGGTAACAACCAGGCGTGTTGCCAATTACACCAGCGGGGAAAGCGCGTCCCCGGGAGCGCGGCCGTCCGGCCGAACCCCCGGGAACACTTCCCGCCGCTCATCGCGGCGGGCGGGGTGCCTGGTGTCGGTGAAGTCACCAGGCGGGGTGCTGAGCCGGGGAGCACCACAGAGGTTGAGTGTCAGCACAACCACCCGCTCTACCCAGCCCAGCCGTCATGACCCTACCTCAGAGGTTGATGTCCGCCAGAGACAGGGTCTCCGGCTCCTCCTTGGCGGGGACGGTGGTGGGCGCCGGTGCGGCGGCCGTGCGCACACGGTCCGCCACGGTGGCCTCGCCGCCGGTCGTGAACTCCTTCACGACCTCCGCCGGGGCGTCCTCGACGACGGCGGCCTGCACCGGCTCGGCGACGGCCTCGGGCACGTCCTCGACCATCTGCTCCAGCACCGGCACGTCGGCCGGGGCGTCCTCGGCCTCCGGCGCGATGTAGCGAGCGTAGCCGTCGATCTGCGACGTGCCGGGGCGGCCCCGGTACGGCTCGGCGTGGCTCGTGTCGATGTAGACCTTGCGGTTCTTCCACGCCTCGGGGTTGATGCTGAGGCGCTTCTTCGGCGTGGGCATGCCCAGGCCGTTGAGGAAGCCGACGATCTTGAAGAGCGCCTTCGGCGTGATGGCGAGCCGGTCGATGATGACCTTGCCGCTCTCCGGCCCCTCGATGATGCGGAGGAAGACGGTGAACATGTCGTTCTGCGACTTGCTCTTGCCGAACTCGTAGTCCTCGACGATCGCGAGGTAGCGCGCGTCCGCGACCGTGTCCGAGATGTTCGGGCGGTAGCCGGACAGGTCCAGGGTGTACTGACCCATGTGGGTTTCTCTTTTCTGTGCTGTTTTGTTGCGGTTTGGTTACTTGCTCGCGGCCTTGACCGTGGGCATGCCGCCGATGCCGAGCGTGGTCCCGAGGGACACGAGCGACAGCGGGGCCTTCCGGCCGAGCACGGGCGGGATACGGCCGTGCAGGTGCGCCGGGACGCGCGCCTTGATGCGGTACTCGACGTCGTTGCCGAAGCGGGCGACGTGGCGCTCGGCCGGGTTGCCCTCCTCGTCGGTGTTGTCGTAGTCCTTCTCCGCCTCGCAGAACATGACGTAGTCGGGCGAGGCGAGCGTGATCGACTGCGCGCCGCGCTGGACGTCGACCGTCCGCGTGGTCGTGTTGTTGATCTCGTCCTCGGTGATCTTCGTCTGCGCCGTCAGGATGACGTGCATGGGGTTCGCACGCTCCGCGTCCGCGAGGCTGTACCAGAACGTCGGGATGTCCGACATGATGTCGAGCGCCTGCCCCCAGGTGCGCTGGTCGGCCGGGGCGACGCCCTGACCAATCTCGCGGACGGCCGTCTCGCTGTGGCCGAGGAGGAACCGCATCGTCATCTTCTGGACGCCGGTCAGGCTGTCCAGGACGACCGCCTTGAAGCCGCCCTCACCCCGGTCCAGGGCGTAGAACAGTTCGTCCAACTGCTTGATGGACTTGGGGCGGACGACGGTGATGTTCTTCGCCCACGGCGTGCCGAGGAACGACCGGGGGCCGCGCTCGCCTCGCATGTCGACGAAGATCGTCTTGCCGACCTGGGCGATGGTGCTCGCCAGGTACGACTTGCCCGAGCCCTGGCTGCCGTGCAGCAGGAACCGGCCGTAGTCGTCACCGATCTGGTCGGTGCCGTACAGGGTCAGCCCTGCGATCGTGTTGCTCAATCTGTCTCCAGTTGTCCGGGTCTGTCACACTGACTTGACCTTACGTACGTAATCATACACGCCCTACGAGCGGACGCGAACCGGGGAGTTCTTCTCCTCCTCGGGCCGCCCCAGAGCCGCCCGGCAGGCGGCGTCCTTGGCGACCAGCAGCGCCTGCATGGCGGCGTCCTTCTGCGGGCCGTCGGGCAGGTACTCGTCCCACCACCGCTGCGTCGCCTCGGCGTCGAGCGCCGCGTTGGCGATCCGGGCGTCCTGCGTGCGCTGGGACGTGTCGAAGAACTGCGTCGTGTGGTGAGCCATGCCGGGACCCTACGCCTTCACGGCGAGGCCGTAGCCCGAGGGCTCCAGCCGCTGGTTCGTGCGCATCTCGTCGAGGCAGAGCATCACGAAGTCGCAGCCCTTGCAGCCGTTGCGCGAGAGGTTCCGCGCGATCGGCCCCAGGCTCGGGTCGTCGAACCGGCGGCGAGCCTCGGCCTGCCCCTCGGCCGTGGCGACGGCCTCCTGGAGGTGGCCCCGGATGATGCGCGGGTTCACCGGGTCGAGCGTGCGCCGGTTCCACTTGTCGCGCTCCGACGGCGTGCTCAACTTCTCGATGACCTTCGGGTCGCGCTCGTAGAAGCCCGCGCCGCTGCCGTCCTTCTTGAGCCCCGGGAACGGCACCGGCTCCTCGGTGAACGCGAGGTAGGCCGCGACGTCGTAGTCCGTGACGGACGCCGACAACTTGCCTGCCTTGGTGACGGCGGGCTGCGCGGCGGGCTTCGAGCGGGCGCGGTCGTAGCCGACGGCCCCCACGTTGATGCCCAACTGCACCGACACGCCCCAGGCGTAGAGGTGCAACTGCGAGTCGAGCAGGTCGTCCAGCGACTCGGCCGCCGCGATGGTGCCGTTCGTCTTGTGGTCGCGGACGACGATCAGGCCCAGGCGCTTGTCGCGGTAGACCTCGTCGACTCGGCCCCGGAGCACGACGCCGGAGTCCGCGATCGGCACCTCCACGAACACCTCGACCGCGATCACCTCCTCGTTCTCGCGGGACTCCGCGCCCCACGCCTCCTCCCACCGAGCGTCCATCTCGACGAGGTGCGGCACGAGCGGGGCGCCGGTCTTCTCGATCCACTGCTCCTGCCGGGTGAGGTTCAGGCTGTTCCAGAACGACTCGGCGGCGGCGAAGACATGCGCCTTCTGGAGGTGCGGGCCGACCGACAGTTCCGGCCCCATGTCGCCCGTGCTGATCTTGTCGGGCAGGTACAGCGGCGCGGCCTCCTGCGACCGGCTGCGGGCGATGGCGTCGGCGGCGCGCAGCGCGTGCCACCACGAGCCGAGTTCGCGAGTGATGAGCGGCTGCACCCCGGCGGGCCGGAGGCGCCGCAGGGTGGAGAACTCGAACTTCTTGGGGCACGCTCGGTAGGTGCCCAGGCTGCTGGGCGAGACGGTGATCGGGGGCATGGGGCTCCTCGGTTCGGGGTCGTTCTTCGTTCATCACTCACCCACCCCTTACGGGGAGGGGTGAGTGATGAACGAAGAACACGACTAGGTGAGATGGCGGTCTGACCTGCGGGGTAGGGTGCGTGAACCGCTCCACCCTGCGGGCCGTTGCCCCGGGTTGCTGGGGCGTGTGTTTACTAATGTATCATGTGCTCGGCCCGGCAATGGGCCTCGGTGAAAGGAACCACATGACCCATGAAATGCCGAAGGGCCGCGCCCCCAGACGCGGCCCTTCACGTAACAGCAACCCCACCCCGACCGGCACTGACGAGAGGACGGCGGGATGAACCTCGGCCCTGAGGGTACCACCGCAAGCGCAGTTGAGGCATACGAACGTGGGTATGTCCCGGTACCCGTACGACCCGGCACGAAGCGCCCCTTCGACTCGAACTGGACGGACCTCCGGTACGAGTCCGCCGAGCAGGTGCGCAGCCTGTTCGAGCAGGAGCCGTCCAATCTGGGGATCGCGCTCGGCGCGCCGTCGGGCGGCCTGGTGGACGTCGACCTCGACCACACGAAGGCGCTCACGGCGGCGCAGGTGTTCCTCCGGGGGACGACGACGGCAGTCAGCGGGCGCATGTCCCGGCCCGGCTCGCACTACTGGTACCGGGTGGCCGACGACCTGCCCGAGACCACGCGCCGCTACATGCACCCGGACCGCAAGCGGGACGACCGCGTGCTGGTGGAACTGCGGTCCACCGGCGGGCAGACCGTCATCGCCCCCTCGGTGCACCCCGACGGCGAGCGGTACGCCTGGGACGACGAGCCGTGGGGCGGCGAGAGCGGCCCCGCGCTCATCGGCGGCGGCGAACTGCGCAGCCGGGTCGGGGCGCTCGCGCTCTCGACGCTGCTCGCCATCGAGTGGCCCACGCGCGGCGGCCGTCACGACGCCTACCTGGCGCTCGCTGGCGCCCTGCTGGCGGAGGGCTACGGCGACACGCGCCGGGTGTCCCCCGTGTGGAAGAACCTCGCCCCCGGGGTCATCGCCGTGATCGCGCAGGCCACCCACGACGAGGAGGGGATGCAGACCCGGATCGACCAGTCGGTCGAGTCGACCCTCCAGAAGATCGCCAAGGGGAAGCCGACGCAGGGTTGGCCCACCCTCGCCGAGCACCTGTCCGACGACGTCGTGCAGGCGTGCAAGGACTTCGTGTTCGGCGTCGAGGAAGCCGAGGGCCACACCCGGCCGCTGACGGTGCCCGACGAGGACGCGTACGACCCGTACACGGACGCGCAGGTCTACAGCGATGCCCCGGCCCCCATGCTCGAACTCGACCTCTCAGGCGACGCCGAGGAGGACGAGGACGAGCCGGGCGGCGAGGACGAGCAGCGCCTCATGGCGTTCGAGCGCATGGTCCAGCACGAACTGCTCCGGATGGAGGTGCGGGAGGAAGCCGGGCAGCGGTACCGCGCCGCCCAGGAGCCGGAGGACAGCGAGCCGCTGGTCCGGCTCGTGTCCGAGGTGCTGGAGGCCGAGCCGGAGAAGCAGCCGCGCATCGAGCGCGTGCTCCCCTGGGACAGCACGCTGTGGCTGTCGGCGCAGCGGAAGACCGGCAAGACGACGCTGCTCGTCAACCTGGCGCACTCGCTGCTCACCGGGGAGAAGTTCCTCGGGGAGTGCGCCGTCGTCCCGCTGGAGCCGCACGAGCGCGTGGGGATGCTCAACTTCGAGGTGACCCCGGCCAAGGCGGCAGCCATGTTCTCGCGGCGCGGCGTCGCCCCGGATCGCGTCGTGCAGGTGGACCTGCGCGGCCGGGCGAACCCGTTCCACAACGCGAAGCAACTCCGGGCACTTGGTGAGCAGTTGAAGGCGCTGAACGTGCGGTCCATCTTCATCGACACGTTCAGCCACGCCTTCACCGGCGACAGCCAGAACGACGCGACGCAGGTCCGCGCGTGGATTCGGCAGGTCAACCAGTGGGCTCGGCTCGTGGTGGGGGCGACGGACCTCATCGTCACCGACCACGCGGGCTGGTCCGACAACGCTCGGGCGTCCGGCTCGTCGGCGAAGGAAGCCGACGCGGACCACATCATGCACCTGATGATCAGCGACCCGAAGGACCAGAACTCGGTCCGGCACATCCGGACGTTCGGCCGCACGGACGACCTCGTGAAGGGCGAACTGCTGCTGGACAAGGACACCGAGACCGTGACATATCGGGAGATTGACCAGGCGGAGAAGCAGGCCGCCCGCGCCGACCAGGCGCTGGCGGACATGAGCCGGGCGGAGGACGCGATCCGGCTCGCGCTCATGGAGGCCACCGAGCCGCTGCGGGCGCAGGAACTGTGCGACCTGGCGGGCGAGACGGACCTCGGCGGGCCGCTGAGCAACCGGGCGCTGGACCAGGCCCGGCAGCGGCTCGTGACGCTCGGGGAGATTCAGACGACCCGGGGCACCGGCCGGGGAACGCCGCTGCTGCACGCGCTCAACCCCGACTACGTGCCGGACTACCCGCCGGAAGAGGAAGAGCCCGGTTCGGAGTAGTTTGCCCGTATCGTCCTTCGTTCATCACGCACCTCCTCCCCTTAGGGGGAGGTGCGTGATGAACGAAGAACGATCATACTTACGTACGTAACAGCCAACCGAAGGAACCCCATGCCCCTGGATTTCAGACCGCGAGGTGAGGCGCGCTACGCCCATCAGAAGCGGGTCCTCCGCCGGATCATCGAGACGCGCGGCGTGTGCGCGCTGCTGTGCGACCCCGGCACCGGCAAGACGGCGTCCGTCGTCGACTACTCCAGCGCGCTCGCGCTCAAGATGGGGCGGCCGGTGCGCGTGCTCGTGCTCGCTCCGCTCGTCGCCCTGGACTCGTGGGTCGGCCAGACGGCGAAGTACGCCGCGCACGGCGTGGGCGTCTGGGCCGAGGCGCTCGGCGGCTCCGTCGCGCAGCGCGCCGAGGTGCTGGCGGCGCGCGGCCCGCACCGGTCCGACGCCCGCACCGGCGCCCGCCGGTCGATCGCCTGGGCCGGGATGAACTCGGACGGGTACCGCTACCGCGACAACACGGTCGGCCGGGTGGACCTGTGGCGCGACATCACCACGAGCGGCGACCCGGCGATCGTGCTCCAGGTGCTCGGGCTGGACTCGCTGAGCCAGCGCCGCGAGGTGAGCAAGACGAAGACGGTGGCCGACGTGCTGCACAAGGCGATCGAGCGGTTCTCGCCCGACGTGCTCGTGATCGACGAGAGCCACCGCATCAAGAGCCCGAGCGCGAACGTCAGCCGGACGGCGGCCCGCCTGTCCCGGCTCGCGCCCCGGCGGCTGATCCTGACCGGCACGGTGATGCCGCACAGCCCGATGGACGTGTGGGCGCAGTGGCGGTTCCTGGAGCCGATGGCGTTCAACGAGCCCGACCCGAAGCGGCCCGGCCAGACCAAGCCGATGCCGTTCGGCCGGTTCGAGGAGCGCTACGGCGTGTTCGGCGGGTGGCAGGGGCGGCAGGTGGTCGGGTACCAGAACCTGGGCGAGATGCAGCAGGTGATGGCCCAGAACAGCATCGTCGTCCGCAAGGAGGACGCGCTGGACCTGCCGGAGACCGTCGACATCACGGTGCCGGTGCATCTGTCGGCCCGCGAGGAGGGCGCCTACGTCCAGATGCACGGGCAGTTGGCCGTCGCCCTGGCGAACGGCAGCCTCGCGACCGTGCCGAACCGGCTCGCACAAATGATGCGCCTGCGGCAGATCACGTCCGGCTACCTGCCCGACGACACGGGCGTGATGCAGCGCGTCGGGGACAGCAAGGCGGCGGCCGTACGTGGCGTCGTGTGCGACACGCTCGCCGGGGAGAGCCGGGTCGTGGTGTTCGCGCACTTCCGGCAGGAGATTACGGACATCGTCGCGGCGATCGGCAAGGCGGAGGGCAAGGAGACCGTCATCGTGCAGATCACCGGGGACACCCCGCCGAAGGAGCGCGAGGCGATCCGGAAGCGGTTCGGCTCCGACGAGGCGGTCCGCCTGATCCTCGTGGCGCAGATGCGCACGCTGTCGCTCGCGGTCAACGAACTGGTGACCGCGTCGCACGCCGTGTACGCCTCGCTGAGCGAGCGCCGGGACGACTGGGTGCAGTCCCGCGACCGGCTGCACCGGATCGGCCAGAAGCGCTCCGTGACGTTCTGGAACGTGCTCGTGCCGAACAGCGTGGACGACGCCATCTACAAGGCGCACCTGACGCGCGAGTCCGTCGAGAACGCCGTGCTCCAGCACATCGAGGCCACCCCGCAGTGACCGCCGGGCAACTCCCCGGAGATTAGTTATCCCGGGGAGTTGCACGGCCCGGTGGGCGATGCTAATGTTACGTATGTCAGCACAGCAGGAACCCAACCCGGAGGTCACCATGAACACCAAGCCCGCCGCCATCGAGGACATCACCGTCGGCCAGAAGGTCATCTCCAAGAAGTACGGCGTCCTGACGGTCACCCGCTCGGTCGTGGCTCGCAACCCGCGCACCGGCAGCATCGACCCGACGCGCTGGTCGCTCCAGGCCAAGGACGTGCACGGCATGACCTGGCCGATCAAGGCTGTCCTCGGCACCCGGCTCCGCACCGCCTGACACCCGCCCCGGGCGGGGCTCCGGCCCCGCCCCTCTCCTGAGGAGGAGACCATGAAGTACAACGTCGACCTGTACGCCTCTGTCCGCCCACACCTGGTGGACACGCTGCACATCGAGGCGGACACCGTCGAGGACGCGATCCACCAGGCAAACCAGGACGAGCGCGTGGAGCGCGGCCACGTCTACCTGCACAACATCGCCGTCGCCCCGACGCCGCCCACCCAGAAGCCGTTCATCGTCCTGCTGGACACCGGCGGGCGGCCGTACGGCGTCGGCGGCGAGACGCAGGTGCGCTACGAGTTCGACCGCGAGTCGGAGGCCTGGTCCACGTTCTGGGGCCACGTCGCCGGGATGGCCGACGACGGCGTCCAGATGAAGGGCCTGGACGAGCGCTACGTCCTGGAGTCCCGCACGGGGCTCAACCCCAACACCGGTGGCGCGGCCTGGGCCGGGCACCGCTGGTACGTCCACATCATGAAGGGCAAGCCGTGACCCTCTCCTACATCGACAACATCCCCCACCACCAGGACCCGGAGGTGCTGCGGCACGCCGTGCAGATCTTCCGTGACAGCCGCCGGGTTGAGACCTCCTGGTCTCGCGGCAACGACGTGCTCAAGCACTGCGAGAACGTCGCCGTGCACCTCGTCCGGACCTACGTCCTGATGGGCAACGAGGGCGGGCAGCAGAACGCCCTCCTCTACGCCAAGGTGGCCGACCTGTTCGGCGCCCTCTGGTACTTCTCTGCCGGGTGCGCCCGCCGGATCGAGTACCGCCACCTCCAGTCCCGCCTCTTCCCCCAGGAAGTCTGAAATGTCGCTCTTCCAGAACAGCCAGCGCGTCTCGTCCGCCGAGGTCGCCCGCGTCACCCCGACCGGCAAAACCGTGTGGAGGATCCGCCTGGAGTCCGGCGAGGTCTACCTCACCGACCCCGACCTGCGGGTCAGTGGCAGCGTGACGGCCTTCGTCGGCAAGACGGTGGTCATCACGCTCAAGCACAACCGCATCACCGGCCTCTCTCGCCTCTGAGGTAGGCTGCACACATACGTAACTACAGCGGGCCGCCTTCGGGCGGCCCGCTTTCGTCAGGAGGACCATGCAGCCCGACCCCTTTACCAAGGGCGACCTGTTCGACGTGACCCGCGTCGCGTGGATCAGGGACGTGGACGAAATCGACACGCTCGTCCGCGAGATTGCCCGCTACCCGTACATCACCTGGGACCTGGAGAACACCGGTCTCGACGAGCACGCCTACGAGGGCGGCCCGACCAACGGCGGCATCGCGGCGCGCATCACGCTGCTGTCGCTCACGCTGGCGAAGTCCCTCGACGACATGGACCCGGTGACGTGGCTCGTGCCGCTGTCGCACAAGGGGGCGTCCCTGTTCCCGCAGTGGGCCGAGGTGATGACCCGCATCGCGGAGGCGCTGCGCGACTCGGGCGCCGACCTCACGGCGCACAACGGCCGGTACGACTGCCGGTGGGTGTTCGCGCACACCGGCATCGACCTGGTGCCGTTCCTGACCTGGGACACGATGATCGTGGAGCACCTGCTCGACGAGAACACCAGCACCCGGCTCAAGGTCCGGGCGCCCCGCCGGTTCGACGTGCCGTCGTGGGCTGACGTCGACCTCTCGACGCCCGGCGCCGCCGAGCGGACGCCGCTGCTCGAACTCGGCTACTACGCCGCGCGCGACACGTACTGGACGTGGCGGCTGCGCATGGTGCAGCAGCGCGAACTGTGGCTCATGGATGACGACGAGGTGACCGGCCACGAGGACGCCGACGAGCGCGAGATGATCCGGCTCGGCAGCCTCGCGGAGTTCTGCGTCATGCCGCTGGCCCGCAACCTGGCCGCCGTCGAGCAGCGCGGGTTCCGGCTGGACCAGGAGTGGGTCGCTCGCACCCTCGCTGAGGTCGATGGCATCGTCTCTGCCGCGTCCGCAGACCTGGTCGGGTTGTTCACCCCGACGGACGACCTGCGGGCCGCTGACGTCTCCTGGGCGCCCACGAGCAACTGGTTCCGGGCGTGGGCCGACCAGCAGGTCGAGGCGAAGCGGCTCCGCATCGACTCGATGACGAAGAACGGCCGCCCGCAGTGGAACGGCGCCGTGCTCAAGCGGCAGACCCGCGAGGGCAACCCCGTGGCTGAGCGCCTGCTCGCGCTGCGTCAGGCCGCGAAGAAGGCCGAGTTCCTGCGCTCGTGGCAGGAACTCGTCACCCGGGACTCTCGTATCCACGCGTCTTACAACGTGGGCCGGGTGAGCACCGGCCGCCTGTCGTCGAGCGAGCCGAACCTCCAGCAGGTGACGAAGACGCTCAAGCCTGCCTTCGTGCCGGACCCCGGGCACCTCGTGGTCGAAATCGACTACAGCCAGATCGAACTCCGGGCCGCCGCGTTCATCGCGCGGTGCGAGCCGATGATCGAGGCGTACCAGCGCGGCGACGACCTGCACCGGCTCATGGCTGCGCAGATCACCGGCAAGGCGCCCGCCGACGTGACGCCAGACGAGCGCCAGCGGGCCAAGGCGTCCAACTTCGGACTGCTCTACATGCAGACCCCCGAGGGCTTCCAGACGTACGCCGAGACGGCCTATGGCGTGATCCTCACGCTGGAGCAGGCGTACGAGTCCTACAACGCGTTCTTCTCGCTGTGGGACGGCATGGCGCAGTGGCACCAGCAGATCATCAACACGGTGACCCACGACGGCCAGGTGGTGTCCCCGCTCGGGCGGGTGCGGCGCGTGCCCAACGCCCTGACAGGCGACCCGTACCTGGTGAGCGAGGCGGCCCGGCAGGCGTGCAACGCCCCGGTCCAGTCGTTCGCCTCGGACATCATGCAGATGGTCGCGGCGGACATCTCGGGCGTCTACGGCAACCCGGTGCCGGACGTGCAGATGGTCTCCACCGTGCACGACTCGATCGTGCTCCAGGTGCCCGCCGACGACTGGAAGCGGGCCGTCGGCCGGACGATGCACCGGATGATCCGCCCTCACCACCTGCTGCGCCCGCTCGGGTGCGACCTGGACGTGCCGCTCGCCGTCGAGGCCACGGTGGGCACGCGGTGGGGCGCCGGGGACGTAGCGATCGTCACCTCGTGACGACTCTGGTACCCTACATATGTAACACCTAACGGAAGGAGGACCATGGCAGCCAACGGCAAGGGGCGCGCGATCCGCGTCCCGGAGGCCCTGTGGACGGCGGCCAAGGCGAAGGCAGACGAGCGCGGGGCGAAGAGCCTCGGCGCAGCGATCCGGGAGTTCCTGGAGGCCTACGTGAAGTCGACCCGCCCTGCGGTCAAGGACGGCGTCGGCGTGATGCGAGCCCGCAGCGGCGCAGCCCAGCGCGAGGTGCACACGTTCTACGTGTCGGACACGCTCTGGAACGAGGCACACGAGAAGGCAGAGAGCGTCGGCGAGACGCTGTCGGCCGCTATCCTCACGTACCTCATCGCGTACGCAGGCTCGAACTACGAGGACTGAGGAATTGAGCAGCAACCCCACCCCTTTGTTTGACGACGATCCCGAATGGGAATCGCACATCGAGACCGACCCCGAAAAGCGGGCAGCGGCGAATCGCCGTTTGCGTAATTGGAAACCCCTTCTCGCTGCCCGCAACAGCGACGCGTATTTCCAAAAGCAGATCGAATTGATCGAGGAATACGCCAACCAAGGAGTTTGAAATGGCAGCGACCCTCATCCTCAAGAGCACGTCGGGAATGCGCCTCCCCCAGGAGGCCATTCCCACCGAGTACGCCTACCTGACCTGGGAGGAGAATCCCCGGCTCGCCGGTCCCGCCGACGTGCCGCTGTGGTTCGAGTCGCCCGAGCGCGGCAGCCGCCCGCTGTTCCTGCGGGACTTCCGCCGGTCCTACTTCACGCCGGACCGGGGCCTCGTGCCCGAGGTGGCCCAGCACGACGCGACGGAGTTCATCCGGGGCGTGCACGAGGCGCGAGCGCTGCTCGGGCTGCACCGGGCCGCGCAGTCGTTCGCGTACGACCCGCACCCGACCGGCGGCCGTCGGGCCGGGCGCGCTCGCTGGCTCCGCAGCATGGCGGAGGCGTACCTCGAAACCGCTGACCAGCGGCCACTTCCGCTGGCCGAGTAGTAATCCGCCTGGGTTGATGCTAGTGTTACGTATGTCAGCACAACGCACCACAACCCGGAGGTTCACACCATGCGCAGCAACGTCACCCCTCACCAGCGGGCACTCAACCTGGCGGCCGAGAAGGCCGAGGTCCGCGCGGCCCGCGCCGCGAAGATCACCACGACGCTCACGGCGCCGGGCGAGCGGGTCGTGAAGGCCGACGGCGAGTACATCGGCATGGTCGTCCGCGAGAAGGACGGATGGCACCGGCTCGGCAAGGGCAGCCGGATCGCCTACCGCACGTTCACGCTGGCCGCGCAGGCGCTGGCCCGGCGCGTCGAGCGGGAGGCGAACCGCCTCCCCGTGAAGCGCGACCAGATCGTCACCCTCCGGGACAAGACGGACGGCATCGAGACGCGGCACCGCGTGCAGATCGTCTCGTCCTTCCCGGACGGCGAGTGGGTGCTGTTCTGCGGCACGCTCGGCGTGCCGTACCACTCGTCCGCCTACGAGTTCGTGTCCGTCAGCGACACCTGGTAAGACCTGGCCGGGGCGCCGCTCGGGCGCCCCGGCATCACCCCACCGAGCAGGAGAGGACCCATGTACGACCACCAGAAGAACCGCATGACGGCCCGCCTGGCGTTCGGTCGCGACTACAGCGACCGCCCCGCGCCGAAGGCCGAGCCGTGCCCGCAGGGCGGGAGCAAGGACACCGGCCCCAAGTTCGAGACGCCCGCCGACCGCGCGCGTGCCCGCCGGTGGTGGAAGAGGTGACCGACGGCTGGAAGGTCGAGGTCACCCAGACCAAGGACGGTCCGCCGTGGGTCCGAATCAGCGTGCAGGACGTGCCGATCCTCGCGGGGTACGTCACGAACGACCTGCGGGAGCCCGCCAAGCAGTCAGAGACAGAGGCGGCCCTGCGTGACGCCCGCGCGGACAACGCGTGGCTCCGCAGCGTCGTCGGAGAAGCGATGCGCGATCTGAACATCCGGGACAACGCTGAGCCCGGCGACGTGCGGGCAGCCGCCGCCACTGCCCGGAGCACGCTGCTCCGGGTAATCCCCACCCCAGCGTCCAAGGGACGCCCGATCAAGGACAACCCACAGGCATGAGCAACGACACCGTGAACCAGGCCCTCGCCGCGTACCGCGCCGCCGTCGACGAGGTGCGCCGCGCTGAGCACGAGAAGCAGAAGGCGGCCCGCGCGCTGTACGAGGCCCGACTCGCCGCCGGGCAGGAGGCCAGCCCGAACGAGACGGACACCGGCGAACCGCTGCCCAGCCGCGCCTTCCGCCACGCCATCGCGTTCGTGGGCGAGCCGACGATCGACGGCCGGACCATCCAGCGCGGCGCCGTCAACTGGCAGTTCGGGGAGCGCATCCCGGTCAGCCTCGCGCCCGACGGCGGCGTCGCCACGCCCGTCGGCTACGCGATCCCCTCGCACATCGACGACGACGGCGCCGTGCAGGCGACCATCTTCGTGGACGAGAAGACGATGGCCCTGATCACGCCGCTCAACACCGAGGTCTCCCTCGGCGTCGGGCTGGACTCGCTGGAGGCCGACCTGAGCGGCGACCACAAGGCGATGGTCGTGAAGGGCGGCCGTCTGCGCCAGGTGCTCGTGCAGGAGGGCGACAAGGCGTCCTGGCCTGGCTGCGTGGTGCGCGGCGGGTGAAGTACAAGGCGATCGAGCGGCGGCAGATGGGGAAGTTGAAGCGGGGGCCGACGCACTGGATGAAGGACGCCGAGACCACCTGGTGCGGGAGCCGAGCGGCGACGCGCGGAACTCGCTACAGCGAGGTCTGGGTGGACGTCCCGGCGCCGATGCCCGGCGAGAACTGCCGCCACTGCTCGGCCGCTCACGGCAAGGCGCAACGTGGTTGAGCCGGGCTGCTGCCCGGACTGCAAGGGCACGGGCCGGGGCGACTGGACCGAGCCGTACGGATGCACGTCCTGTTACCGAACAGGACATACCCACCTAGAAGAGGAGCCATGTGATGGACGCACGCCACGAGCAGGCGGCCAAGATGCTGCGGAAGCGCCTGGAGCGTGAGGGCCAGACGATGACGCAGAAGGAGTTCGAGGCCGCCGTGGACTACATCGTCGAGCAGGCGGACGAGAAGGGCCGCGAGCGTGGATGAGCCGTGCCCGACGTGCGACGTCATCGGTCCGGACCCGGACGCGTGGACGTCTTCGGCCCGCGACCTGCACCGCGCGTTCCACGACTTCTACCGGGCGTTCACGGTCGCGTTCCTCCCGGCCGTCGAACGGATGCGAGCCGCCGCCGAACGCGAACGGCTCGCGCGCAAGGACGCCTACGTCCTGCTGAACGAGAGCGTCGCGGCGAGCCTGCGCGGCGAACGGTGACGGTTGCGGCCGTCATCACGGCCGCTGACGTCCGGGCCGCAGCCGTTCGCATCTGCGAACGCGACGGGATCACCGAGGGTGACCTACGCGAACGGCTGCGGCTCGGGTCGATAGCGGCCCGGACGAAACCGTGCCGCCAGTGCGGCACGGTCTGGACGGCGGCCCGTGAGGGCGCCGCATACTGCTCCGGCTCTTGCCGTTCGCAGTGGAACCGAGAGAACGGGACGAACGAATGAAGGTCGCAGTAATCCCCTCCGACACGGGAGCGTGCGGATACTTCCGTCTCATCTGGCCCGCCGAGGCGGTCCGTAGCGTCCGGCCCGAGTGGACCGTGAACGTTTACCGACCGCAGGACGTGAAGGTCGGCTACGGCCCGAACGGGCTCGCCGTGCAGGGCCTGGACGTTACCGACCTGGACCTTGCCGTTTTCCAGCGGGTCGGAACCGCACGGCAGGTCGAACTCGTCCGCGCCCTCCAGGCGGGCGGGATCGGGGTCGCCATCGACGTGGACGACGCGCTCTACTGCATCGACCCGGACAGCGGCTCGTTCCCGGCCTGGAACCACAGCCGCAGCACGACGCACTGGTCGAACCTGGAGGAGGCGTGCAAGAAGGCCGACCTGGTGACCGTGACGACGGACGCGCTCGCGCGGCACTACGCGCGGCACGCTCGCGTCGAGCGCATCCCGAACGGGCTGCCGGACCGCGCCTACGTCGAGCCGAGCCCGCTCGCTGCGCTCACCGACGCCGTGACCATCGGCTGGTCCGGGGTGGCCCCCTCGCACCCGCACGATCTGGAGGTCGTGGGGACGGCCCTGGCGGACGTTCTCGCCGAGGACCGCGAGGTCTACGTCAAGATCGTGGGCGACGGCCTGTGGGCCGCTGACGTCCTCCAGGTGCCGAGCGAGCGGCTGGTCAACAAGGACCGCGTGCCGCTGTACGACTACCACGAGGCGCTGGCCGGGACCGACATCGGTATCGTGCCGCTGGCCGACACGAAGTTCAACGAGGCGAAGTCGAGCCTCAAGGCGCTGGAGTACATGGGCGTCGGCGCCCGCGTGATCGCGAGCCCGACCCCGGCCAACATCGAACTCAGCCTCGACACCGGCATGAGCATCGCCAAGACGCCCGAGGCGTGGGCGACCGCGCTCCGGATGGAGATTGCCCGCGTGCGCACCGACCGCGCCGAGGGCACGGTGGGCGGCCCGTCCGTCCGCCACCTGAGCATCCTCGGAAGGGCCGAGGAGTGGGCCACCGCGTGGGAGCGCGCGGCGGCTCGGCGTAAGAACCTGACCAAGTAGGGGGAATTGTGGCGAAGTTGGGCGACATCTGGAACAGCCCGGGGCGCGACTGTGGCCGGTGCGGGGGACACGGCGTCGTGCTCGGCGGCAGCCGGGCCAACCCGCAGGAGGTCCCGTGCCCGGACTGCAACCCGGACAAGCAGCAAGGGGCGTGGGCATGAGCGTTGTGATCCGGAACGTGGGCGGCGCGGCGCAGTGGACCTGCACCGTGCTCACGAACAAGGACGGCCAGAAGGCCAAGGTCAAGTGCCTGCACAAGGACGTGGCCGACACCGAGCAGAGCGCCCGGATCGCCTACGAGGCGCACAAGCGCGAGGTGCACCGGTGACCCGCCCGGCGCCGATCTGGCGCATGGAGGCGCGCGACGTCGAGGGCGAGCCGATCATCGGCCCGTGGGAGACCAAGGTCGAGGCGGAGCAGCGCGTCGCTGACGTCGTGGACGGGCACTTCATCGTGCGCGGCAAGGCGGTCCGCCGGAAGTAGGCCGAGCACGGCAGAAGGCCCCACACCCGATGGCTAGGTGTGGGGCCTTCTGCTGATGGCGGAGATGCCGTGTCCGATGCTACGCCCCGTCCGGCGGGGGTGCTTGCCGGGACACGCTCGTGGCGATGTGGACGTCGAGCCGCTGCGACAGGGTGCGCACGTCGGTGCGCACGCCCTCCGTCTCCTGGCGAGACGCTGAGCGGTCGTCCTGCACGGTCTTCGCGAGCGCGGTCTGCGTGGCCGCGAGCGTCTGCACGGCCTCGGTCATCGCCTCGCCCTGGAGCCGGATGGCCGTCACCTCGTCGCGCAGGTTGGGGTACTCGGTGTTGATGTGGCTGTTCTCCGTCTGGCCGAGCACGCGATCGAGGCGCGGCTTGATCGCCCGCCACAGCAGGAACAGGCCGAGCAACAGCAGCGCGCTGCCGATCGAGGTAATCAGGCCAGTTACGGAGTCCGGTTCCATGATCTTTTCCAGTAGGTCCATGGTCTGAGGCTAAGCGCTTACCGGCGGGCGAATCCGCCGGTCAGCGGGTGAAATTACGCCTTGGTGAAGGAGAAGTTCACGCTCACCGAGTTCGTGTGCGTTGCCGTGTTGCACCGCACCTGGATACCGCCGTTCGACTGGATCGCCACCCGGAACAGGTTCGCCGCCGAGGTCGCGCCGCTCGCCCCGATCCAGATGAGCGAGACGTCCGGCCGGAGGTCCGCCGGAATGCCGCCCACGACCACGGGCATCTGGAGGCTGTTGGCAGCGCCCCAGTTCGTGTCCGTCGACAGGGTGCCCTGGAACTGCACCGTATCCCCGATCCGGCGAGCGATCAGCGCAGAGGTGAACCCGGCCGCCGCCGGGATCGAGACGGGGCCGGAGTCGGGGATGAGCGGCTGGTACGTGCGGATCTTCCGCTCCAGCGCCGAGATGCGCTTGCGGTAGTCGTCCAGCATCCCGTCGATGTCGTACCGGCGCGGGGTGGTGTTCGAGGTCATCAGCAGTCCTCGCAGTCGGTGGGCTGGGCGGAGAGCGGGCTGCCCGGGAACGAGTCGGACATCAACTGCGCGGTCACCTGCTCCGGCCCCTCCTGCCCGACGGAGACGGACACTCGGTTGATGGTCAGGCGGTCGGTGCCCGCGCCGGGGATGTCCGGCCCGGAGACGATCCGCCAGTTGGGCGAGTCGATGTCCACGTTCATCACGTAGCCGGGCAGCAGGTCGTCCAGGCTGAGCGGCGCGACGCCGCCCCCGGAGCCGTAGTCGAGGCCGGTGAAATGGCACTGGAGGCCGAGCGCCGCGAACATGTGGTCCTGCTGGTAGCCCGCCGCGTTGGCCCCGAGCGTGATCAGGTTCGTCACGCCGTCGAACGACGGAGCGGCGTCGAAGCGCGGCTCGAACGGCAGAGGGCTGTTCGCCGTCGCGATCAGCGGCGTGCCGTCGTCCTGCGGGTCACCGAAGGCGTCGATCTGGTTCGCCGTCTCGTTGCCGTCCACGTCCACCTTGAAGTCCGTCAGGTGATCCCAGGTGATGAACTTCGCAGGAGAATCCTGTGCGACCGTGTCAAAGAATCCCATTTCGGAATACCAGTTGTCCGTCAGCCCAGGAATGCCCGCCGTGCGGTAGTGGAACATCTGGTAAATCGGGCCGTTCTCCACCCCGATCAACTGCTTGAGGAGTTCACCGATGATCGGCCGGTCCTGCGCTAGATAGGTGCGGTCCCGGTTGAATGCCGTAGCCCCGAACCCGCCGATGAGAGGAATTCCGAGCGGCGGGGCCGGGTCAACGCTGCCGCCGTTGATGTTCTCGCCCCGCGCGTACATCACCAGGTCGCGAGCAATGGACACCTGCGACTCAGCGGTGAATGTCAGATCGGAGCGGATCATCCGGTAGTCGAGGTACTTCTGCATCTCGGCAAAGCCCAGCGTGATGGTGCCGTCGCTGTTTCCCTGGAACGTCTCGACGTATCCACCGAACATGTTCACGGGGTTGTTCGGGGTGGCCCCGCCACCGTGAACCCGCTGGAAGAAGATGCCGGTGGTGCGCGGCATGCAGTCACTCGCGGAGATGAACGCCGAGGTCACCTGCGGGTCGTTGCCTCGCCGGTTGAATGTGATGTTGCCGCGCCCGGCCTCCAGGAATACGGACTCGAACTCGAAGGACACCGGGATGACCGTGTGCGTAATTGCCCCGGTCAACAGGTCGGTCAGTTCCACGCGCCAGTTCGGCGCGCACGCGCATACCTGGGCCATCAGCCGCTCACCACCGCGTTCTCCCAGACGACGTTGACGAAGCCGGTGTCCGTCGGGTCGCCGGTCTGCACCGTGACGTCGTGCACGCCCGGCTCCAGCGGCGAGGAGAAGTCGCCCTCGATGTTGGCCGTCACATCCTCGAAGCCGTCCGAGGCTCGGCCGTACTTGGTGTCCACGGTGATGACCGTACCGATGGGGATGTCCTCCGTGTAGGTGAACTGGTGGTTGCCGTACGTGACGAGGATCGGCGCCGTCATCTCCGGGAACAGGGTGATTTCGGGGTAGACGCACAGCGAGCCCACCACCTCCACCGTGAGCGGGTCGGCCGCCGTCGGGCCGACACTCATCCAGGGCAGCGCAAGGTCGAGCACCTGGTCAGTGAGCGCCGTGCCGGTCCACACGAGGCGCGGCTGCGCGAACGCCGCGCCGACGGGCGCCACGTTCGTCTGCGAGAAGCGCTGCCACGCCGCGCCGGGCGACATCGACGATCCGTTGTTCACGGACAGCGGCGCGCCGCCGCCGTCGTACCACTGCCAGTCCAAGCGCGAGGCCGGGCCGCCGCCGGGCGCCTTCCGAGCCCACCACGCCACCGTGTAGGTCGTCCCGGCGACGACCGGGATCGCTGACAGCCCCGACCCGGACAGCACCATCAGCATGGGCGACGTCGTGTTCGGCGCGATGATCACGCGCCGGAAGTACGGACCTCCGTCGGGACCGGACGGACCGCCGGACTGCGGGTACGAGTCGTCCACCGTGGCGCCGTTGAGCGTCATGCTCCGGCTGGACAGGTCCGGGTCGGGGATGAGGTTCTGCTCGGTGGCGTCGATGGACTGGACGTGCTCCGTGGTCCACAGCGCGCCGGGGATCGTGTCGCCCAGCACGAGGCGAGCGTCCGCCGCGTCGAACCGCAGCAGCACGGTGGCCCCGCCGATGTCCGAGCGGTTCCACGTCACCTCTGCGACGCGCGGTCGGCCGTGCACGAAGTACGGCCCCTGGTAGACGCGCTCCTCCTCGGTGGCGTCGGGGTCGTGGCAGTCGGTGAACAGCACGAGCGTGGCGCCGGTGCAGTTGCGGGACCACTCCTGCGTGAGCCGGGAGACCTTCTTGCGGGCGCTCATCTTCTCGGCCACGAACGGCTGGAGGTACGCGGGCGAGACCACGGTCCACGGGTTGCCCTGCGCGTCCACGAACGCCGTCGTGTAGGGCGGCTGGTCGAAGATCGGGTTGGCGACGATCGTCCCGTCGATGCCGCTGCGGATGCGCACCTCAAACACGCGGCCGGGGAACCGCTCCGAGCCGCCCGAGTTGTACGCCCCGACGGCTACCTCCGCCGTCGAGTTGTAGATCGAGGTGACGCCCGCCTGCACCACGGTGGCGCCGAGTTGCGTCCAGGTGACGCCGTCGGGACTGGTGTAGAAAAGGATGCTCCGGCCACCCGCGCCGTTGTCCACGTCGATGATGTACCGCAGCCAGATGCCCTCGCCGTCGGCCACCACCGGGATTGCCGTCGAGGACGCAGACAGCGTCGTCGTGCCGTCCGGCGACCAGAAGAACCCCAGCGTGCCGGTGGTGTTGACGCGCGTCGTCCAGGCGCGGTCCTGCGTGGGCGAGGTGATCCACTTGCTCACCGGCGCCGCCGAGCCCGACGGCGTCCAGTCATCCATCGCGAGGTAGACGGACACGTCGAGGTCGCCCGTGATGTCGAGCGCCGGAGCGTCCGGGGTGCGGGCGCGCCCAGGGCTCACGCCGTCGAGCACGAGCGCAGCCTGCACCTCGGGCGCGTTGTTGCACCCCGGGCAGTCGTCGTTCTTCACCTCCACCTGGAGCGTGATCTGCCGGGGCTCGTAGTAGTCCGCGAACTGCACGACGCCGTCGCGCTGCGCGAACGCGACGTCACCGTTGCGCACCGGAGGCACGCCGAGCCCGTCCGGCGGGAGGTTCAGGAAGCCGAGCGGGACCGTCGGCAGGTAGGGCTCCACCGCGTCCCCGCCGGACAGGCTGATGCCCTGCTCCTGCGCCTGGAGGTCGCCGGTCGTGTCCTTGCCGTCCTGGTACAGGGCGATGCCCCAGGCCCCGCTGTTGCCGCTCATCGAGCCACCCCGCCGATCCTCTCGGTGCGCGACTGCGTCGCGTAACGGACGTTCCAGTTGATTTCGGCCAAGCGGCCACCCGACGTCGTCGGGCCAAAGAACTGCTGCGTGACCGCCACGTCGCCTCCCCGGTTCGTCACCTGGGCCGGGGCCACGTTCGACCCCGTAGCCTGCGCTGTGCGCCGCAGAGGCGCGAGCGCAGCGCCGCCGGGGGCCACGGGCGCCAGAGCCTTCTCCATCGCCCTGGCGGGCACACGCACGTTCTGCGTGATGCCGTCCCCGACCATCTCTGCGATCTTCCGGCCGGACTGCTCCGGGTTGCCGAGGCCGGACAGCGGCCCCTCCTTGGCGGGCGAGAACGGCAGGTAGGCGCGGATCGTGCCCGCGAGGTTGCCCGCCGCCGAGGCGACTCGGCCGATCATGGCGTTGATGCCGTCGATGAGCCCCTGCACCACGTTCCGGCCCGCCTGGTACAGCAGTCCACCCAGGTTGCCGAGCGCGTTCCGGATGCGGCCGGGCAGCCCCGAGAAGAACCCGACCACCCGCCCGACGCCGCGTCCGGCCGAGGTGGCGAGGCGGCTGAACCCGTTGCTGAACAGCGTGCTCGCCGTCGACCACAGGGCGCGCACGAACGCGAGCGCGCGGTTCCGCAGGTTGAGGAACCCGTTCACCACCCGGGTCACCCACGAGAGCACGCCGGTGATGACCCGGACCTGGAACTGCGTGAAGTTCTGCACGACGCCGTTCCACCAGTTGCGGACGAGGGTGAGCACCTGCTTCCCGCCGTTGTTGAAGTAGTTCTTGATGGTGTTCCACAGGAACTCCACGACGCTGCCGAGAATGTCCACGACGCCCTCGGCAATCTGCACGAGGCCGGACCATGCCTTGTCCCAATCACCGGTAAAGACACCGGTGAGGAAGGTAATCAGGCCGCCGAGAATGTCGAAGATTCCGCCCACTACGTCCACAATCAGGTTGATTGCATTGACGACCTGAGCGCCGAATACCGTGAGGAACACGTCAAGGATCGGCATGAGCACCGGGATCAGGCCGGAGATAGCCGGGTACAGGTTCTCCATGAACAGCCCGGCGATCCGGCTGATCGCCCCGCCGAGCGCCGTCAGGATCGTGCTCACGAGCGGCGCGAGCGCGCCCACGAGGCCGACCACCAACTGGATGATGACGCCGATCACGGGCGCGAGCGCGGTCAGCGCCCCGCCGACGGCCTGCCCGAGCACGGCGGCGAGCGGGAGAAGGATGTTACGGAGCGCTGCAATCTGGGGCAGCAGTGCGCCGACGACGGCGAAGATGCCCTGGAAGATGGGCACGATGACGCCGCCCAACTGCCGGATCGCCTCGCCGCTCTGCTGGATCAGGCCAAAGAACGCCTGGAGGCCCTGCTGCGCCTCGGCCGTCTGGAGGAAGGCGGCCAGTTGCCCGGTCGCCTGCTCCAGGATGTTCAGCAGCGTGGCGCCCTGCTCGGCCCCGGCACCGAACACGGTGACGAGGATCGAGCCGACGTTGCCGATGATGCCCACGAGCGTGCCCAGGATGGCGTTGCTGCCCCGCAGGAAGGCGTTCAACTGCCCGCTCTGCGCGACGCCCTCGGCCCACCCCGCGAACGCCTCGGCGCCGGTGCTGATGGCGCGAGCCATCTCGGTGGCCGGGCCGATGCTGCCGCCGAACAGCGCGAAGAACCCACGCGCGATCGAGCCGACGGCGGGCAGGATGGCGGCGAGCGTGTCGTTGAGCCCGCCCAGGATCGCGTCGATCTGGCGGACACGGGTGCCCTCGGTGGCCCACGCGGTGAACCCCCGGATCGTGCCGTTGAGGATGCCCGCCGTCTCCGTCAGCGAGGACTGGAGCACGGGCAGGAACGTCTCCCCGATGCGCGAGATGTCCTCGCCCACGCCCTGGAAGAACCGACCCTGGATCGAGCGCTGCACGCCCTCCCACGCGGGGCCGAGGGCGGTCACGGCGGAGACTACCTGGCGAGCCGAGGGCGCCAGGTTCTTCATCGCGGCGTCGAGTTCCTTCTGCGTCTCGGCCGAGACGGCGCCGGTCGAGGCCAGTTCCTCCTGCGCCTTGCTCTGCGCATCGAACGCCTCGGTCAGGCCCTGGCTCGCGATCTGCGTCGTCGCGGCGGCGAGCCCGAGCGAGGCGAAGATCGTGCCCGCCGAGAGCGCGCCGCCTGCTGCCTGCCCGAGCGCGCCGCCGACGGCGACCGCCCCGGCGACGATGCCGCCGAGCAGCGCGGGGATCGGGACGATCGCCCCGATGAGCCCCGCCCCCGCGCCGCCGACCTTCGCCAGCGAGAACTCCAACTGCCCGAACGTGCTGATGGCGTCCTCGTTGCGGGAGGCGCCCCGGCCGATGCCCTTCGACAGGCTCGTGCCGATCTTGTCGCCCTCCTGCTCGGCGTTGCGCGCCGCCCGGCGGGTGCCGCGAACGAGGTCGCGGTCCAGGTCGTCGAGGTCGGCACCCACCTCGATTACTGCCTCACCGAGAGACTGCGCCACCCCGGATCACCTTCCTCGTGCTGGTCGGCCGCGCGATCCGGGCGTGCCGTTGCTGTTCGCCAGGGTACCGCGCGGGCGCGGCGTGGCCCTGGCCTTGGTGGTGCCGTCGGGTGCCGGTGGCTTGTCCGGCTGCACCTGCGACTTGAACGCCTGGAAGGCGCTCGTCTCGTTGGCCGCTGACCACGGGGATTCCGGCGGGGGCTCCTCGCCCTTCGGCGGCATCCACAGTTTGCGGTCAAACTTGGCTAAAGCGTTCTCATCCTGCGCATTCCGGGTGGCCCAGTAGTAGATCAGGTTGAGCAACCGGTCGATCGGGAGCGCAGCGATATCCGTGTTACGTGACGTTGCCCAACCCTCCAGGGTCGGCCAGTTCTCCGACGCCAGGTGGAGCAGCCGGAACGTCACGTAGTAGGGCGGCCCGCGACCTTCTTCTGGAGCCAGCCGAGGATGGCCTCCAGGTCGGGGACGTCGAAGTCGTCCGTCTTGTCCTTGAGCCGGTTGATGAAGTACTGGCTCGGCGGGTTCGGCTCGGAGCCCTCGTCCGCCACGTACTCGGCGTCCAGGCCCTCCTGGAGCCAGTCGAAGGTCTCCTTGGTGAGGGAGATGATCGTGCCGCCGCCGACGGTCTCCAGGAAGATCTGTGCCTGCTTGGGCGGGAAGAACTTGAACGGGGTGCCGTCCACCGTGAACTCGATGGGCTTCTTGTTCCGGGTGCCGGTGGTGAATGCCATGGATGCGCTCATACGCAGAGCGTATCCGACGTACGTCACACGTCAGATTTTCAACTGCGTAAGCACTCGGCTCAGCCACCGAGTTGCCCGGATTCCGCGGACTCGCTTCGCGAAGACGAACGCCCCGCTCTTGCCTCGGAACCGCAGCACCTTGGCCGTGCGCGGGCCGTGGTCGCGGGTGCCGCGCTCCAGCCAGATGCCGGTGTCGAGGTTGGTGCCGATCTGGTAGTTCACCGGGCGCCGAGCCGAGGGGAAGCGCTGGTACTGGACCGAGTTGCGGGTGCGCCCCGTGTCGACGCTGCCGTCCGTCGTGAGGTTCATCCGGGCGCGGTCGCGAGCCTGCCCGGCCACGCGCCGGGTGAACGTGTCGACGTCGCCGCCGGGCGCGCTCAGGCGCGCGATGGCCGCGCGGTCGAGCGTGATACGCACGCGGGTGCGGCTCACGACGCCACCCAGACCGAGGGCTCGGGGAAGTCGTACGGCTCCACGGGCTCGGGGTGGTCCTCCGGGCAGGCGCACGAGCCCTGCGCGAAGTAGACGCGCCACTCCCCGCCCATGCAGCCGCCCTCGGTCTCCTTGGGCGTCCACTGCTGGATCATCTTCTTGCTGAGCGTGGGGTTCGGCTGCCAGCAGCAGCGGATCGCCGTCTCCAGCAGCGCGGCGTCACGGTTCATGGCGGCGGCGTCGGCGGTCATCTGCTCGCCGGTCGGGGCGTTCATGTCGTCGTCGATGGTGTGCGCACACCGGAGCACCGAGACGCCCAACTGCACGGCCCAGAACAGCGGGTTGCAGTTGCTCGCCGTGGTGTCGATCGAGGGGAACGTGCGGCTCGGGAACCGCTCGATCACGCGGACGGCCAACTGCCCGGCGCAGCAGTCGTCGTCGGGCACGGTGGCCCCGGGGTTGAGGAACGCCTTGCCGACCGGGACACCGGCCTCCACGAGCGCGCCGTTCGCGCAGGTGAGCAGCGCCCACATCTCGGCGGTCAGGGTGTCAGGGATCACGGCCATGCAGCCAGAGTAGACGGATTTCGCGGCAGGAGTTGTTCGTCGCGCTTACTGATGCTAATGTTACGTACGTCAGCACAAACCGCCAGACCAGGAGGTCACCATGAACACCGCCACCGTCAAGCAGATCGAGTTCATCAACCGTCTCCAGGCCGAGCGCCGCTGGGAGACCACCCCGGCGATGGCGACCATGGTCGAGGACGCCCGGTTCGCCTGGCGGAAGGGCGAGTTCAGCAAGCGGGATGCCTCGCTGCTGATCCACGACCTGGGGTTCATGCCGCGCCGGGACGCCGAGGTCGCGAAGAGCGCCGACGCCGTCGAGGACCGCGTCAGCCTGGAGGGGATGCACCGGCTGGGCGGCAAGATCTACAAGGTCCAGGTCGCCGTGAACGGCTCGGGCAACGAGTACGCCAAGGAACTGCGCAACCTGGGCGACGTGGACGGGTTCGGCTTCGTCTACGCGCCGGGCGTCGTGCGCAAGTTGTCGGTGCGCACCCGGCTCACGCTGGAGGAGGCCAAGGAGTTCGGCGCCCTCTACGGCACCTGCTGCGTGTGCGGCCGAACGCTGACCGACGAGAAGAGCATCGCGGCGGGCATCGGCCCGGTCTGCGCTGGCAAGTTCTGACCCACCCCGGCCGGGCGCCCCGCGCGCCCGGCCTCACCCCGGAGGAGAGCACGATGGCAACACAGCAGGTCAAGGAGCCGGTGTACGAGTACACCTGCGACGGATGCGGCAAGTCGACGATCGTCGTCGAGGGCGAGGACCAGCCGCTCGGCATCGAGGGCAAGGTGGCCGAGCACCACGCCGGTGGCGGCAACGGGGGCGACTTCTGGGCCTGCTCCCGGAAGTGCCTGCGCAAGGCGATCATCACGGTCCTGGACGAGGCCTACTGATGGGCGCCGAGATGCTGCCCGCGTGGGTCGAGGTCGGCGCCCACGCGCTGGTGACGTGGGGCCTGCGCGACGAGTACGTCACGAAGGTGGTGGTCACGAAGATCACCCCGTCCGGCCAGGTCGTGCTGAACGGCGGCCAGCAGAGCGAGCGCCGGTTCATGGCCCGGGACTTCAAGGCGGACGGCACGGCGCACCGCTGGGGCTCCGGCACGTTCGCCTCGTCGTACGACCTGTACTCGATCGACCACGAGCGGGCGCCGCGCATCCTCGCGCAGCAGGAGCAGAACCAGACCTGGAACCGGGTGCGCCGGGACATGGACGCGCTGGAGAAGGGCAAGACGCTGAACGACGCCGCCGCGCTCGTGCAGTCGCTGACCTCGTGGAGGCGAGCGGTGGAGAACTTGTCCGCTCTGTCCTGATCGTTCTTCCTTCATCACCCACCCTCCTTATAGGGAGGGTGGGTGATGATGAAAGAAGAACACGACTAGGTGACCGGCCAGGTCTGCTGCCGGTACCGGGGCGGCATCCGGTCCGGGCTGAGCACCCGCCACTTGCGCGGCCGGTTCACCACGGAGGCCACCCACGAGTCGATCAGCCAGATGCCGGTGTGCCCCGTGTCGATGTCGTCGAACGAGTCGAGCACGGCCACCGTGACGCCCTGCCGGGTGATCGACTGCACCCGCTGTGGCAGCCCGCAGGACTTGTCGCCGCACGCGGCCTTGGCGAGTTCGTTCGCGAGCCGCCCGGCCGCCACCTGCCCGCCCTTGGGTACGGCCGTGCCCTTGGTGTACGTGACCGACCAGGTGTCCTCCTGGCCGTCCATGAGGTTCATGTTCTGGCAGGTGGGCCACCGGCCGCCGTCGGTCCGCACGAGGAACCGCCCGTTGTCCACGCGGTAGGCCAGCGACGACAGCACCTCGCCGTCGATCTGCACCTGCTGCACGGACGCGATCGGGCCGGGCAGCCGCAGCGACGCCGTGCTGTCGCAGCCGCAGGTGTCCCCGCACGAGCCGCACCCGATGTTGAGCCAGGCGCCCTGGATAAGCACGGGGGTGAACGGCGCCGCGAGCGGGCCGCCCGCCCCGCCCCAGAACGTCGAGACGCCCTCGTAGCAGGGCTGGCGGCACGGCCGCAGGGTGACCTCGCACTGCCCGTACTTGCGCCCGGTCCAGTCCCACAGGTACGTCGCAGCCATCTCCTCGAACACGGCCACGCCGGACGCGGGCAGGGACGCCAGCGGCTCGGGCAGGCCGCCGCCGCACGCGCTGTAGTCGATCGGCCACGAGCACGGCGCGTCAGGGGAGAGCGCCGTCGTCGCGTCGAACGCGAGCGAGAACGCGTCGCTGAACTCGTTCTCGGCCACCATCAGGCGGCCGTCCCGTCTGCGAACCGCCACGACGCGCCGTTCCACCAGACCGGGCGGCCGACCGTCGTGTCGAAGTAGGCGAACCCGGTCGGCCGGATCGTGGGCCGCTGCGCCGTCGTGCCGGTCGCACCGAGCGTGCGGAACGGGCGCACGAGCACCGCGCCCATGCTGACGTGCGAGTCCAGCACGATGCCCACCGTGGACGCCGACACCGTGTTGGTGAGCACGCCGACTGCGCTGGAGTAGACCGTCGACCCGGCGGCGAACGCCGACGTGTTCAGGTCCCGCACGAGGCCGAACACCGTGACGTTGCCGTTCGCGTTGTTCGGGATGTCCTCGGTCGTCACTGCACGGATGCCGCCCTGGCCGTCATCGAGAGCGATCGTCGGCTGGTTGCCGACGTTGCCCGTGATCCGCACCGCGCGACCGTTCAGGATCGTGGCGCCCGAATTGTTCCGCACGTTGATGCGCGACTCGTAGCCCACCTGGATAGAACTCGTGGGGCTCGTGTCGATGTCGAGCGTGCCCTCCTCCGGGTTCCAGTGGACGTGGCCCGCCAACTGCCCCGGGTCGGGGAGGGACGTGTCGAACAGCAGCCCCTCGATCGGGTCGGTGCCGTCGGTGCGGTGCCACAGCGCCGTGACGGCCGCGCGCACGTCCGCAGCGTCGATGGCGCCCGTTGCGTTGTCGGGCAGCAGGTCCAGAATCTCTGCGAGCGTTGCCATGGGGAGTCCTCCTCGTTCGGGGCCAACATACGGCAGCGGCCCCGCCCCGTGAGGGACGAGGCCGCTGGTGTTCCTACGGCCGGATCAGGGGCCGACCGGCAGGAACGGGACGAAGCCGCACGCCGACGGAGGCGGCGCGACGCCGGTCTCCACGAGCAGCAGGTGGTCGAGCGGGTCGAGCGCCGTCGGCAGCACCGAGGGGACGCCCGTGTCCATGAGCACCGCGTACGGGCCGACACCCCACGCGTTGCCGCCGCGCGTGAACGCGCCGGTCATGGAGAACGTGATCGCGTCCTCGCCGGTCACCTCGATGTCGCCCAGGACGCCCGCGTTGATGAAGGGGAGCAGCAGGTAGCCGCTCGCCTCCTCGTCGCCCGGCTCGCAGGCGCGACCCGACAGGCCGGTCCACAGTTCGAGGGCGAACTTCTTGTCGATCGTGCCCTCGGCGACGGTGATACCAGCGTTCTCGTCGTCGTAGTCCTGGTAGGGCTCGGCGTTGGTGGTCAGGGACGCGAGGTCCGGGTCCACCCCGCAGAACTCCATCTCCAGCGTGAACCGCTTGAACGAGTCGCTGGTGCGCTCGTTCACGCACAGCGAGCCGTCCGCCTTGCGGGTGATGATTTCCGTGCCCTCCTCGATCTCCGAGGTGAGCGTGAGCGAGATGAAGCCGTCGGTCGCGACGACGGACGTCAGGTCCCCGGACGCAGGCAGGTTGCCGCACTCGTCGAGCGCGGTTGCCCGGATGCGCTTCCCGAGGACCGGGATGAAGCACTTGGTCATGGCTGAGTCCTCCTGTGGAGAGCCCGGCCCAAGCGCCAGCGACGTACATCTGTGCCCAGGCTATCCGCCTGGTTTGCTACCCGAGAACCGCAGCGATCGGGTCGTAGTCCTTCTCGTCTGCCGGGGCCGGGTCCTCTACGGGCTCGTCCTCGGGTCCAGCCGCCTCGTCAGCGTCCTCTGCCGCGTCCGGGGCACCGGCGTCGGTCGGCTCCGGCTCGGTCGCTCCAGCGGGCTCCTGTGCGTCCGACTCCAGGGGGACCGAGAGCAGTTCGAGCGCGAGGTCCGCCGGGTCGGGCTGTTCGGCGTCCCCCTGCGGCGCCGACTGCCCGGCCGCGAACAGGTCCACGAGCGCGAGGCGGGGGTCCGGCTCGGGCGCGGCCGGGGCGGCTGCGGCCCGCTTGATGCGGCGGAAGCCGCCGTCCATCACGAGGCGTGCCATCAGACAATCTCCGTCTCTACCTCGAACGCCATCGGCTCCGGGCACTCGTCCCAGCCGACGAGGTACCGGCGCTCCGCGACGCCGTACAGGTTGTTCTGTGCCCGGTCGAGCAGGTCGCCCGGCCGGTTGGTGGCCGTGAAGACCTCCGAGCGGTACAGCATGAGCGCCGGTGCCGCGACGAGCCACCACCCGGCCGTGCCTGACGGGCTCGTGCCGGGGTAGCCCGCGCCCGCGATGACCGGGGTGCCGAGCCGGGTGTAGAGCCGGGCGCCGCGCACCTCCAGCAGCATCTCCCCCAGCAGCAGAGCAGCCAGGTAGCGGGACATGTGGATCGTGCCGAGCGAGCCGTACTCCGTGGCGATGTACTGCTCCGCCGCCGCGAGCGCGAGGCGCGGCGCGAGCGCACCGGCGCCGGAGTCGCTGCCCTCGGCAAAGTTCGGGGTGTTGCCGAGGTCGCCAGTCCAGACAGCCTGCTCAGCGCGAGCCTCCTCGCGGGCGATCAGGTGCTCGGTCGCGCGCTCGTTGGCGTACTCCAGCGAGTGGCCGATCGGGCTGCACTCGTACGAGCCGTAGACCGTGAACGGCACGGCGTCGTCCACGCCACCCGGGATCGGGAACGCCTTGGGCAGGCCGATGGTCTCGACCTCGGGGTCGCAGTCGACCGGGCCGATGCCGGACGCGGGGCCGCAGTTCAGCGGCTCCCACACGACGCCGTTCTCCCACCGGGAGTTCCCGGCCGGGCGAGGGGTGACAACGGACAGCAGCCCGAACGGCAGCGCCGTGCGAGCGATGGGGTCGACGACGGTCGCCGGTGCGAATGCCATGCGGACTATCCCTCCTGGTCAGTGGGGCGGACCTGCCGACGGGCGGCCTCCGAAGAGACCGCCCGCCGAGAGGGACTGCTACGGGGCGACGACCAGCGTGCCGTTGCAGGCGATGTCCACGCCTGCGCCGGTGGCGCCGTCCGGGCAGACGTTGACGGTCACGACGCGGGAGTCGTGGCACATCTTCGCCATGAGGTAGCCCTCCTCGGTGAACAGGGCCGTGTAGTTGTTCTGGCCGAGCCCGACGGAGTCGTAGATCGTGTCCAGGGTGATGACGTCCGCCGCGCCCTTGACCCAGGTGCCCGCCGGGTAGAGCAGGAAGTCGACCTCCGAGGGCCAGGCCGTGAAGCCCGAGGCCGGGGTGGTGGCGATGTCCTGCCAGTCGTAGACGAACTGCGGCGAGATGCCGCGCTGCGTGAACCACGCGTTGATCTGCTGGTTCGTGACCGACAGCATGTCGACGCCGAGGCGGCGCGACAGGTCGGACCGGACGACGCCGTGCGTCCACATCGGGAACACGGCCTCCAGGGTGGCCGTGCGCGACATGCGGTTGACGGTCCGCAGGTGCTCCACCTGGAGTTCGATCGCCGTCAGCAGCGGGGCCGTGGCGCCGACCTGCCCGGCGGGCATCGTGATGGCCGTCGAGCCCGCCACCATCTTCTCGATGATGTTGGCGTTGAGCCGGTGGTCGTGGCCGATGAGCGCACCGCGCAGCACGCGCGCGATGACCTCGGGGTAGCCGCGCGCCTGGAGCAGGCCCGCCGTCAGGCAGAGACCGCAGACGTCGAGGCGCTCCTCGTCGAACTCGGGGCACTCGATGTGGTAGCAGGGCTTGTCGCCCTCCACGTTCGGGTCGCCCGGGTTCGCGCCCGGCGCGTAGGTCCCGTCGATGTCGTCCTGCTCGGTGAAGCAGAAGCCCGTGGCCGAGTAGATGGACGAGAAGTCCGGACCCTGCGTGAAGTTGATGCCACCCCGGTTGATGGTGATTTCCGGGACGGACAGGAGGCCGTCACGGGTCTCCAGTTCGCACAGGTCGTAGATCGTCTCGGACGGCGCGCACCAGCCACCGGCCGCGAGCAGCGAGCCCGAGCCGCCCTTGCCGTTGTCGAGCAGGGCCTCGTTGCGCGCGGCAGCGATGACCTCCTCGATGTGCTGCGGGTCCTTGTTCTTGACGAGGAACCGCTCGTCGATCGGCTTCTGGATGACGGCCAGGTTCCCCTGCTCGCGCAGGCGGCGGCCCGAGCGCGCAGCCGCAGCGTAGTTCTGCTGCGGGAACGAGCGCAGGCGGTCGTCGAGGGTGCCCGCGAGGGTGCCCCAGTCGATGCCCTGGCCGCTGTCCGGCGTCTTGAGGATGTCGCGGATCGACCGGTTGCCGTACCGGTCGGCCGGGGCCTCCTCGCGCCGGGGCGCGGCGGCGCGCGGGCGGCGCACCTGCGAGAGCGGCACGCGGCGAGCGCCGGTGCCGGACGCGACGAGCGAGCCGTCCTCGACCGGGGCGTCCTCCACGGGCGCGTCCTCGACCGGGGCCGGGGTGCCGTCCACGACGGGCTCCGGCTCCTCGACCGTGCCGGTCTCGCCACCGAGCGTGATGCCCGCCGTCGCGGCGAGGTCGGCCGCAGCCGCAGCGCGCTCGTCGGCCTTGGCCTGGCGCGCGTCCTTCTCGCCCTTGGTGCGGGTGATGCCGTCGGTCAGCGCCGAGAGCGCGTCGACCTGCGCGTCGGTCAGGCCGGTGCCGTCGCCGTAGACCTCCTGGAAGGCCTCCAGCGCCTGGTTGAGCAGGCCGTCAACGGCCGCGTCGTCCAGCCCGGAGAAGTCCTCGGGGAACGTGATCGCGTCGTCCTCGACCGGCTGGTCCTCGTAGTTGGTCGCCAGCGGGAAAAGCGACTCGCGCCGCCCGCCGAAAATCTTCGCCATGGAAATCCTCCTGTGAGGGAGGTCCGGCCCTGCGCGCCAGCGACGTATCTCTGGTGGGAGAGTAGCACCTACGCACGTACGCAAGAGCCCCGACCACCGCAGATGCGGTAGCCGGGGCTCGGTGCGTCAGCCGGTGCAGGCGCCGTCGCGGTAGTACTGGCCCACCTTGCAGGCCATGTAGACCCGCTCGCCCACGCTGCGCCAGCCCGCCTCGGGCTCGTGCTTGCCGGGCGCCCCGCCGACCTCCTCGCGGAGGTAGAGGTTGTACGAAGCGGGCCGGTACTGCTGGCACGAGTACGGGTACGAGCGCGACTGCGGCTTGCCGTTGATGGTCGTGGTCTCCGTGCGGTAACACGTCGTCCAGTACCACTCGGCCGCGCTGTACTGCTTCTCGACCACGGTCCCCTCGCTGGGGCCGCAGCCGGTCAGGGCCACCGCCGCGAGGATCGCGACGACGGCGGCCCCGAACCGGCGCCTCACGCGCCGCGCCGAACGTACGTCGCGGCCGAGGCGAGCGTCACGCGCTTGGCGATGCGCGACGCGCCGAGCGGGCGGGCGATCAGCCACTCGCCTTCGATCTGCGTCACCTTCTTGCCGGTGTGCCGGGTGCGCGCCCGGGTGACGAGCACCGTCGGCATGCCGTCCTCGCTGAGCAGGATGTCGCCCGGCATGACGCGCTGCGCCGAGGTCACGAAGTCCGCCGAGGTGGGGGCGAGGGTGGTGTTCATGGGGTCCTCCTGGTATCGGGGTGGGTTGCTGTGCTGACTTGCGTCACCTGCTCCGGACTTGCACCGGGGGCGCCTACGCGCTGCGGGTGGTGACCCTGACGGGGCCTGGTGGATTCCCAAAGCCAGGCCCCGCCGGGAACTCAGGAGAAGGCGGCGAGGATGTCTTCGCTGCTGGCGAGGCCAGCGCGGACAGCCTGCTCCTCCTCGATGACCCCGATGATGAGGTCGGTCTCTGCGATGCGCTCCTTGCGGTCGGCCCCGACGTACAGGTTGACCAGGTTGCGGCGGTCGGCGTGCGCCGAGTCGCGCAGCGCCGAGAGGATCGCGTCCGGCAGGCCGGAGACCTGCGCGGCCACCTGGTCACGGGCGGCGAGCCGGGCACGGGCGGCCCAGGCAGCGTCCTCCTCGGCGCGCTTGGCGGCGGCAGCGGCCTCCTCCTCCTCGACGGTGGCCTGGTACATGGCGACCATCTGGCGGGCGAGACCCGGGTTCGCGGCGATGACGATGATCTTGTCGTCGTCGCCGAGCGGCATCAGGTAGTTGCGGACCTCGATGACGAACCCGCCCTGCGACAGGAACGGCGTGCCCTGGACCAGGTCGCCCTCGGCGTTGAGCGAGAACTCGATCTGCTGGCCGTTGCGCAGAACCTTCATGATGACCTCCGGGTGAGTTGCTGTTGTGCTGACATACGTAACATTAGCGTCCCGGCTCGGGCCGCGCAACCCCTGGGGATAAGAAATCCCCTGACCAGCGACATCGCCGCTGGTCAGGGGACAGAAATTGCTTCTCAGGAAGCGGGCGCCGGGGCCGGTGCAGGCTTCGGAGCGGGCTTCGGGGCGACCTTGGCGGCGGTCTTCGCCGCGCTGGTAGCCGCCGGGTTCTTCCGGGGGCGCTTGTTACAGGCGCACATCGGGTGCCTCCTTCTCGTGTGACATGTCGGGTACAGCCTACGACGCGAGGCCCAGGCTGGAGGCGAACGCGAGCACGCGGACGCGCTTCGCCATGGCGGCGGCCTCCGCCAGCCGCTCGTCCGACGCCGGGGCCGCCGCGCGCTCGCGCTCGCGCTCCACGTTCGCCAGCCGCTTGAGGTAGCGCAGGTCGTCGAGCGACAGCGCGCCGGGCAGCCCCGGGGCGATCACCTCGCGCGGGGCGAGCATGCCCGCCGCCACGAGCGACTGCATCGCGCCGCCCGCGACCAGCGCGCGCGTGCGGGGCACCGGGAACCCGGGCACGTTGACGCCGAGCGCCGCGACCAGTTCCATGCCCGCGCCGATGCGCCGCCAGTCGCCCGAGATGGGCGAGGCACGCAGCGCGCGCACCTGCTCCGGGGTGGCACCGGGCTTCACGATGCCCGCCACCCAGATGCCGTAGGCGTCCTCGCCCGCGCGCACGTAGGCAACGGCCGTGCCGCTGTTGTCGTAGTGGGCCAGCGCCTCGGGGCTGCGCAGGTTGGCGTCGGCGTGGCCGGTGTCGATGGTCAGGTGCCCGACCGCCACCTCCGTGCCGTCGTCGGCCTCGATCGCGCCGGTGTGGAAGAACGCGTACCCGCTCGGGGACGACGGCGGGGTGACGCACTGCCCCGGGTAGCCGATGTGGCAGGTGTCCCAGGTGGCGATGTGCCCGAACACGCGGCCGGTGTCGCTCACGGTGAGCGGCGTCGGGCCGTCGAGGTCGGGCGCGCCGAACGCGCTGCGCGGCGGCGCGACGCGGGCCGGGGCGGCAACCGCCGACGCCGTGAGCGCGGGCAGCAGTTCGTTCGCCAGCGCGTCGCCGTCGATCAGCGTGATCAGCGCCTCCGCGAACGCGGGCGTCGCGACGAGCGTGGCCGCGCGGATGCGGGCCGACGTCGTGACCATCATCTCGTCGTCGCTGCTCATGCTCGCGACGGTGACGTAGCCGCGCTCGTCGACGGCGTTCCGCTCCTCGCCCTCGGGCCAGATCGGCTCGCCGGTCTCCGGGTCGTAGCCCTCGGGCTGCACGGACTCCATCGGCTGGAGCAGTTCGGCCTTCACGCGGATCTCGAAGGAGATGTCGTCGAGGTCCATCGAGATGCCGGGCGTCAGCCCGTCCTGCACCTGGCGGTAGGCCTCGCGGCCGATGTCCGAGCCGAGGTCGAACGCGCCCGAGCCGACGATCGCGCCGTTCTCGCCGCGCGTGATGTCGGTGATCCAGCCGACCACCTGCGCGCCGAGGTGGCCGCCGTTGTTCTCGGGCGCCCACAGCAGCGGCACCGGCAGAGTCCACGACAGGGCGTTCGCCTCGATGAGCCGCCCGTCGCCGGTGGCCCGGTTCTCGAAGCCGATCGGGCCGGACCACTGCGCGGCCGGGCCGCCCGCCGCGATGAGCGCGTTGACGCGGTCGATGACGGCGGAGTCGTAGGCGTGCACGGTGGCGGCAGCCGTGCACGGAGCGCAGTCGGCGTCGGTGGACGCTGCGCGGGCGGCGGCCTCGTCGACCGCGAGCAGGTCGTACTCACCCAGGCGGGCGAGTGGGATGGGGGTGAAGCGCGTCACGGGGAACCTCCGTAGGTCCCGTGCGGCCCTCGCGCCAGCCACGTACGTATCTGCCGCCAGGGTAGCCGATCTGCCCTCTGACCTTCTTTCATCATCACCCCTCTCCCTTAAGGGAGGGGGTGATGATGAAAGAAGAACGATCAGAGGATGGACGCGCCCACCATGGTGCAGCGGCAGTTGACGGTCTCGCTCGGGATGCCCGCCGGGTCGCCCGGCATCATGAGCGGGGTGACCCCCACGACGAACGGCTGCGTGATCGGCACGGCCTGCCGGTCCGCCTCGCGGTGGCTCGGCCGGGTGCGGGCGTCCTCGGTGGCGATCCAGACCTTGGTCGCCTCGCCCTCGTCCGCGAGCGCCGCGAGCCCGGCCGCGTTGTACGCGCCGGTGCTCTCCGTGCGGGCGATGCGCTGCGCGCGCACCTGCCAGTAGGACTCCTCGGCGTCGAGCGCGAGCCGCGCCCGGTTGCGCTGCGCTTGCAACTGCCCGACGACGGGGTCGCTCTCGCGGGCCGCCTCGCGCGCGGGGGTTCCGGGCGGGCCGAGCGGGTCGAGGATCGCCTCGATGTCCGTCGTCAGGCGCTCGTACTCGCTGCGCCAGTACGCGCCGTCGGTCTCCCAGGACAGATCGGCTGCAATCCGCCCAGACAGTTCGTTGTTGGACCAGCCGAACGACGCCGCCAGCGTGACCGCCACGCGCACGAGGTCGAACGCGGCGTCGGGCAGGGGCGGCGTCAGCCCCTCGACGAGCCGGTCCGAGACGTGGGCCAGGTACTCGTCCAGGTTGTCCAGGCTGGAGACCGTCTCCTCGCCGTCCGACGTCGCCCCGTACCCGGCTCGCCACGCCGCGCGCACGGCGGCAATCACCGTGTCGCTGACGAACTCGGCCCACCACGACGACAGCGTGCCCACCGTGAGCGGCCAGACGCGGGTCGCCCCCGGGCTGAGCGCGGCCACGAGCGCCTGCGGGTTGGGCGCCTGCCGCAGCCCGTAGTCGGCGGCGTCGTTGACGGCCGCCAGGAAGCCGCGCACGGCCCGGTCGACAGCCGGGGCCACGATGTCCTCCTCGACGCGCTCCAGGTCCGCCAGCATCCCCGCCTGGGTGCGCTGACGGAGCGTCACGAGCGCACCTCCGGCAGAGGAACGCCGAGCCGGGCCGCGAGCCAGTACCGCAGCGACACGGCGTCGTGCTCCAGCCCCCGCTCCAGCAGCAGGCGGACGTACTCGTTGAGCGAGGCGCTGACGTCCTCGGCCGCGATACCGAGGGCGTCGGACCGGCGCGACGCGAGCAGCGCGGGAAGCACGTCCCACGCCGTTTCGAGCGTGCGGGCTACGTCCTTGGGGTCGGGCCGCCACTGCGTGTGCGCGACGTGCCACGGCCGCCCGTCGAACTCCTTGAAGCGTGACCGAGGCTGCCGGACGATCTTGCGCCCGAGCGCGTCGAGCGCCTTGATGACGAGCACGTCGCACACGTCGAGCAGCGCCGAGCGCTCCGCCGTCGCGGGCAGCGACCAGGCGCCGCACGCGGGGCACGGCGCGACGGGTGCCGTGCCGGTGGGGATGGTGGTGGTCACGCGGGGCCTCCTG
>Ga0247830_10000006_pt1 | contig 57529 bp, 54 predicted proteins | sample 12C_Control_Day5_FD_207766 | JGI IMG/M metagenome (GOLD analysis project Ga0247830, IMG submission 207766) | Soil microbial communities from agricultural site in Penn Yan, New York, United States - 12C_Control_Day5 | ecosystem: Environmental > Terrestrial > Soil > Agricultural land | place...
TCCTCTCTATCTCTCTTTTCAATCATTGTCCAATCCACCAATGACAGGCAAACGACCTCCTCCGGACCAGCAAAAGAAATACAAAACCATGGCCCATTACATGGGTGTGGTTGGGGGTAAAATCGCTCAAATCGCCAAACAAGAAATGGTTGATACATTCCGAACATTTGTTGGAATGTTGGTCGGTCAGGATGGATTGTCAATTACTTTTGCCTATCGAGCATCTGGTGATGATGAATATCAAAATCAAGAAGGGCTCTATATGGCTCTGCTTTCTGCTCCCCTGACTGCTGCATTCGATGACACTGTTCCCCCAGAGACTCGCGCAAAATGGCAGCATCAAGTCGACTTGTTCAACACAAGCAATGCAGATGTAGACACCAAACTATCCAACCTTTTCTATTCTGCCTTTGTAACATTGGACCCATTTGTCTCATTGTATGCCGAGTTCCTACTGGACAATGGCCAATATACAATCACATCAAATCATGGACTGATTCAACCTAATACAATTGCAATGGGACTTGCTTATGGGATGCGCGCGCATCTCCTGTATAATCCTGAATTTGGTGAGGCAATCCCCAATCCTCATGGTCAAGTTTGCAATGTGCTTCCATTGGTTGAACTGGCAAAGGGAGAGGTTTTTAATTAGAATACATCCGTGTCACTTCCAATGAGATAAAATGCCGAAACATGATCTTGGGTGTGTACCACTCCTTGTGCAAGAGCTGTCACGAGTCGATTGTCGGGCTTGTGATGAAATCTTGCCGACAAGCCATATTGCAATCCCATCAACAAGACATTCGGTGTGTGTCCTTCAGGCATGACGTATCTTGTTTGTCCCTTCAGGTTGAATACTATCACAACACCAGCGTCAACGTGGGTGAGGATGTCTTGAACAATGCTTTGAAAGTGGAGAGCTTCTGGCGTCATGTAATTGTTATGAGCCAAGAGAGATGTCCTGAAATCATCGATTGATGCAGTTGCGAGTTCATCCCGAAGTCGGTCCATGATAGAGAACCACCGTCTCGCTGCAATGCGAGATAGATCAGACTCACCAAACTTGACCACATTCCTGCCATCAGGTTTTGGCGTGATTGTCAAAACACGTTGACCATCACGTGCCCTGATTTCAATGTCACCCCAACCAAAGAATCGCGCGAGCATGAAAAAGTATGCAATGCGATTTGAGATGATCCTGTAGAACCAGGACAATTGAGTCTGTCCAAGGAGTGAGGGTGGGGTGTTCACAATGGCATCATGGGCAAGCATGTAGATGTGATGCTCCCATTCTTGCCGTGAATGATTGTCATCGATTGTTTGCTTTGCATCTGACACCGCCGCACTTATCCATCGTTTAAAGTATTCATACTTGAGGACCAATCCAATGTAACCCGGATCAGCGTACCAACGAGCATGCATGGATACAATGCTTCGATTGGAATGTTCCGTTGTCTCACCATATATCGGAAAGTCTCGGACAAGGAGGGCCTCAATGACAGCTGACCATGCCACTTTATGGGATTGTTGGCTCGCCAACAACGCTCGCATGACATGAGCAGCCGGGAGAATTGTCTTTTGGGAAATGTAATCGGTCAGCAGGATAACGTATTTCTCCGTTGTATTGTTCCTCGAACGAAGCCGTGCCATTTTCTTTTTTTCATCAACCCATTCCAATTGTTTTCGCTTAATGTTCTCACGGCGGGCGGTCAATGAGCCAAGTCCATCCGCGAATTTGTCAACAGTGACATTTGTTCGGAGAATCAACCAAGCTTGGTCAAACAACCCAAACCCCTCTTGTTCCACATCTCGACCAATCGGGTTGATGCTGTCTCCATGGCGAGAATTGATTGCTTCTTCATAGACTGTTTGGAATTGCGCAACCAAAATATCATGCGATGGCACCAATTTGTCATGGAGGAAATATGGCCAGATTTCTTGCATTGTTGCAATAAATGTCTCCGTTCGTTCAAAGTTGCGAATGTCATTGAGGGATGTCAAGTTGTTCTTGTCGGCGTAATTATAATCAATGGGTTTCAACTCGCTCAACCATGGATTGTATTTCATGAGCAATTGTTTCAATCGATCGTAGTAAAGCAACTCATGAACACTCTCGGAGAGCAAAATGTTACCACCATCTGGTGGGCTGTCATCTGTATCAATGGCAAAGGGATATCGTTCAGCATGGAGTAGAACATCTCCATTGAACTGTTTCTTAATCTGTGCCTTGTTCTGTTCAATGGCATTCAACACCTCGTCGAGTGTTGCTGAGGTAAATCTGCCTCGAATGAACCACCATGCCTGATGAAGCAAAGGGCGAGTGAAACCATATTCAAAGGAATTGAAGAGCATTCGGCTTGCGGGTGAAAGTCCTGAATCGACATGTGCCAAGGCAAGCAATCCAATGGTTTCCATGCGCGATGCACCTTGCCAAATGTTTTGAAACATTGACACAAAACGCATCTTCTTCTCGTCGCGGTCAATGTAGGGGGTCTCACGACTGTTTTTGATGACATTGTAAAAGTTCATATCAATTGCTTCGATAACCCTCTTGTCATCGAGCCATTTGAGAAGCTGGATGAATGTTTTACGAAATCGTCGATAACTTCGACCCTCTGTCAACGATTCTTCAAGAATTATGTCTGGCTCCACTCGTGCACGTGAGGATTGATCATTGCCCCTGTAGATGAGGGAGACCTTTTGGATTGTACGTTGATAGATATCCACCTGTACCCTTGTACGCATGAACCACCACACCTGATGGGTGACATTCAGCGTCTTGCCAGGGGAGAAGGCGGGTGCGTGGTGCAAAAAAGATGAGTGTTCTTGGTGCAGTTGGTTGACTAACACATCCTTGCTCAGATGTTCCATTGGATTGATGAGATGGTACAACCCATGGAAAAAGTCAATGAAGAGGGGATTGAATGGAGGTGCGTTTGGCTCAATTCCTGGCTGTTGTTTGACAAAATCATGAAATTGGCGAAAGAGGGAGAGCTCCTCTGGTGAGGTTGCTAAGACCGTGACGGGTGGGGCTTCGTCTTCAGAGGATGAAGAAACATCAATGGGGTGGTCGGAGATGTCCACGTCATCAGAGTTGTCAGTGTCCATTACGACAATGCTGGATGATTCATCGTCGCTGTTTTCCATGTTGAGACAATGGGATAGAATAATGGTTTGTATAGTAGACCCATGACAACGAGGCCAAACAAATATGATCATCAAACATTTGTCCATGGTCTTAGTCATTCTCTTGTACATCTCCAACAATGTCTCGCAACCCTGCAGTCGCTGCTCGCCTCAACCTCATGAAGAACGATGCCCCTTCGGATGCTGTACAAGCATCCATTGATGGGATCAATGTCGTGTTCAAGCAGTTTGCCGACGACCTCGTGACGACTGTCGAGGGTCACAATGGCTATGATGTTGGCCGTCTCATTGCAGCAGTTGACAAGCTCACTGAAGCACGCAATGTGGCTGTTGATGCGTTGAGGCTTGTGGCTGTGAAGAAGTGAGAGGACAAATACATCTCAGTCATTTCATTGTTGTGTCACAGTTGTCATGTCAGTGGAGGAGATATTTTCAGAGGAGGAGCGAGCTGCGTATATTCCACCGTTTGAAGTGATGCTACCGGGGCGTGAGCCAAATTGGTTAGATGAATTTTGGAAGGATCGCGGGCCCCCTAACGTAGAGGATATCTTCAACTTTCCTTTGATACAACCCGTGAAAGTTGAAGCACAATTTAAGGATGGCAATCCATCCAACTAGGGCCGGACATTGTATTATGTTTGAAATGTCACGAACATGTGTTGTATGTCTCAAGGAATATCCCAACGTCAATCAATTCGAACTCATTTGTCGTTGTTCTGAAAACAATGGAGTTTGTCGTGGCTGTTATGGGCACGCATTCACAGACCACCCCAATCCAAGCATTGCAGAAATCCGGGAGTATGGGAGGCGTATCATTGGAGATGACCATGCACTGTTGAATCGTGATCCCTCAAGTTCAGATGACAAACCTCAATTTACAAGTTTGATGCTTCAAGATATTGTCGTTCAACACCAGATTGAGGCATTCTTTGGCAGAGGACGGGATGGGCGGGATGAACAAGTTGAGCGTGCAATGGTTCTTGTGATGCTTTTCATGCTCTTCTTGCTGTGGATGTTCTTTACGGCGTAATAAACAGAGTATTCACTCTCTTGAGCCCCGAATAAATGTCATCCCCTCTACCAAGGAAAAAGATCCGACTTGATGACACCCCTCTCCCCCTTCTTCTGCCTGAAAGCTTCTTTGAGATTTCAAAACATCTCGCATGTGCATATGAACTTCGATCCATGTTGCTCACCTGCAAACAATGGTATGATGGTATTATGCAGGCAATGGTAAATATTGATCCCTTTTGGGTTCAACGAGATTTCCCTGGTTCGAAGGTCACGTATATCGAAACGCTCAAGAAATGTGTTGAGGTTTTTTATGTACAAACGACACAGACTCAGACCCTTAAATATGGTGACTGGAAGATGGAAGTTGTGTGTCACGAAGCTCACAGTGTCCTCTTTTGTTCATCGAATGGTTATTCCGACATCCACTTTACCCTGCCTGACGATATGAAACCAAGCGCTTCCTTCGGTGAAAAGATCATGCAAATCTTATTTCTACATCCTTCTTCAGAATGGTTAATCCGTGGAGAGGGAGTGGGTACCTACACTAAAGTTGACTTTTTTTACAAAATAGCATTGGCAGCAAATGGCGAAAAGGAGGGCGAGTTTGTGAGCAGTCAAATTCGATGGGAGATGGAGCGGTGGATTCCTGGAATGCCCTTCGAAGAGTAAGACTAGTTGTTTCACTGTTCCCCTCCCCTGCATGTCTCAAACAATCGAATTGCTCGATAACGAGGATGTTGTATGTTGCATAAAACCATCCTCGTCTAATTTTTGCTCCACCGTGTGTCTTGATTTACATGCCATGGATTTTGCCTGTCATTTCCTCCCTCAGTGTACATCTGCATTGTCTGGTTGCCGGTGTACAAAACAATCATGGGGAAAACACCTTGGGCAAAGGGGCGTTGCCTTGGCATTGCAACCCCTACCTTTCTCGCCCTAGCATCGATTGTTTTGATTGGTCTGGTTTCTTACCTGGTCAACCAACAAATTGCTCAAACAACTGCCTCCTCTTCATGCCCTTCATCGAGCCCATGTGAAGTGGGTACAGCCACCAAGATTGATGGACACACTGCGTGTCAATATCACACCCTTGCCTCGGGATCAAGCTGCAGCAGCACATGCTTCACCAATACCGCCGCGGGACGTTGCAATGCAAAGCATGTTTGTGTGCCCAACGATCCCACCACTTGTCCCGGCTATTGCCGATTCAACAATTCCGACACCACCATCTCAGGTGTCCCCACTGAGTTTGATTCAGCCGACTGTGCTGGTAAGCTGAGCTTCAATTCATTCTACCAATGGGACACTCCACAAAGTTCTGACTATCCCTGGAATTGGTTGTACTATTCAAACTATGACCCCGAGTGTTCTGCACTTGGTGGTTGTACTTGGTTTGCCTCCAAAGTGGTCGTGTTCCAAGTGAACAACAATCCTGGGTGGCTGACCACTGACGCCACCACCAAGTCGTGCTATGACTTTATCAACACGACCAAGCCTGAGGGATGTTTCTCCATCACCAGCTTTGACCTGCCTCCCACCATGGCCAACATCTTGTACCGGAACAGTCTTGCTGGTTTCATTACCGGGTTGAGCAACCAGAGCAACTACGAGATCATGGCAAGCACTTGTGTTTATAGGTATCAATGTGGTCCCTCCAACTCGAGTGTCTACACGGATCCCTTTTACCAACAAGGCAGCAAGCGGTCTGTTGAAGGACAACACCACCACCCCCTCATGGCAGCTGCCATGAAACATCACGATCCATTGATGCGCCCAACAATGATGCAATTTGCACAAGCATCCATCTACCATGCGCCCGCCAAGCTTGCCAAGGTTGTTGCATATGCAAAGGAGATGGGGGTGGTAGATGAGAGTCAGTGATTGACCGGTCAGTAAAGATCAAATGATAGTCATTTCCTCAATGGGTGGGTGTTGTTGTCGGTGTGAAGAGATCATCGCACCGTTTGTTCCTCCAAGGGGACGAGCCAAAATGCTCGCACATGAAAATGGCAGAGTAGTTCAAGAGAATCGTTTCGAATACAAAACATGTCAAAACTGTGAGAATGGGGCATGGATTGAGAGCTGTCCATGTCATCCCGATTACCCGATACTATGCACACACTGTGAGATTGCTTCAAGAAATCCGCGTGTTCACACGACAGGAAATTGGAACAGGTCGCGACGAATGCGCGTGTAAAAAAGGAAGAATAGTTGTCTCGGGACATGTTTATTTGATTTGCAATAGATACAATCATTATTCTTTGCGTGATACTCTCCCTTTCGATCCTTGATGGGAGTGGACTTTGATTACATGGCCCAAAATGAGGTCTGGTGTTTGATGTTGGGGACAAAAAAGATGTGGCCGATCAGCCTGAAGACACTTTTGACAGCTCCACCAACCAGTTCCAGTCCCGGTGAGCTTCTCCTTGTCACACTCGAGACATATTCTCTTCTTATATTCCTCCAAGTTGTTTTGTGCTTCTTGTGCCTGTTGCATGAGTAGCTTCAATGTCGGATTCATTGGGTTACTAGACCAAAAGGATAGGCAAGTGGTTGTCACGACAAAAAGGAAATGTCTGAAAGAGTCAAAATTTATAGACAGTCTGGACAATGTTGAGATGTGCAACATGTTCCTGAAACACGCGACTGAAATAGAAAAATGGCACTGTCATGTTCTTCGATTCTGGGTTGGTGATGAGGCGGAACCATGTACTATAGCGAAGACCACCAATTGCCCATTCTGCTTGGTATCGTCTGTGTGGGTGACCCTTTTTACCTGTCGGTGGGTCATGAAGAAAGCCTGGAAGCAACTTGTACTTGACCTCCAACCCAGGATCGACAGTTGTGAGTGCCTGATAGAAGAAGTTGTAAAGTAACCAATATCGACCCTCTGCTATGGTAAACTTTGCGCGAATGTTGAACATATCAATGGCGTGTCTCCATGCATTGAAATATGTCTCGGATGACCCTTCTTCGGTAATGACCATTTGATATTTATCCGCGGCTAGGACCTGTATGATCACACCATGTGATCCAATGATACTCGCCAAAACATGTCCATTGGCCACTGGTGTGAGCAGTGCATTTACAAACACTCGATAGTATTTCTCAGGCATTGCCATTTTCTTGAAAGCAGGACCATGGATACCTTGCAGATAGATTTGTAGACTTGCATGAATGGCATAGGATTCATACAACAAGAGTTTTTTCTCATCGGAGGGTCTTGGTAGGTAGTGTCTATTGACTTTAGAGTATGTTCCAATACTCAACAACATCCATTCCAAGAAATATCCATCAAGTTTGCTCTTTAAGAAATTCAATGGACTGTCAGCAACAGCCTCCAGATAGTGGTAAGTCTTGACAAGCAATTGCAGGAAGTGGGGCATGTTGCCTGCGTGCAACAAAAGGGAATTGCCTTGTTTAATGGCTGGCCAAGTTTCCTTGAGCTTGTATGAAGTGTGGTCTCGTGGCATTAAAAAATCGCGGAATACGATGCTCTTTACGAGTTTCGTAATGGCACCCATTGGTATATCCTTTTTCTGAACAATGCTTACGCGCAGAGCATCTCGGATGGGTAAATGTTCTGCAATGCGAACACGGATATCCCATGGCAGAGAGAAATACTGCAATGTTGATTCTTTTGATAAGGCGATGAGTCGGATTCGTTTTCGGGGTGGTTCCATTACGTCGGTAGAATCATCATCCTCATCGGTGGGGAGTGATCCAATATCCTCATAAACAATGGCATCATCAGGGAGGAATGCCAGTAAATCGCTGTCATCCTCTTCAATTTCCATTGGCATGAATCGTTTGTACACCTCGTCCATACTGTCCTCATCTGAGTTGTATGCCTCCATTTTGTATGGCCAATGGAACACATACTGGGACGAGATGAGCTAAAGTCTAAATGTCAACACACCGAGTAACACAAACTCCTCATCGCATCGCAAACCAAGTCACTCTGTTTTATCCACTCTCTGATGAAGCGCCCATTTACTGAATTCGATAGTACGATCAACGTACTTCGCAAGTGCTCGCGGCTCTTGTATGATCATCCTGCTGATCCAGAATGTATTCAACCACAGCTCGTATCCCTTATTCGACACTGGGAAAGTAAGGCGCTAAAGGAGATTCAAAGTCCCTCGACTTTCAAGCAGCGCATTGGTGCCATTCTCTACGACCTTTGTGTAACAAAGCTCGTGCCGAAAGAAGTGGTTACAAATGTCGAAGTTGAGCGTTTATGGCCGGAAAATGAAACTAGGGCACCTTACTTGCGCTTTCGTGTTGACTTTGGTCGTGCCTCACAGGATGATCCGAGTAATTTTCAATGGTCGGGCTCTTCCTTGTTTTCGGAATCATGCATTCCCAAAGAACGTGTGCCCAAGTTCGACTTTGATCCATTTTATGCACATTCTGCATATGCAGGGATTCGAGACCATCTGAGCAAGAACGTTGCACCAGAAAATACCATCAACCAACAAACCTTCGAAGCCCTGATTATCTGGCTAGTGAAGAAAAAGGAGTTGACAGTGTACTCAACAAACGATCAACTTTATAACTTGTTCGATCTCTAAGACAAGGCAACCACCATTCAATAAAAGATGATCTCTCCTTTGAGTACCCCTGTGAGTCGATCTTCCATTCTTATTGTCTCCCAATAACCCCACCTCTCTACAGCAAAAAGGGGTGCCATATCGAATGACAGGTGGTCGAGTTGATCCATTTGTTCCTGACTCAGGTTCCACCCATCAATGATCGATTGTACCATTGTACAAAGGACAATGCAGAGGTGTTGTTCAGATGTCCCATGAAGTTTCTTGAGTTCATTGTAAATGACATCTGCCTCAGGTGTTGACATGCGACTAAAAGTATACCCAGCGATGGCATGTTTTGGACTGTTGTCCCTTCTCAAAAAGTGGACAAGGGGTGTTACATTGTCGTCGTGTCTCTTGGGTGGTATTTCCGGGGTGTCAGTCGCGGGTCTCTTTTTTGACATTGATCACATGTTGCATGGACAAAAACAATGAACATGGATCATTGTCTTATACATTAAACAAGTCAATGGAGTGTTGCTTCGCTGTGTGTGGTTGTTGGCTATTTCTAAACCTCGCAGCCGTTGCATCATCAATCCACCGGATTGCAGACGCCGTCGAAGCACCAAAGCAAATACGCATGGACGCAACATCCACTGACACGACGAGTTCTTTTCTTGATGTTTAATCATGTGTTAACTTCTTCAAATATCCTACCTTGATTCTTACGAGAGAGGTCAATGTCCCATGGAATTTCATTGAAGGGTGTGGGTGTACACATGAGAGTGCAGAAACCACATGTTGAGAGAAACTCGTCAAACTTGGAATAATCGAGGAGAGTCTGGGTCGCTTCCAGGTAGCAAGTTGGGTACATGCCCTTCAATGCAGTGACAAAGGCTGAAGGCTTGGATGCATCTGTCCAATATGGCACATGAACAGACAACCACATGTGAGGCATATGAGGGAGTGACATGAGGTAGGGTTGTATCTGAGGAATCAACACTTCCTCTGCTCCCTCAGTGTCAATCTTGATAAAGTCAATTTGCGAGAGGCCCTTGTCAATCGCCCAATCTTTCAACGTGTAGCAATCGACGATGACACTTTGACCCGAGCCTTTGGTCAAACTCGAGCCACTACTACCCCCACCATTCAACAAAAAGAATTCCATCGGTCTTGTCTCTGTTGCAATGCATCCATGGTCAATGTTCACTCGATCATGGAGATATGGATTCACATAAATATTGGCTGCCATGGCCTCATAGGCAACTGGATCAGGCTCAAGGGCATAGACATGTCGTGACAAGTGTCCAGCATACATGGCTGTCACACCAATCCATGCACCAAAATCCAGGACAATACTATCGGGTTGTATGAATCGACGAAACACTGTGAAGGTCTGAGGTTCCCATTCACCTTGACTATAGTCATCCCACCAAGTCTAGGGGGAGAGGAGGGGTTGACATGATTTGATACAAATTAACAACCTACCTTTGCATTGGAAAAGGCTGCAATATTGCTTGATATGAATGCGTGCATTGGCATACCATCGATTGTACGTAGTTTTACAATACCACTAACATGGTTGTGTCATGGCATACATTTCAATTAGATGTAACAATACCGCTTCTGCCACTCATGAATATTTTTGAGATATGGTCGATAATCATTCACATGCTGTTTCTTGGATTGTGGAGTGTGTTGGAGTGTCTTGTCTTGTCTGGCTGTTGCTGATGATGGGAATAATCCCATTGTCCAGAGAGAAAAGACGAGAGCAAGAATGAGCATCATTACAATGAAAATGCGTTTACGATCCATTACAGTGACTCACAAAACATAAGAATGACTCACTTCTTCTTCTTCGTCTCAACCCACTTTCGTGCAGGTGGTTGCGCTCCAATCGAGAGTTGTGGACTGCCCACATATGCCTGGATTGTAAAATAGGTAAGGGCTATCAAACCCGCTTTCACAATGTCAGACACGAGCTTGAGACGATTTGCTCCATCTGTTTGTTGGAGTTCTTGTTGTGTTGCTTCTTCAATGCGTCTTGTCTCTTCACGCGGAGGTGGATGGGATGCTGATCTCTCACGTCGTCTTCTCTCCTCTTTCTTCTCTTCCCTCTTTCGATTCTTCATCAGCATGGTGCCAATTGTCCATCCGCTTGATATTATTTGATAACCCGCGTAGAGCATGTAAACGTAAGAGAAGTAGCTTGGAGAGTTACTCAGCGTAATACCGTTGAATAAATCAGTCATTCTCTCGATATACATCAAGTTTTGTAATGCCTTGTTACCAGAAGCCATAGTCGCCACCTGTCCGATAGTTATAGCTGTAGAAATTGCAGCATTTCCAGCGGTTGCTACAGCACCTTGTTGATACCAGTAATTGACCCAGTGGAAAATTTGATAACCCGACACACCAATGTAATAGGCAGATATGACTATGGCCTCGGCATCTTGTGTACCGAGGATTTCAAGAGGATTTCTGTGCATGAATTTACGAGATCTCTTCCATAGCATGTTGATTCCTTGCACCATCGCAGTGGATGCACTCCTGGAAATGGTTCCATAATAAGTTTTCCCACTCGATGTTGAAACGGACGGACGCCCAGTCCAGCCCGCTACAGTCGTATTCGCCCAATGAGAGATGCCACTCGTTCGGAGGTGCTCGAGCAATTTAGGGTCAATATGTTCGAATTCAATTTCATCGTTCGCAATTCCGATACGCCTTGCGTCATCACTGACTTCGAGCTTGAAGGTGTGTGGTGCATTGCCCGACGGGTTAAACAAATTCGCGAATCGGAAGAACCAATCGGTAAAGTAAATCGCCGAACTCAAGTTTCGAAGCATTTCAGCACCATAAACCATGTCAGTATTGCCTGAATTAAAGATCCCAAACATTGTAACCACAATGGCAGCCACAGAAATGAAATGTTCGGCTCGGTTCATTAACAGTTGAGGCGAAATGAGCACCGCTGCTGTTGCGGCACGTAACTTATCCGCGAGCGAACTCTTCGAGGTAATAAACACAGGGGAGGAGAAAAGGGGCTTTAGGTCCGCCGGGTCGGTAGCAGAGAAAGAGGCAATGGATTGGATGACTGCAGCAACAGATTTACGTCGGATTGTTTCGTCTTTCGATGTCAGATCGAATCCTCCAAAGATCTCTTTGACAGGGGTCTTTTCCAGTGCCATTGTGGTGTTGTAGAATTGATGCCAATCTCTGTTGTTTTTGGCCATGCTATCAACAGAGCCGGTACTTATTATAAACCTTTCCAAAGTTTCAAGAGCACTTGATTGCATTCCTTGGAGACTGTTTGGAGTATCCTTACCAGTGGCGGGTGCGATTCCAATCCCTCCAAAGTAATAGGTACTCTCAATCGGGTTGTAAGTCACATTGTGAATACGACCAGGAATCAACTTGTTCAAGTCATTAAATTTTGTGGCGACCTTTTGTACTTCTTCTTTTGCAGTATCAATCTCACGCAAGCTGACCGCACTTTCGAATCCTCCAAGCCACTTCATCAGACTAGGTAACGGGAGGAGGAGAAGCCGTCCAAAAGATTCCACGCCATAACCACCAACAGTCCAAAGCTGAGCACCGGCAACGCCCAAACGAGATGCGAGAATAAGCCGCGCCACGGTAAGGATGGTATCGATAATTCCGATCAATTTCGGATCGTCATACAAGGCGAGATGCGGGAATCGTTCAAACATCTCGACGAGAGCTTCATCGGCGAACTCAGCTTTTTTGGCGGGATCTGCGATAGCTGCCCATTCTTGGTAAACACAACGAGGATTGTAGTCACTGTCATCAGGCTTCTTGCTATGAGGTTTGAAAATTTCCCATTTGGTGAAGAATGTCTCAAGTTTCTTGGCGATGGAATTTACTGCCCATTCCCTCAGCTTCCACGCCTTCAAGATCTCCTCAATTTTACCAAAAGATTCCAATACTGCCCATAGAGGTTCATCTCCAGTAATCAGATGGGTTCTGCGCAGTCCAGATGAAACAAAGGCTCGCAACTCTACTCCGTCTGGATTTGCGGTTGGATCACAATTCACAAATACACCCAACTTCATCCCAGCAAGTTCTTCCACGGTCACGGAACTCGGAGAGCGATCGTCGAGGACTGTTTCAAGTCCTTTTTTCAGTGCAACCTTGACATGGACGCGACGGAATATGAGATTGAGTCCCAGTGGTGCATCGGGAAGTCCATACTCCTGAAATTCAGGTGTGTTGAGGGCTTGGTCCATTTGCACTTCCAAGATTTCAGTGTAAAAGGCTGAAATAGCATTCGAATCTGTGACAATCTTTCCAAACATTGCTTGTTGATCAAGCTTACTCAATGTTTCGTCCTGAGCAACGCGTCTCACAAGACGAGAAGTTCGCTCGTTCAGGTCTTTGATATTGTCAAAGTAGAGTTGAATTGCTTTTAAGGGTCCGGGGTGGTGTTGGAACAATTTGGAGAGAGTATGTTTCATTTCGTGCATCCACTTGGAGGAGGATTCATGAGCTTCTTTCCCTTGCTGGAACACCTCTCGTCGCTCCTCGTCGCTTGCGTCAGCAGGAAGTTCGGTTGAAGCAGTGAAGAAATCCATCAATGGCTCCACCACATCGGTCATGATGGTAGGTGGGGTGAGATTGGGACAATACTCGGCATGTTGCCACTTGGTATGATCAATTGTCTTACAATTGGTCGAGCAATAGAGTCGAGGACAATGCTCACATTTGAAAGTGTCATCGGCGACATGCATCAAACAGACAAAACAACGAGATGTTGTATCCATGATGATGGATTGTCAAATGGAACAAAGAACAATAGGGCGGTGTTGGAGTTGTTCATACGACAATTGTTAACAAATACCCAATCAATAGCCAACCCAGGATGTCTCTTGTTTGTGCTTGGGAGGCCTATGGTTAGCATCTCCTCATCGTCTGCAAGTGTATCCCACTACATTATCACGCCAATGGAAGCAATGTCTTATGACGAGGACGATGGCGCGAGTGGAGATGAGACAACCACCAATATCCCCATGGGAATGCAAGTTTTGAATACACTCCGACTTGGGTTAGCACCTGGTCAAACAGGAATTGATATTCGCGACAAAGTCAAGAAGAAAACCCTTGTTCCTTTGCCAAATGGCCTTCTGCTCAACAAAAGGACAGGAAAGATTGTGGGCAGATATCCGTTCTCAAATGACATGATTGATAGATTCTTCTCCTTTCAGGACATGCTGCGACAGAATCCCGACTTTATTTACGTGGAAGCGCTGGCAGGGAAACTTGGGCGAGATCCATTCAGTCTGATTCAAGACTTGACAAAGAATCATCTCGTTCGCATTGACGAACAAGTGAAACAAGTGTTGAAACAACATGCCATGAACCGCAATCTCACCATTGACCAAAGGTCAAAGCATGTGCACAAACTGCAAGAACAAATCGACGACCTTCGAGATCTATTGGATCGCTTTGACAAACTCGAAAAGGCATTTCAGCCGACAGTGGATCGATGGTATTGGCTTGCGACTGTCACTGGAACAGGGTTCACTGGAAAAGCTGTTCCGTATTGGCTATTGACAGAGTATGTCTATCCTCAGTACACGCTCCAACTCCCCATGGACCTCTCGAAGGAGAATATCTACTGGACACACACAAACAGCGGTGTTGCAAAGTTGTTTGATGGAATCCATGAGATGATGAGATTTATTAAGTTTGATCCAGATACCAAAAAGGAAATTGGAACCATGTATCTTATGCTGCGCGACTTTGTCTTTAGTTCATTGTTAGTTCTCCAACCAGTCGAAAAGAACAGCAAGAAAACAGATGTGTATAATGGCATCGTCGAGAGTTGTGCCGTGGTTATGACTACACTCAATAAGCAATGTAATGTCACATCACTTGCAAAATCAAGCTTGCGTGGAGAAACAATCACGGCTTTGGTTGGTGATAATGTTCCACTGCTGCCTGGAGTGGGAGTGGATTTGGTGACGTATATTGGTGATCGGGAAAACCTCAGTGGCAACGCCGGATATTTATCATTTGTTATGGCATTTGATACATTTTCCAAGAAGAGAAACGGCCTGTCATTCACTGAAACATGGGTGCTTATTGAAATCTTTTCTACACTCGATACAATTAAGCCGATGGATGTATCAGCATCACCAGGAACCCCGATTTCCGATTGGATACGGTCAAGCGCATCGGATACTTGGGGCAACCAAATTACGAATGTTAACTTGATAACGAATGACGGACTCTCGTTCGGATTGAACGATTCAAAATTAACCCAGATGCTACATTTTTGTTACACTGGCATGGATTCGATGACTATTCAATGGGCGAATGACGTTGTTCAATACCTCGGCTCATTCTTTTCCGATAAAGATAACAGAGCTGATTTCGGAACGCGCACGAACGACTTGTGGAATAGTAACGGACCCAAGATCAGAGAATTCCTCCGCAACGTGAGAACACATGCCATCACCCCACTCTTATTCACTACCGAACTCATTCGATCGACAATGGTTGGTTCATACATCTGGAAGCCCTTGGCAAAGTACAAGACAACTGGGAATGGTGAAGGTGGGATTAAGGTGGATGATGACAGCACAGTCGACCCTGTACCTGGTGTACTCAGCTTGAATGACGATGCTTTCTCTGGAGTCTCATGGGAATTCTTGTTTCGCAATCACTTGCGTGGTCGTCAGATAGACCTCGCAACGGATACTGGGACTCTCAGAAGCATCAATGGGTGGTTAGGTGATGTGAAGACGTCTACGAAGCATTCAATGCGATTTTTATGGCAGCACCTTGTCACCAGAAACTCCGGAAACATTACTGCCATCGACCCGACTGGTGTGCCTTCAACAGGTCATCTCGTTCCCTATTTTGGATCTCGAAGGGTAACTGGCGACAAGATGATCGTGTCATTTAATGCTCCAGCGAGAAAGGAAACAGCAGCATACGCAGATGCTGTTGAATCAGCCCTCACCGACTTGAATTATGACAACAGATTCCAATCCTTGGAAAATGAGATTGACGCATTCCCTCCCCAATCGATTCTCCTTCAAATGATCCTGTTGGTACACAGTCTCGGCAAGCAACAAAAGGACGCTATCGCAAAAAAACTCACAACACTCGAGACCGAGATGAATGATGTGACAGCAATCATCAAGAGTGCCATGACAGGTGATACATCTGGAGCATATACAGAAATCGGTGAAGTGCTCAAGAATCTTCACATTCCCGAATTTGCCTGGTTCATGAGTCCCATCTTCACTGGTCGTATCATCTTTGAACCCGATGTTCGCACTGCCACTGACTCGGCCTATACCTACTTGCAAGGGTTAGCTCTTATCCCCCCAGCATCACAACAATACAACGGAGCAACTCCGTACAAGAGGCGACGCATTGAAACTTACAATGGGCAAGAGATCTCTTTTGCCCATTTTAAGGGCGTCCCTCTCGATATCCTCACTGGGTATTGTGATGTTACAAACAGTGGCAAGCCCGATATCCTTGACAAGAACCGTCCACGCATCGACCTTACAAAGACCCCAGGTGGACTAGACACTGTCATCCAACTTCGCGATGCAATGACAACCCTTGCAGCTGCATGCTATGCTGGCGTGCGTCAGACCGTGCCTGAACAATACAAGACTGTGAAGCAATACGAACACCAACCAGTTGCATTACAAGCAGCAGCTGATACAATGCGATCCTTTAGATTTGCTCTCGTTGACCCCCTTACCAAAGCATGGAGTGTACATCGCGTGTAAGACTTGACATTGAATATCGCTGCTGATGATTTACATCCTGAACTCGCTTGAGTACAGTCGCTTGGTTGATGTCATTGTTGCTCTTTCATTCCGTTGCACTTGTTTGGGGCCTGTCATAGAATGAGCTACTCCGATTCGTCGGATGACGACAGCAGCGAGGCTTCCTCCATGTCTGATACCAACCCTACCCTCCTTGGCAATGTCACCAGTACCAGGTTTGATCCCATCCGTGGCGAGCTCAAGCTCCACTTCAACATCAATGTCAATCCCGAAGTGCTCATGAACCAGCCCGACAAGGGTCAAGAGTTCAAGCTTTACTTTGGCAATGGCATTGGCAATCTCGATGCTTCTGATGGAGATCTTCTAAAGGGCGACGGTCTGGGTGCGCTCGACGGCGACGTCACTGTGGAGATGACCAATTCCCATGGGATCCCCTTGGATATCCGCACATCCCTCACAGATCGCAACAAGAACAAACCACTCACCTTCCACAATGTTCAGCCCGGCAAGGTTGCCAAGGTCTCCCAAACCCTGGGACCATTGGGTAAGGAGCTGTTGGCGCGTTACAATCGCAAGGGTCTCACTGACTTTGATGAGCGAATCAACCCCATGCCCGGCACTAATGAAGTGCACTTGAGCCTTACCGGTCCCTCACTCCTTGCACACATGTACAATAAGGAGGAGTCCATTAAGGCGTCACAAAGCTTCCTCGATCCAGCCCAAAAAGATTCACGAGGTCGTGTCTATGCCAATGCACAAGCTGCCGCGAATGCCAAGATCAATGCCGATAAGCTCCAAGCCAAGGAGTTGGGACTTGCTCCCATTGGCAACCCAAAGAACTTTACCCTCACTGTCTCCGTCCCTCGTATATCCCAACGTGGCCATAACAACCGCCACCATTACACCAGTGAGAACCTCGCAACGGCTATCCAAGCCAAGAATCGCGCTCGCATGGGCCAACTCGGAGTGTCTATCAACGAGAAGGCTGTGAACACGGCACCGTTGAACATCTCTGGCTGTGTCACCTTTACAATGGTAAGGCCCGCGGACTGATGTTGTGGGGGTGTGTGAACCAATGTGAAATACTGAACACGAGTTTTGCTTGTGTCCAAGTCTTGACTGCTTCTCGTTTAACGCATCTTGTTTTTGTTATTCTCTTTTCTTGCTGTTCGCGCGACATCATGACGGACTTTCAACAGAACCGAGCGGGGATGCTCACCCGTCAGCGCACAGGTCGTGGCATCGTCAACGTGGTGATTGACCAGGATGCCATTGCAACATGTGAATCCCAGGCGAGATACGATCCGGGCAAAGTCTATTACAAGGCATTTGACCGAACAACTGGCCAGCTAACGTCAACTCCTTTGATGCCACAAGGAGCCTATGCCAACTCCCACAAGACCATCTTTGACTACGAGATTGGTCTGATTCCTCGCTACGAGGGTGATGCGAGGACAACGAACACTGGCGAGTACAAGGCACAGTTGCCCATCACCACGACCTGGAATGGTGAAATTGGAGATTCTATTAGCGACCTCCAGAAACGCAGACGTCCGGGTGGATTTGTTGAAAAGCCTGGTGCTCTCATCAAGTCTGGTATAATCTCAGTGCCCAAGGAAGTTCCTGGGACCTTCTTCAACGGTGACTACCTCATGGCTGTGCCTCCTCAGCGAGATGAAGTCGATCCTAATCATACCAAACTCGTCCCTCCTGATGGACAAGGCGCAACCCGTGAAGGCCGTGTCCACTCTGTGCTCAAGGTGTATGACCCTACACAGTACAACTTCCTCGATGCTGAGGTGGTGGTCAAGGTGTTGGATGCGATTTGTCACACGCAACCCGGTGGTCCACAAGGCAATACCTTTGTTCTCAAGGATGCTTCCGCTTGGGATCCGGACGGTAGCTTGTACCAGACCGACTTGAGTCTGTACGGCGTCATCGCGGCGATTATCAAGGCTCTGCATGTCTACGTGCCAAGTCCAGCTGCTTACTTCGCTGCGGCGATTTGTTTTGGTGGTCCGGCTGGAGACGTTGGAGAGAAGCTTTACAAAGAGCTGGCCGTGAAATATGATGTGGAAGCTGAATTCGACAATGCTGCACTGCATAAGGCTAGGATCCAAAAAACTGACCCCATCCGAGGCATTATCCGAGCTCTGGCAATCTTGCATCGAGATACCCTCGACTGTATCATGGGCACATGTGTCTCTGGTGCTGAAAAGGCTGGTGACTCCTGCAACATTCACATGCACAAGGGACATTGTTGATGTGCTTTGTTTGTATTTTCAAAAACAAAAATACAACTCAATGTTGCTCACCACACAGCACAATCCTTTGAAGGGCTCAGGAGACAAGTCAGGCGCATATTGTTGAACGCAGCAGCAGCAGAGGTGGTGGGCAAGAATGCTCCAGAAGCGGGACTCCTGATGTTTGGAGTGAGTTTTGCATCACGAGGTTCAAAAACAACATCGCCGACTTGGAGAGTGTGAGGGTCATGTCGCTGGCGGCCATATTCATCAACATACTCGTTGAAGGCAAATGGAGGATGGCTGCCATCAGCAATGGCCAGTGGGAACAATTGATAGGGACAAAGAGGACCCTGTGGAATTGGAATCTCAAGCGGCTCCTTTGCTAAGGCATCATCGCGGTGGGCCTCCATCTCTTGTTGTGTCGGCAAGCTCACATTTACAGTGACCGCTGCTTCCTGTGCATTGAGCACCTCTGATTTGCCAGAGAGCAGGTAGTCAGCTCGAGTGCTGCCTGTCACCTTTTTGGTCAAGATGAGGTTGAGAGAGGCACAAATCGCTATCCCGCGTCCATACCATTCATCCACCATCTCACAATTGCCAGAGCGAACGATGCTCACAGCCTTGCAAGGCATCGATCGTTGAGAGTACTCATAGCCACGAACGTAGCCATCGGAAAACTTGGAGCTCTGTCCATCGACAATTTGTTCTAGGCGCACCACACCGTCACAGAAAAAACCACACCAAGCAAAAGCCTTTTTCATGCGTGTGTTTTGGCCATTGTACCCAAACCAAATGATATGGGGTGTGATGGATGCGTAGCAGTCGGGGTACTCTTTCTCTGTCTCAACTTGCATTTCGCAAATGTAGTGATCCAATGCGGCCAAGTGCCACGCTTCAATAGGATGCTTAGACGAGAACGAAGGAGCACCTCGGCGGAGGAAGGCGAGTTGATTCTCGCCTGGGATTTTGAAGGTATCCGTGTTGGTGAGTATGCGAGAGACAGGCACAGGAGCATTTAAGTCATGCTCATAGACAAGAGGCTCACTGCCGTTGATGGGCAGACGAGAAAAGGCACCAAAGCCTGGCTCAATGTGACCTTGGAAGGGGTCGGGCAATCCACCGACTCCACCGGGGTTGAGGGAAAAGTTGTTGTTGGTGAGATTGGAATACTCACCCCTTCCCATGGAAAGCAATTTACGATTCCCACCGCCGATATCGGGCATGATATCATACATTGTACGGTTGAGGGTGGCAGGGAGTACATTTCGAAGGTCTCGGGCTAATTGAGTGTTGCCTCCAGGTGGAGTACCAGAGTATGCCATGACTGAACAAAGGAATGACAAGGATGTACTGTAGAGATTACAATTCTCATCGAGGGCACAATGTATACAAAACTCGAGCAACTAGGTTTGCTTATGTTCCCCCCACATAGGAGCAGTCTTCCATGTGGGCTGTCATGCATTGGTTGATGTATTGAACAGCCTCATCAACTTGAGAAGTCTTTGCCTTGAATTGCACCCGGTCCTCGTTGGGATCGAACGCATCGATGTGGAATGTTTCCAAGTCATCAAAAGCGTCGAAAACTTCGCAGTAGATTCCCAAGGCGGGCCATTGAAGAGATGCGCCTTTATCTTCAGATGGACAGACGCTTGCGCCTTCGCGGAGCTTCTCACCAAGATTTGCCACCAGGACTTGAACCTGTGCAAAGACAGTCTCTGAGACTTGGTCCTCCATTGCCTTGATCTGTTCGGTAAGGGTAGGGTCTGGCGTGTCGAGCTTGACCAGCTGTGGTTTTGCCATGAGACAGGACGAAGAAAAGGGAATGAGCATACACATTGGCTCAATCACTGGGGCGTGTTATAGAAATTAACCAACAATCATGTTTGGGTTCTGTGTTCTTATTACAAAATAACATATTACACATAGGCACCTTTTCCAGACCACAGTCAAGCCTGATTATGCCATCACTCGAGAGCATCTTATGGGGACCCTCCTACACCTCATACACATCCCTCGATGTGGTGAGTGGCGCTCTTGCAATGCTCCAGATTTGGTCCCATCTCTTCATGTTCATTGCAACGTGCGCCTCATGGAACTATAAACATGCTCGATTGGCTGCATTGAGCGGGACCAGTTTTGTCATTAGTGCATTCTTTTACCATCCATGTCGGAGTGGATTGTACTGTGCATTTGGTCTAACATCCGATCAATGGAGAATATGTGATCATACTGCCGTACAGGCATTGGTTGGGGGTCTGTTACTCCATTTGATGCAATTGGTACTGGCTTGGAATGAGGCCCAATTCTTCTTCTTGTTTGCTGGTTACCTCCTCTTTCCCATTGCATTTGTATCAGTACAAATAGCACCCTTTGGATTGTTGGAATCTTTACCCATGGTCATCTATGTCCTCATCATATTGGGTGTTCGACTTGGTGTCATGGCAACACATCCCGACAAGGACCGTTCATTGAGCAAGCGATGGGGTGTCAGTCGGAGTGCAAGATTTTACATTGAAGAACGGAGCACATTCCTATACATTGTGGCGATTGTTCTCATACTTGTTGGATTGGGATGTTATTTCATTGACTCGGGTAGTGGTGGCGGTGACAATCAACCCACTGTCTTTGATGCAGTCAGTCACATCATCTGGCATGCATTGATTGGCATCGCTGAATATTGTCTCATCGTGGCTACATCGGATATTGTCGAAGCAAAGGAGAGACATGCAAATCGAAGAAAGGTCATCTATTGATAAACAATCATTCTCTTGTAATGAGTTCCCTTTCATATGAAAGTATCCTCGCTGCTGCCAGTGACTACATTCAATCCAAGTTCCCTTGGATAAAACAACGCACAGTCTGGATAGACCCCAACAACAAGAAGGAATACACTTGCTTCAGTGGGAAGGACACATGGACACAAACAGAGTACTGCATTCGTGCATTGAAATTTGACCCTTACCATGGATTGTATCCAGAGGGTGATTTCAAAGTCATATGGGACCTCTGCATTGTTCGACCAGAGTGGTGGTCTTCAACTGGACAACCCTACTGGGTTTTGCCAACCAATGGAGAATTAAACAATACACGCGACAAGGGAGACTCTGTCGAAGAGATACTTAACCAAGCACTGCCTACACAAGAACTCGCTGACGTGTTTTCAAACCTACGTAGCAAAGGAGTGTACACATGGCAAGAAACAGCACACTCATGGATCATGCCAGTCTCTCTTGTTGAACCCATTCGAATACTCAGACTGTCCCGCGCTATCACTCTCGATAAGGATGGGGATGCAATTGTAAAGTTTTCTTGGAAAGCATTCATGATCGAAACACCTCCGGATATGTTCTTTTTCAGATCCGATGGGTTGGACCTTTCCCCTGTCATCAAGTTCATCAAGGGGACCCGAATGTCATTCCCTTCGACTGACAACGAGGACATGAATGAACTTGAAACATTGGATCACCACACTGGCGAAGAACTACGCATTCCCGACCGGATCTACATTAGAGAACATGAAGTGGAACTCTCTCCAATATGTTCCGAAAGAGACATACAAGCAAGGCGTTTTGTTCAGGGTGCACGACGGACTGTCACAATGACCCCTGCGAACTCACTGGAACATCGACCATCCCCTCTTCGAGACATGGTCATGTCAGACGCTGATGAGGATGAAAAGGACGCAATGTGGTGTGATTGATTCAATAGACATCCTGAAATGTCTGCACATCCATAAGCTCCACATCAGAGTCTGGTCGTCGATTCGCTCCTTGTTTCCTCTTCATGCGATGATATTTCTTGTTCTCTCTTGCCAATGCACGGAGTATGAGCGAATCACAAATGATAATGTACAATGCCAGAACAACAATGATAACTACCGCAATGATGCCACACACACTGACCAACGAATTGATGACAGTAGGGTCCACATCACAGAGCTTGCCGGGTGCACAGACACAGATGATGGTTTGGTTACCAGTCGCATTGCTATATATACCAATGTGATTGTCATCGGGACATTGATTCTCTTGCATTACATATCTCTGCCATGTCCCAAGTGCATCAATAAGAACAAAGACAGAGGGTGGAATCAGAGTTTGAGGCGCGGCTGCAATGGGAGCACAATCCACAGCATCCAAACTTGTGTTGTCATACGCGACAAGTGGTAATGTCACATAGTTTGGAGTGGTGAACATGCGACGGGCATCACCAGATGTTGGGGTTGTTGCAGATGGACTGATGAGTTGTGTTTGTATCACAAGGAGTGTATCCCATGCTGCCAGTGAGAGACCGGGCGGAGGTAACATCCACTCAAAATGACAATCCACTCGGACACTGCATGCGGCAGCAATCACCGCGACTGCATCACTTCGAAGGGTGCATACCAAAGGGTCTATTGGGGGAGGTGCACCTGAGAGTACGGTGGAAATGAGGAGACAGAGTAAGGCAAACAATCGGTACATTCGGACAAAAAATGGATAAGAAACAAATTGACGGATGGCGAGCGATGATGATACGATATGACCCACCAATTCTAAAGCAGCAACGTTAGAGAGGGAAGCGCTTTTTGTAAAGGGGAAACGTATTAGACATGTGGAGATATGTTTTAGACCCAGATGTTCCATTTGTTCCCCAACATGGATATCATAAACCGTGCTGCGATAGTACAAAAGGTCAAGGATAAATTGGACATCCCGTTAACATCTCTCTGTTTTCAGCGACTCCGGAAGCTGCTCGCCAAACTACGTTCCGATCTTCAACCAAAGTTTCAGATCCTAGCCAAGTCGAACGACCTTGCGTCAATTGTTTATAAAGCATTCTGGGACAAGGCTGCGATTCTACATGACAAGGACCAAATGGCCCTTGTTGAGAAAGTTTTCAAGGGAGAACTTGGTTTCGATGATGGCAACGACCCCTCAGAAGATGCTAAACTCAATGCCCGTCTTTGGGTGGCTGAACATACAGGCCTTTGGGTGCCTGCATGGACAAAGTTACGAAGTGCACACTTGACGGATGCTTTTGTTGACCACTACATTGACGCTGGTTCTGATCCCAAAGCCGCTGGAGATGAAAAGAGTATCGAAGACATACTCACCAAGTTTTCAAATAAGGAGAAACGACTAATTGCCACCGAAATCTCTGCGTTTGATGCTCTCGAGACCATTATCGCACAAATTGAGAAGTGGCCATCCGATACATACAGTCACGCCAACGATGTGTTCGACTTTCTCAGGTATGTTGGGAAAGACAAAGATAAACTGAATGCCGGACACGCATATCTTCTCGACCGCGTACAGAGCAAATGGACTGGCTACCATCTACTACCCATGCGTGTGGATGAACACAACGGACATTACATCCTCACCGTTTTGATAAGCACAGGACAATTGAAGAAGGTATTCTTTCTAGATCCTCTGCAAGGCAAAGGAGATGGTCCATATCGAAAACAAGGAGATGCATTCGACTTCTACCTACGAATTGCAAATGCTGGTGGATTCAAGACCCCAAAAACACAAACTGCATCTGAATGTGGCTTCCTTACCTTATATCTCATGAATCGAATCACCAATTTGTTCCGGAATGTGGACAAGGACCATGAAACACATCTCGTGAAGTTCATCGAAACAATGGACAAGGCTGATTCAGATCAAATAGCAGTAAATGCAGTTACATGGGCAGATACCGTCGTCAAGTCTCTCAGTTGGAAGGAGACATCTCTCTTTTTGACATCGGGGAAGATTGGCTATCCATCCATTAATGAGGCATTGCAAGCATTTTTCGAGGCGTTCTTACTCACACCCAATGACAAGGACTTATTCGATTTGCCAAATTACATCGTTGACCGACTCGACCTGTCAATTTACTCGGAAGCAATGATTCATTTCAAAGGAACAACGAAACCCGAATTTATTGTCATGCTGCTGGTACTATCGAGACACATCAAAGTTGGCACTTTACCTGAACTGCTGACCTTTTTTGAGAATTGGATTGAATTTTCCGAAAAAATGGATTCTTTTTGGTCCAAGATTACCATGGTCCCAGTGGAGGTCTTTAACACTGAGTTAGCAAACCAGAAGGTCATCTTTTATGAGATTGGAGACCTCTTTGCAGATATTAATGTCCCAGGAAAAGTGCGTGATTGGTCGCATGTTGCATCTTTACTCTGGCCAACGTTGTTCTTACCCAACAAAACCATTCCCGAATCTACTCAATCGGAACGCATCAAGCGTTGGTGGAGCACTCGTCAAAAAACAGTATTTGATGCCTTTTTGCTTGGTTCCATCTTTGGATATGATGTCATGAAGACAGTCGAAACAGATCCCAATCTTATTAAGATTGTAATACTTGGAGAATGGCATCGAACACCTCGTATGAGCGAAATGCTTCCGACTGGAAAAGATATTTATAATTTCATGGGTTCTGTTCGTGCTGAGGTATCCAAGGGGATCAAAGACAACCCATCCATCTACGATCCCATGTTGTATGATGAAATCTACTCAATCCAAGCCTTTCTTGGCGCTTACGAGTTTTGGTGGTTACGTGGTTTAAAGCTCTTTCCCGATGAGTTTCTCAAAGACCTCGGCATTTATGAATTGATCATGGCCCTGGGGGATGCCGAACGAACGTGGGGGAACCCATCACTGGATTTATGGAATCGTGTCAAAGAAGTGCTTCTTCCACTCAAAGAAAACATTCCTGAAGAACCATATGCCATCCTGTTGCGCAAGATAGATCAGACAACGTCGCGAATCATCAAAAAAACTGCTCCAGCAGCCCCCGAACCTGTCCGTCCAGCAACCCCTCCCCCCTCCTCGCCTGCACCACCCCATGTTCCGATTCAACCAACACATGTCCCAGATCCGAAACCTGTTGCTCCCCCCAAGCAGCCATCACCTCTGGACGATTCGCCTCCTTCCTCACCCAAACCTGCAACTCCACAAAGATCACGAAGGAGTAGTGTTACGATTCATCCTGCCCCTGGGCCCGTGCCGATTGTACCTGATCCTGCTCCAGTTGTACCTGTCATTGACAATGACAGTGATGAATCGTCGTCTGATGTACCGCTTCCACCAGCACTTGACATTTCCGATGATGAATTGTCTGATGCATCGTTCCCCGATATCCCAGATTCACCTGATGATTCTGATTCTGATGTACCGATTGTACCTGTCCCTGGACCTGCACCTGTTGCACCAGGTCCTGCGCCGATTGTACCAGTTGTACCTCCTGGACCTGCACCCGCACCGATTGTACCTCTCCCCGGACCTGTTGCACCTGGACCTCGACCTGTTGTACCAATTGTTCCTGCACCCGCTCTCATTGTACCGACTGCACCTCCCATCTTGACAGATGATCAAATTGTCGCGGCTGCTGCAACAATGGCTGCTGTATACACTGATCCATCCATTGAAACAGACGATGGGATTGTTCTCGCCGACAGAAATGCAGCCTTTCGATGGAATACAATGCTCAATCCCAATTACCGAAGTGCTGTCTTTGAATCAGAAGTGGAACATCTCGAGTGGCAGAGAGAACTCGCCCTCAATCGAGAAAAGGACAGACGCCGATGGAATGCGCTTCATGGCATATCGTCGGATGATTGGTGAGACTCTTTATTTCTTGCATTTCAATAACACTGGGTCTAATGATTGCGTGCGTCTATGGTGTTGAGAAGGGATGGTTCTGATGGGGTCGAGGGGGTAAATGTCAAGCAAGATACACTCCTCAGGCATAGTTTGTGGGTCAGCAGAAGGAATGAGACAAATGGTGACATGAACCAAGTGAGCATTTTCAGTGGATATGGCTTCCTTGAAACGTTTCCATAACAGCATGGATTGTACATGAATAGTGGGAAAGTCATCGCACTCTATGACACGTCGCAAGTTGTCATATGCGATGGAGTGTATCACAATGTCAATCTCTTCAGGGGTGTGGGGATTGGATTCGACCAATATCGTTGGGTCAATATCGTCCAAGTAAGGTTGAAGTTTAGGTGCAAAAAACAACACATCCTCTGGGTTTGGAGTCTGTATGCATGAGCAGAGCCTTTTCAGGGGATACTCTCCAGTTTCACTCCAGTACAACCTCTCCCAAGATTCAGGCAATCGAGGCATTGTTGACACTGCATGGATAACAGAGCAACCCAATAGTCTCGGAGTGACATACATTCTGACTTTGCGTGAGGCCATGAGTGACAAGACAGCCATGCTTACAGTGTACACAAAGGTACTCAAGGGGCGCTTTGACCACCGAGGATAATTGTCAATGAATGCTTGCACTTGGGTATAGTATAAATCCATTGTACATACAAAACAATGACATGTCATACACGTCCATCTGACCCACTGACACTCAATACCACGTCACTGCCACTTGAACCGGAACTGGCATCGAGTTGTTTCTTTTGCTTCTTTTTCTTCTTGGGGTCTTTCTTCTTTTTGTGAGAAGACTTGCTTGATGAGAGAAGGACAGAATGTCGCTTGCTTGATTTTTCGGGGCCCCCTCGAGCATAGGACCATGTATCCGACCGTTCTCTTGTTGAGGGATTAGACTCAGACTTGCTGCTTGACAAGGAGCGAGTATGTCGGCTCTGCAAACCAAGACCCATCCGGGATACCGGGGGTACAATCGATTCAGAGTCACTCCCCTTGGATTCGATAGAGGTGTACTTTGGAACAATCCTCTCCAATGATGTCGAAGTGGTTGTCTTTACCAAGGGTGGTCGAGTTGATGATACTTTGGGTGGGGATAACATGGTGGGTGTAATGTGCCTTATCAAAGGAGGGGGTCGGAAGACTTGTGGCCGATCGAACTTGTCACTACTCGTCAAGCCCATGTCTACAGTCAATGCATATTCGGTGTACTTGAAGTCAGTCTTGCCTCCAAAAAAGGTTGATACCTTTGCTTTGACAGAGTCGGGCTCAACTACATTGGGGTATTGCCATGCATCAAAGTGTTGTCGGGTCAAGACGAAGCTAAGTTGCCGGACCTTGCAATAAGCAATACATTTGTTAACGATGACATGTGCATCGGCGTATTCATGACTGCCGAGCAAAGCGACACTGAGGGTGTTTTCGGTGATCTCTTCCTCCTCACTTGAAGCAGTCCATGACTTGAATTTCTTGTGAAACAATTCATAGTCTGATCGCATAGCCAGGAATGAGTGCTTAGTCCACTCACGTTTGTTATTGTCGCGAAATCCAGTCCATAGGCGAACACATGGATTGGTTTCAATGGACTTGTAGAAGAATAGGTTCATATCAGCGACTTCATTTGCTGAGAACCTGAGAGCATTGAATGCACGTTTCTCACTAACGTCAATGCGGACTGAAGAGGTATCGGTGGCGGTAGACATTAGAGTAAACAATGGAATGAACAAGAATTATTCTCCTTTATTTTTGCACTTACAACAGCGGCGACATTGTGGGCAACATTGGATGATGCGCCGGACAATGCTTGGTGTAAGGAGGAAAAACCAAAATGCGCCAAAGCCTCCGGTAACAATGCGAGGTGTGATCTCTCGGATGCATAGTTTGTCCCACTTGTCACAAGTGATGAGGAGTGCAAAGATCATAATGGATACATATCCGAACCAGTAACGCCACAACATGAGTGAGGCAAATGAGTAACAGACAGGTCATTCACTTCAACCACCATGTCCACTCTTGTGATTGTCAAATACAGGCCCTACAAAAAGCATACCACCCGTCAATACGCCTTCACTGCAACAACAATCGGAGAATTGCGCGAGTGCATTAGACATTCTCCTGTCATCTCATGGCATGTCAAGGACAGTGGCAACCCCGACATATGGTTTTATTGGCACCACAACTCGGATGATGTCATGTTGGATGACTCTGTTCAGTGTAGCAGCCTCGAATTACATGGAATTTTGTATCTTGAAATGAGAGTCACAATGGAGAAAGGCAAATAAACCTCTGTTTTATTGCTTTGTCGTCATCTCATACAACTCACGAGCAGTGGGGAGACTGTCACCGACAATTGCAGTGAAAATGTTCGAAACGGGTCGCTTTGTTTGGATATGGTTCAATACCATGCACGCCAAATCGGCTTGTAATTCAGCTGTCCATGGCATTTTTACAAACACCATTTCGACCATGTCTTCCATGCATTCAAGCAAGAAAGCGCGTTCACGAGCTGGGATGACCCTCGCCGGCGTATTTGTAGTGGAGAGAGCATCAAAGTAAGCAACAAGCCCATTCAACGATGTCAATGATCGTCGGCTGGTAAAGAGTTCCCGGGCAATAGCAGAGAGCTCGCTGACATCATCTGGAACAATATCCTCCCGACACACTTGCCGAAACTCTGCAAAGAATGCATTCGCGTATGCCACAACACGAGGGATTTCTGTATGGTACAGGTGAGCTTCCTCAAGGGCCATGATGCGTTGATACATGGGAGTCTAATGGTAGCATGTCAGGGGGATCATTTGGGACATGGATTCTAGCAGGTACATTTTCCATTGTAGTATCGTGCACACAAAACAATGACTGGTCATTCCTCTCCCTTGTCACCCATGGCGAATCCCATCTCTGCGTCACCTCTCTATGAACAGATTATCGCGATGAAAACATGGCAAGCTACACAAGATCTGTTCAAGTGTAACGTTCCGATGAAATCTCCATGTGTCAAACAATCCTCCGAATGGTTCGCATTGCACAAATACACCATCATCAAGGCGACGGACGATGCATATGGCAAAAACCCTGCTCTGCCTTCGATACAATCCTTCACCCCTGCAATCAAGACGATCCTGTTTGACAAGGTTCAAAAGGGTTACCAACAAGTGGCAGAGTCGGGTGAATTGTTCATGGATGTTACACAGGGGTGTTGCAACAATATTCAACATTGCAGTTTTACAAACTATCAACGACTTCTCTTACAATCGATGCGTGCACATGCAAACAATAAAGGTTGAGTCTATGTTCAAGCCAAGAAGGTTCCGAAACAATTGTTGTCTTGTTTCCTATGAACCCCAGAGCAAACATCCTATGACGCCCGAGTACATTAATGCCCTCCCAAAATGCAGCATGCTCCTCTTGTACCAGCTGCACGAAAGCTTCCCAAAAATGTTACCACGATTCGAAAGTCAACGGTAACTGCATTGACTGTTCTTGGGGTTGTGTTGGCGGTATGTACCGTGATAAGTTTATCCCTTGTTGGTGCGCTATGGGAGCGTGTGAAAACCCAAGAAGCGTCACTGAAGCATCTGGAATCGATTGTCAATTCTATCCCCAGTGTTGTAAACCTGAGCACTTCTGTTGTCGGCTTGCTCAACGAGAGCAGTGGTGGTACTGGAGAATCTACCTACACGAGTGGTGAACTATTGATTGGCAATGATGTCGGTGGACTCAGCAAGAGCACACTCAGTCCTGGTACAAATATAGATATAACAAATGGTAATGGGACAATTACAGTGAATCTCGATGGGACTGTTCCCACAGAAAATGGCGGCACTGGGCAGACTACGTATACCAATGGACAACTCTTGATTGGAAATAGTGTCGGGAACACACTGACCAAAGCCAAGCTGACTGCTGGCGTGGGTATTATCATTACAAATGGACCCGGTTCGATTGTCATTGGTGCCACTGGTACAGACGTAACGTTGGTTGGTGGTACAAACATTGCCATTGACAATGACAATGACACGATCACGGTTGGACTCACTGGGACAATCGATACAGCCAATGGTGGTACTGGGGAAAATACATATTCAAGTGGACAACTCCTTATTGGCAACACTGCTGGCACTCTCACTAAGAATACCCTTACTGCTGGCACAAACACAGCCATTACCAATGGTAACGGGACAATCACAATTGGTTTGACTGGTGTTGTTCCTGAGCTTCATGGAGGTACAGGGGAGAGCACATATACAAGTGGTCAACTCTTAATTGGAAACAACGCGGGTGGGCTCAGCAAGAACACATTAACAGCTGGTCAAAACATTGGGATTACGAATGGAAATGGTGCAATCACAATTGGTCTCACAGGAGCGATTACTGTACCAAATGGTGGCACTGGGGAAACCTCCTATAATGAAGGGGAACTTTTGATTGGAAATAGCCTCGGCGGACTCAGCAAGAATACACTGACACCCGGGACTAACATTGACATTTCGAATGACAATGGGACAATTACAATCGGTCTCGCTGGCACCGTCCCCACAACCATTGGAGGCACTGGACAAACGACTTATACCAATGGTCAACTGCTCATTGGAAATGCTGGAGGTGGGCTCAGTAAGAATACACTGACAGCTGGAACAAACATTGGTATTACAAATGGCAACGGGGCAGTCACCGTGGGCATCACTGGAACAATCCCTGTGCTCCATGGTGGGAACGGGTTTAGTAGTTATACCAATGGACAAGTTTTAATTGGTAATTCTCTTGGCTCACTGTCTCGAACCACATTGACAGCTGGAACAAATATTGCTGTTACAAACGGAGATGGCTCAATTGGAATCGGTCTTACTGGAACAGTTGGCACAGCCAATGGTGGTACTGGACAGACAACGTATACAAATGGACAATTGCTCATTGGTTCGAGTGTTGGGAACACACTTGCAAAGGCAACACTCACTGCTGGCACTGGTATTTCAATTACAAATGGTCCGGGCACGATTACAGTTTCAGCAACCGGAGTCAACATCACACTCGTAGGTGGAACGAATATCGACGTATCGACTGTCGGTTCGACTGTTACTGTCGGTCTAGTAGGGACTGTTGCTACAGGAAATGGTGGCACTGGACAGACTACCTATACAAACGGTCAGCTGCTCATTGGAAACGCGGGTGGCAGCCTCACCAAGAACACATTGACAGCAGGCACCAACATTGGTATAACGAATGGCAATGGAGCAATCACTGTTGGGCTTACTGGAACTGTTGCTTCAGGCAGTGGTGGTACTGGTCAAACTACCTATACAAATGGGCAACTTTTAATCGGAAATTCTGTCAGTTCCCTGACAAAGGCGACACTCACCGCTGGGACAAACATTGGCATTACTAATGGTGATGGTTCAATCACGGTTGGTCTCACTGGAACAATTGCCGTGGGTAGTGGTGGTACTGGATTGGGTGGATCTTATACCAATGGACAATTGTTAATTGGAAATGCCGGAGGGGGGCTCACCAAGGCTACATTGTCATTTGGACAAGGTATCAGCATTATAAACGGCAATGGAGCAATTTCGATTTCTCTCGCCATACCTGTCGACACAGCATATGGTGGTACTGGACAGACGACTTATACAAGTGGACAAATCCTGGTTGGAGAAGCCGGCGGGACATTAGAAAAGAGGACAATACAGGGAGGGACGAATATTCAAATAACCTATGGCATCGGTACAGTAGCATTTGGACTCACTGGAACAGTTGCCACGGCTAATGGTGGCACCGGACATGACACATACACCAATGGTCAACTTTTGATTGGATCGACATCTGGTGGAGGATTGTCAAAGAGCACCTTGACGGCCGGTGCGGGCATTTCGATTACAAATGGTGCTGGATCAATTACCATAGCAAGTGCGTTAAAATACTGGGTATTCGTTGAACAACAAGCTGTTGGTGTAAATGCTGGCAACAGTGTCAATGGATTTCAAACACGCGTACTTAACACTGTGCAAACAAATGGTGGTTCCGATGTTACGTTGGACACAGTCACGGGTATTATGACATTCGCCGCTGGCACCTATTCTGTAAATTTCCGAGCACCTGGATTTGGTCTGTCACATCAAGCAATCTTGCGAAGGACTGCAGGAGGTGCATTGATGTTTTGCTCATCTGAAATTGCCGCGACAGGCACACAAACACATACGGTGTGTTCAGGGTATTTGACATTTGCGTCGACTGATACCATTGAACTGCGGCAGTATACAAATGCGGTGGTTACTAATGGCCTGGGCAAAGCATATGGCACATTTACTGAGGTTTATTCAGTTGGTTCCATAACCCGTATTTTGTAATGTGTTTATAAAGTGTCAATATTCACAGATTCCCCTCGAACCATTTCTTCAAGAAAGTCACTCAAGTCATCATCATCATCATCACCATCGTCCATGAGATCGGGCAATTGTCCCATGACAGGGCGATTGTTTGTTGTTCGATTGACCAATGCGTCATTGTCATTGCTTGCTGCACCACCCAGTGCATTTCGTTGTCGTGAAACAAGGGCTTCAATTGGTTTGGTTCCAGCGAATGCAAAGACTTGGTCTCGATCAAGGGACATTTTATTGCCTCCGCCTCTGTTGGATGTGAGTTTTGCAGTTTGTAGATGCAATTTGACGAGGTCTAGGGCAATCTTTGAACCCAATTTCATTGCATCAAGGTCCAATACACCATCGACGATTGTATTTGCTTCGATCAATGCGATATTCTTCTTGAGATATTCCCTTGCATATTGAATATCTGTGACGGGATCACCACATTGATGTCGGATATGATACAACATCACCTTGGCAGATGGTTTTGGTAACCATTTTGGGGCAACGCCATTGTTTGCTTCACAAATTGGTTTGTAGGCATGTAGCCGATAGATCTTAGTGAGATGTATGGCTTTGGTTGGTTGACTCATATGCGGGTTGTCATGATGAAAGTCAGTCATGAGCTTGAAACACAAGGCGGCTGTCTTATTAGGATCATCACCATTGCGAACATCTTTTGAGTAATTCTCTGCAAGCTCACAAATGGGACAACCCGTATGTGCCATGTAATTGGTAGGTGATAACAGCCTATCCATTTCATCTGACACGATCATGGATACACGCTGATCCATGGATTGGGTAACATTGTCATGATAATCCATTCGCATTGGTACAATAGGCCGAGCCTCATCTGCAGTGGCTTCTTCTCCATCGTCCCTGCTTACGGGAGGCGTGTCATCTTGGTGAGACAGATCACCAAAGATTGTTAGACGTCGGGCTCGTTTTTGTTGAGATCCCTCACTCTCTGAGACTGAGATTTCATCAGCCTTCCGCTTCCGCCAACCGAGTGCCTCACGGACACCATCAGATGTGGTGGTCATGAAATGGACAAAAAGACAAAAGAATAACTAGTCTCTTTTTTGTCGTGTCCCCAGGGGAAATGTTTGGTTGGAAACAACTCGCGGATTGTCCAAGGATATTCGAATTTGCTCAGACAGTGCGCGAGGTCCACTATGGGGTCAACATGTCTCAATGGACACGTGGTATCAATCCAAGTCCATCGTTGAGATGTATTGGACAATGTTTCTCGGATGCATTGGCCGATTGTCAGGAAAGATTCAATGGCAAAACAATGGGAGTGAGTGTGACATGGGTGTTTGACTTGGTTGCATTGCTTCCAATGTACAAGACATGTGGGGGATTTATTGATACATTTGGACTGTCTGGATTGACGGATGATCAGCTTCAAAACATGACATGTCCAGATGCTGAATCAAGTCCATGGATACAATGGCAATGGCTTGGTGCATTGGCTCGACATACCACCGGATCCTATTATATATCCCATGGTATCAACCCATGGGGTTTTGGTGTGACAGACAATGAACGACAGAACTGTATCTCAAAAATTGAAACCCGTGCAATGGTCGTTGCACAAGGATTGTATGCCGAACAATGTGAACATATGGAACAATCTGCGTGGTTGCGCGTGGCACGACATTGGATTGCACAACAAATTTGGTTTCTCCCCGAATGTGCAGGTCGCGTGGAATGCAATCAACCATATACAAAACCATTGCATCAACGATATCCAACATTTTCTGACATGTGCTCGGCAAGATGTAAAACAAGGGAATTCCGCGCCGATGGCTTGTCTCAATTGGCAATGTTGGCATTCGACCATTGGAATCAATCGGACAATTCCAATCCATTTGTCATATGGTCGGATGCGCCCGAGACATTGCTTGCGATTATTGACGCAGCGAGACAATGGCACGAGAGACATAAACAATGGGCACCCGAAGGGAGGGTTTATGTCTTGTTTCGAGAAGACAATTCGCTCCTTGACATGGGACAAGCCTATCGACATTTTTACGACAATTCACCGATTGTTGGGAAAGTGTATGAAGCCATGGCTGCATTGTATTTGTCAATGGATGACGATGCATTGTATTTGTTGCTCATGGCAATGCCGCAATTCTTGGAACTTGTGAAACTCAATCCAATCAATTGCATTGAGATGTTTATTCCAATATGGATTGACATGTGGAAAAGACGGATTGCACTTGACAAGCGAAACCATGGCACATTGGCATCCATTGTCACATCAAAGGAACTACATGCCATTGGTGGGATTGACATGTTTTACTTTTGTGCACATCTCAAACAAGCCGGTCTGGATCCAGAACATTTCCGACTTGCTCCATATCATGGATTGTCCAGATGGTTTACCTATACATTTCCCATACGAAATCCATTTGTCAAGGACATCCCATCCAACATGTTGCTTACTGAGACATTTGCAATCGAACGCGATCCAAATGTCTTCCTCCAAGAACCCGAACGGCAACGTTGGTTTTGTGCATTTGCATCCAATGGATCACCACCTATATGGTATCTTCTTTAATCATTTTGTTTTGTATCATGGAGAATGTATCAAACACTGAACTCATTGCCATTGCCAAGTTGCTTGCCGGGGACAATGGCCAACAACCATCTAGTGGCAGTGCTTCACCATATGTTGCCGAACGATTGAATCAACTCATCCAAGAGGCAGAGACTGCTCGCTTGTTGAACAGGGCTGCATCAGGCATTTCAGGTCTTGTCAATCGATTCAAGGAATCAGCTGCTGATCCATTGCCACAGAAATTGTCCAATGTACCACCGACTGCCAAGGCCTTACAATCGGCCGGGTTGTCCTTTGAGCTCATTAGACAAAAAGACCCAACATTGACTGGGAAAGAACTTGTCCTCGCCAAGGTGGTCAACAACTTGGATGATGCAAAAGCATTGGGAGCCACCGATTGTCAATTGTTCATCGCACATGTGGGCAGTCCATCGGATGTGGTGACATGGACCAATACTGCATATCGCGATTTCCTCCTACCCATGACATTCACCTTTGAGACATGGTTCAAGTATCGAAGCATTCTCAGTCCAGATGATTTGAATGCATTTCATTTCAACCTTGGTACAGCCTTGCAAACAAACCAAAACAACCGGAAGAACGCCCTCCTGTTCAAGGGTGATTGGTTGTCCAAGAGTTCCTATGAACAATGGATTGACTCTGGGCAATTCACCCATGAACAATGGAACACATTCTTTGTCGTGACACAGCGATCAACCCATCGACAACAGCCGGCCCCAAGAATCAAAGTCACAACAACAAAGAAGGGACCGACCAGCATTTCTGCTGCTGACTATGATTTTGATTCGGATGCAATGTCTGATTTTGGATAATGCATCACCTAATAAATAAGGCATGTTTGATGCGGTGGATGGGTTGCAGCAGTCATTGTTGTGTCTTGCCATGTCTACTTTGAAAGCGCCTGCCCTCACCAACGAGACCGATTGTCGCCTCTGGTCTTTGAACACATCGACGGTGAGCTCCCTCTGTTCAGGTCGTGGGACATGTAACCCTCAAACGGGGCGATGTATCTGTGAGCGTGGATACAATGTCTATGACGAATGCAACACATCGGTCTTGGATGCATTTGAGATGCCACCCAAGGTTGGATTGCTGGTGTTTGCATATGGCTTCTACCTTCTCTGCATTGTCATGTTTGGGGTGGAACTATGGTGGCAAATCAAACGCTGGAGATGGGAAAAGAAGAAGCCTGGATATGCCCTATGGATTTGTATTTGGGCTCTCATTTTCATTGGATTACGCATTGCCGGGTTCGGTGTCCTGACTGTGAATGTCGTCGAAGACAGGGTATATGGACAATTGACATCTCAAGTCGTCAACAACATTGCATTGGGTGTACTGAGTCTCATCTTTGTCTTGTGTGGTACACTATGGATGGGTCTCATTGACAAGGCAATCAACCTGGGGACAAAGACAACCTTTTACAAGCGAACCAAAATATTCTGTCTCACTGTATGTTGTGTATGCATTGGTCTTGCCGAATCCGTTGTCATTGGAACTGCAGTATTTGTCCAACAATCCAATCTCATCCCTTTGCTCAATAACATTTCGCAAGTTCTGGCTACCATAGGTGTGGGGTTGCCGATAATCATCGTCATTGTGGCATTGATCAAAGCAAGGAAATTCATCCATGAACAAAAACAATCGACAACCCCGACGGCCATGGTTTTTGTCATGAAAACCCGTGCATTGATTGCTGAGATGTGTCTCATCCTCTTGGTCTTCCTTTGTACATTTGCCATGTTGGCATTCGATGGTGACCTGCCTGTGATTATCTTTTTCAAGTATTGGGGTATACCCCTCTCTGACATGACCATCTTTCCGGCCTTTTGGTACTTTGTACAACGCAATGCCCACCGACCTGGCGAGTGGCCCTTTGAGTCCTTTTTCTCCTTTCGTACAAAGAGTCATGCTCAAGAAAAGACACCTCGATCAAATGTATCCATTGAAAAGAAGATCACTCCAGTGGGCAGTGCTTCAAAGTCGCTCTCAAATGTTCCATCGACTGTGACAACAACCATTGGTTCAAGCACTCACGACCACTCCACAGTGACAACCCGTGATCCTCCCTCAAGTTTCTCCACTTCTGATGGTGATGAAGTGATTGAGTTTTCATATCGATCTTGATTTAGGATAAATTGCTTTGTATTTAATACGTCTGGACATGTCACACGTATCAAAAGGGAGGGAAGGCAGGAGGGTCAGCCGGTACAAAGTCGTAATAACCATTTTGGACATCGGCACCAAATTCCACATTGCTACCAACATCCATATGTCCTTGATAGACACGCGCGAGCATGTACTGATCTTCGGTATTGGTGGTAGCAAACTCACCCGATGGGATATAGTCAATGCCCATTGCAGGGATTTTGAGGGGAACATAATTGAGCAGCGAGTGGAACCCAAAGGTAAGTACATACGGAACAGGGCGCCTGAACTTGGAGTAGACAGTCAGCCAAAACTCACCAGTGGGTGGGAGAGCAATGAGATTCTTGTTTGCCTTGATGGCATTGGTGTAGTTGCATGAAGGGTTAGCAAAGCTAATGGGAAGATTGGGGAATCCACTGCATGAAGAGTCGTATCCCGCAGGATAGTAGAACTTGATCTTTTGCTCCATTGAATTGCCAGGAACCATGTTGCTTGTATCCATCTTGGCTGATGCAAGCATGCGGAGACCTGACGGTAGTCCTGGTACACGCAACCTGACTTGCAACTCAGACACTGCCTTTGTACCATCAATCGAAGTGGGAAGTGAAGATGCTCCAAAGAGAGCCCATGTCACCTCAACATCAGCAGTCTGGTCTGATGCAGCAATCCAAAGAGTGGAGATGAGAGGCTCCGCGGTGCTTCGATTGTTTGCAGCAGTGTGATTATACCGAAGGACATAGGTATCCTCTGGATCAATGTAAGACAAGCTTCCATGCATGGCATATTGATCCGTGAACTTGCGTTTGTTGCGATGAATGTTACCCATTTCAATGGGATGAGCGGCGGATGCATCACTGGGTTGCCAGAAGCTAACAAAGTCAGGTGCCGGAGTGATTGTCTCACGTTGAACAATGTTTGGATTACGCCAGAAACTGCGTTGTTCTTCACGATACTCCTCTGGGAAGGAGTGGCTGAGGAGGACAAGGGAGAGGAGGATTGTAAGGGTTAGGCTGAGGAAGGGTTTCATGGGTTAGGAGGAGGACGAGAGGGATGAATGAAGAGGAAATTCCTAATTGTACATTCAGCCTATTCTCTAAAGTTGCTCGGGATCAAATAAGTCAACTTATTCTTGATGCTATCTCAAAACTACAAGATGTCCTCTTTATATTCGTTGGCATGTAGCCATTCGAGTATGTCCGAGTGTCCACCATCTGCAGCATGTGCAAATGTCGATTTTGGGAATGTTGGTATATGTTCCACATACCATTTGACTAATTCAAGATGCCCGAATCTCGCAGCTGTGAGAATGATGATCTCGTTGTCACGCAAACCTAACTCAACAATATATTCTACCAATGGAATGCTTCCGCTCTTCGCAGCACACCGCAAGCTTTGTTTGTATAATGTATCATCGAATCCAATGGTCTCGGCCCATTTTACAAGAGATAGTGACCCCGTTTCCAGGAATGGATCCCATTCCTGATTCTCCGTCATGTTGAGAATTCTTTTCCGTGTGATGGGAGCGGATTGTGCAGCTTGTTCCAGGGTTTTGCAAACATGGACCAATGCAAATAAGGTTGCATCGTCCAAGAACTGGAAAACCATGTGTTGCATGACATCGAATGGTATGTCAAGGAGAGTTGTCTTACTATGAGCAATCGACCAATGAGCAACTCTCTTCATGGTTATTTGACACAAAGAGAATGAGTCATTTGGTTAATCATTGTGATGGGGAACAAGCCGACCACTGCACCGCCCGTCGATACAACTGAGGGCAATAATCCCGGCGGTGACACAATCCCCCCCATCCATCGCGTCTCCGTTATAGGATCTGGGTTTGAGAGGGGTATTCTCCGATTGTTTGGTGGAACAAAACCTGAATCCACACCCCAGTCAGCAGCTGAAGTGCAACATATTACAGAGAGACAACTCGGAGAACATCTGAGGAAGCTCCATATCAATATCGACCTCACCACCCGAAAACGGGATGGGTACGCTGCACAAGCCAAGGATGCATATGACAATAAGAGATTCCAAATGTGCAAACGATTCTCTGATATTGTCGAAATGTTGGATAGGTATACAAACGCTCTTGCCGATGCAATCTTTCGATGTGAAAGCTATCAAAACCAACTCAACTTGAACGAGATGACAGCCAACGACGTTGCTTTTGTCAGGGGGATGGTGACAACCATACGAGTTCAGATGAAGGATGTCGGTCCTGTTGAGGACATTGAAAAGTTGTTCGATGAATTCGAGGAGCTGGCTGAACAAGGCGACAGGATACAACAAAGGATGACAGAATCAAGCGAAGCAACCATGGGAGGATCTACCAATATTGATTTGGATGTTTTGGATCAATTATATGGCAACCCCGCTCCTGCTCCTCCACCACGACAAAAACAACCACAACAACCCGAAAAAGTCTCATCTGCTCCGCGGCGACAACAGCCATCACAAGCAAAACAACAACAACAACCCTCCAAGGCCCGTGTTCGGGAGCCTGCCACCTAACCACTGTTTTGTTGCATTGTTGAATATACAACTTGCAATGTTTTGGTTGACATGTCTCGTCCTTCTCCTCCTCAATGGCATTGCACATGCGGCGGTACGTGAAAAGATTGTTCTTGGTGACAAGCCCCATCCATATCAAAGAGAAGTTGCTCGACTTGACACTGTCTCATCCCCACCACCAAGCTCCCCAAAACCAACCCTCGCTCTCCCAAACAATCCACCCATCCCTGTCCCCACTAATCCCCCTCCACCAGACTCTGCGACGAGTCTCATCAATGCCCCATCAGCAGTGTCTACTTGGACAGACCAAGCCAAGCAATGTTGGGATGTTGTCACTGACAAGACATACAATCGGGCTGTCTTCCATGACTGGACAGGCGGACAAGGATCGACATTTGGTTACGCTATCATCACCACTGTGGGCCTGATTACCATTGGTTGTATTCATGCCATGATGAAACATGGGACAAGACGATTGTTTGGTTAGATCCACCATCCCAGTTTTTATCATCAAATACATTGGTTACATACAAGAATCCGGTGTTTTTCCTTCTTTTCCTCACAATCACACACCACCATAAGCATCAAGGCTTACGGGAGCTGAGGTTCCCTTTGACACGACGGCATTGAGAGGGATCTGCTCACCAGTGGCCATAATCCTGACCTTCAGACCTTGATCATGCAGGCGTTGACGCACGAGGAAGCCGAGAAGAGAGCCAGCTGCAGCGATTCCAAAGACAACAAATGCTTGCACGATGCCGAGGAGATGGATGTTGCTGCGATAGGTGACCAACTGGATGTTGCTCGCAGAGAGGGCGCCCCAATGAGAGGAAGTGAGGGGGTAATTGAAAGCATTGGGAGAGGTCGTAGTATGCCCATTGAGCCAGTTGAGACCAGCACCACCACCACCATAGGCAAATACGAGGGTGTTTGACATGTTGATGACACTCATGAAGAGAACGAAGACGAAAAGAGTTTGGTCAAAGGCAGCATCATGACTTGCCCTGGTCAGCAGGATCTTCTTCTTGGGTTCAAGAGCCTTCTTTGGATTGTTGAGGTCATTGTCCGCGCGAATGCCAAAGAAAGCCATGACACCGAGGCCAATGACAACCACGATCGTGTCGACGATACTGAAGCCGACATTGTAGGTGATGTTCAATGTCGTTGTGTAGTTGTACTGGCAGAAATTGAGGATGCCAATAGCAAGTGTCCAGCCCAGGTAGATTCGCGACAACCAAGTACCGGCAAAGAGCGTGTCAGCCAATGTGACACCGGCGCGGAGGTAACCCGAACCCATGCTTGATAGACGAAGCCTTGTAACGCAAGCAAAGCACTGGAGCAAACAATGGGAACATGGGATGACCAGTTGCCAAGTGATTCTTGTCAACAAATAAAATCAGACAACTCTACATGTTGATCAGGGCATGACAATGGTCCATGGGATAGTTGTACAATCTAACCATTTGTATTGTGAAGTGTACTGAAAAACTGACAGAAACACACCCTATCAGGGTAATAGTCACGAACAAAGCATTCATTATCTTTCTTGACGCTCCTCCTCAGGAACCCCCCAAAAAGAGAGATAAAAATGTCGAATCTCCTTGAACGTGCCACTCTCAATGTTGCCACTTCTTTTGGATCGGCAAAAGGCGGCAAGGGTCTCAACATTAAGGGATATGTGGTCAGGTCCAATGTGAACAATCGCTCTTACCAGGACAAGACAGATGGCAAGACCAAGACATTTACCAGTGTCTCTTTCCTTGTCCGAATCATTGGACTTCCACCTGCGCAACAAAAACCATCGAAAAATGCACCATTTGTCGTCTCCGCCGATGGACAATCGGTGAGGATCAATGAGTCTGGAGTGTCATCTACCAAAAACGCGGATGTCTTCAACCGGTACATGGCTGACATTACCAACCACAACTCGGCTGAGGTGGCGGCCTTGTTTACCCCAGTCAACCTCAGTGACTTGGCTGGTACCAAGTTCAAGAACCCCAACTGCTATCGATTCAAGATGAATGTTGCTCCGTACAACAAGGAGCCAATCATCAACTTGTGTCTTGGCAGTGTTGTATGGGTCAACATCAAGAGCGACAAGCCACCATCCCGTGGTTCCATTGTCAACATGGAAGGTGTTGAACTCGGTGTCTATGCACCCAAGGAATATGCCGATGATTCAATGGGAGATGGTTCTACCAATCTCCTGAAATTGAATCTGAATGCCACTGTCGTCACCCCACTGAAGGAAGACGCTGAGATGAGCAAGCTGCCAGTGTTGTACAAACACCGCAAATATATTAACTTTGGTGGACCATGGTACAATCCATTGCTGGAGCCAACCCAAGGAAGCGCATCTCACCTCTTCGCCCTTCAATTGACCAATGAAGGCGTAACAACAAAGGAACCCGGAAAGTTGTGTGGGCGACTTGTCACCCCTTGTCAACCTGCACGAAGCGATCCCAAGACCTCTGAGATTCTGCAACATGACAACCCAGCCACCTACCGCATGGGAGATATCGACAACAGGCGCACCCATTTCCCTGCCAATGCCAAGATTGTCAATTGGCAATCTGTTCATGTCGATGACACTGCCCTTGCTGATGCACTCCGTCGACAAGGATATTCGCTGGATGATGAAACCAATCCTGACACCCCTGACCTCCGCACATGGGTCAGACCTTATGCTGTCCGATTCGACATTTGGTCTGACAATGTCCACAAGTCAGGGATTTCCGACTTTAATTCGTGGTGCAATGTGAACAGCTTTGCCCCAATCCCGGTGGATGCCCTCTTGCGCATTGCAAAAAATGCATCTGGCGAAGACATGGTCATGACCGTGGAGGATTGTTCATGGGACATGGAATCCTATCTCACCAAGTATGGTGTTGAAGTGTCACACAATCTTGGTCTCGAGTTGCTGGGCAACCAGACCACTCTCACATGCAATCTTGGTGCGGAAATAAGGGCATCGAAGAGCGGTAATGAACCATTTGACATTGTCAACATTCCCAATCTCGAGTTTACCAAAAAGCTGAACGACTTCCTCATCAACTTGTCCGAGTGGAATGGTCCAATCCCTGACCTCTCCGACCCTGCTCAAAAGTGGAAGATGGTGGTTCTCATTGTACCGACCGCAACGAACCTTCGTGACAAGAAGGCCCGTCTTGAGATCCTCCGGGAGAAAGCCAAAGCCCTCATCTCCCAGTCGCGTGTTGAAGGAGTCGACAAGGACGATCTCATTGCCAACTTTGTCCGTGGGAACAGCCCTCCTGACACCAAGATTTCCGAGTTGAGTGGTTCCATTGGAGATTTTTCCTACATGGTCTTTGCCATCAGATCTGTGGCCGACCACTTTTCCAAGGACCTCCTCGAGAAGCGCTTCTTTACTCCGGCAACATGTGTCTTGACTGAGGAGTCCTTGGTTGTGCCTGCTCCAAAGAGACAACGGGAAGAAGAGGAAGAGGAGCCTGAGGAGGAAGAGGAGGAAAAGGAACAAGGTGAAGCAATGGACATTGACGACAACAACGCGCCTGCAGAAGCTGGTAACGCGGAGGGAGAGCAACCCGAGCCTCCTCGTAAGAGAGTTAAACGTGAAGAGAGCCTCTCTGAAGAAGGTCGCCCTTAGAACAGGAGGCATCTTTGTTTCGTCAGATGGTAACACTGTTTGGAAGAAATATATTATCCATTTTATTTTCATTCCGATTGTCATGTTTCGTGTCGTCTGTGTCTTGTTAGTGTGGGTGTCAGTTGTAACGGCAACACAAACCGGCGCCTACCTTGCCGAACTTGAACATTCTGTCATTGGATATGCCACCCATGGTGCTGACATTTGGAATGCCTATATGGAAATGTTGCCTGTGGCATGTGTCAGTGACTCTATCCTCTTGGCTCGTTCAGTAGCTGCAATGACTGCAAGTTTGCAAGTACACAAACCAGTTTGTCAAGCACTTGGAATTGGTTTACAAATGGTTGCCGGAGCAAAAGGATTCATGCGACCACGCGACATTGCCAAACAAGTGAAGCGATGTGAGACAATACTCCTCCCCGGTGCTCGTGGTAAGGAGTACATCCTAGGCACATCCTCACTCATGTCTGCTCTTCGTGTTGCACATCGCATTGGTCGGGCTGTGAGGCCATTGACTTTTGAAGAAGAGGTCACCCGGGCTGCCAATATCAATATCATGTCAGCAATGAACCCCGACAGTGAGGCAGTCATGCGTTTCGATGGTCAATACAAGATGGGCAGCTTGGCTCAACGTGCAACAGCAACAGCAATGAACATTTCTCAAGTCAAGCGTAGTTTGAGAGGGATATGATAGATTAAACATTTGTTTAATATGCAGGATATATTGTCCACTTACCTCGCCCATCTCGCGCCATTGATTGATGCATTGTTCCTGTACATTGGCAAACAAGCGGCGCGGGTTGTACTCAAACCAACCATTGCTATGGTTTTGAGTGCCATGGTAGGTATTGCCATGCAACTTGCTGCATATAGTGCCATCAAGAAATTGATATCCGGAATTATTGCAGGGGTGTCCTCATGTATGAGGCTAATGTTTTCATGTTGTATGAGCAACTTGAGACTCATTTGGTCTGCTCTGTTTTGGACATTGTTCCTGATCAGCGGTGCCCTACTGGGGAATTACATGGCATATGACCCATTGATCAACAATGACGAACTCATGTCAGCCATTGCTGACTCTTGTCGCAACCCAATAACCCTCATCGCCCCATTGTTGAATCTAAACAATCTAATTTCTCGATTGATACCCCAATCATCGTCATCAGCACCACCACCCAACCCTGTACCGAATGTCGTGACTGAAGTAGCAATCGCCAAACCTTACTCACCCCCTCCTCCTCAACAACAACGCAAACGACGCGAGTATATCTAATGATTCTTGTGTGTATTGCCAACATCATTAAACAGAGGTCTTCTTTGTCTTCTTGTTCTTTGGCGCCTCTGCCTCCTCTTCAGGCTGTACCGGAGCCTTACTTGCCGCCTTTTTGCGACGAGGAGTGTTGGCGTAGTAGAGCTTGCGAGGGCCAAGGTCAGTGTAAGGAATGATGGAAGCAATGTTCTCGAGGACGACAGTGCGGCGACGGTAGGTGTGCAAGAGGATGGCAAGCGGTCTGGTCACACTCTCCAAAATCTCATCGAACAAGAGTCGAACTTGCTCCACGAGGTCTCCCTTTGTATAGACCCCGGCACGTGATGCCAGACGAGCCGTTGTAGGGCCAGTGATGGCTTCCAGTGAGCACTGCTTCTTTTGCTTCTTCTTTTCAACGAGGGTGGCAGCAGCAGCGGCCTTGAGGGCAGTCTTGGAGGGTAGTTTCTTGGCGGCAGCGGTAGCCTTTTTCTCACTTGCCGGCGCTTTGGCCGCTTTGATGAGAGTGGCTGGGGCGGGCTTTTTGCTGGTACCGTTCTTGACGTGGGTTGACATGGTGAAAGGAATGAGTGAGTATTTTATTTGATTGTAGTTTGCATACACGAATACATCAAGAAACCGGTGGACATGGACATTTGGTAAGGTCGCCAGATGTGTCATCCTCCCAGATGGATACTCTTCCTTCACAAAGGATTTGACTGAATTCGGGGTTTGTGCCTTTCATTCCATCGAAATCCACTCTGCCAAGTACATCTTCAAGTGCCCATAAAAGCGGACAATCGTCTTCGTCAATCATAGCCCATGGTTCCATCACGGCGACTGTCACTGCGGTTGATATCCAAAATTGAAAGGGGAATCCCTCATAAGCGTCAACAGCCTCACGGACTGGCAAAGTCAGATCATTCCGTCCCAAACACGTAGGATGGATTAGCCCCATGATTCTCTGTGTCAATTTGTCAACACGGACAGCCCGTTCTTCTGGAGTGCGTTGTTCATCAGGGAGGCAGGATGCAAATGCACACGAAATGCCAATGAGCACAAAAAGGATGGAGAGCTTATGCAACATTCTTACGAAAGAGAATGATCACTCACCAATGGATATCCTCCGCTATGTGTCAATCGCTCTTGTCTCTTACATTCTCTACTATTGCATCAACGGTGACATGAGCCAAATTCTGCGAGCCATCAAGATTGTCTATTATCTATTGAATGTGGTGGAGAACATTGGAACACAACATGCATTGTTTTGATGTAACAATAAACCAGCACTCGGACAGAGAGAGAGAGTCTCTGTCACTTTCCTTTCCCCTCTTTCTCTGCACTCCCCCATGTCTTCTGACATTGAATTGGCCACACACTACATGTCCTATGTGGAATTGCGAAACAAGGCCATGGCTTGCAAAGCCTCGCTTCATGGAACCATTTATTGGGATATTATCCATGCCCAGGAAAACAATGTCACACTGGACCTTGGTACCAAAAACTTCAAGAAACTAGCTCCTGAAGAAGAACTCGAGGCGGCGGCCAAATTGGTCGAGCATCACAAAGTTTATGCGCAAATGCAAGAGGTCAAGGAGACCTTAAGAAACACTGTTTTCTGGAGTGTTATCGAACCACTTCCTGTGCTTCATCCCACACCTCCTCCGCAACTAACGGCAATCACTCACAACAAGAGACATCGCCCCGAAACAACCGCCATTGTGGCAGAGCCTGCAAAGAAAAAACAGCGAATGGACGATGATGATATGCCTACAATGACCACGGCTTCGGGTGAGGAAACAGCAATCGACGCCATTGATGCGTTGAAATCATTCATCCGAGAAGAATGCATACTGGATCGTGCCAGCATTACCAGCATGAGCAATCTCCGACTCGCCTTCAGCCTGTGGTCAAAGTCGGATGAAACAATGGGCATTATCGCCTTTTCCAAGTGGTTTACCAAAGCCTCAAAAAAAGGTGAACTTCCAGTCGTTGTATCAAAGCATTTAAAGAGCAACATCCTCGTTCATGGTATCGCATTGAAAAAGAAGCCAAGTATGAATCCACGAGATCATAGATGTGATTATCGTCAAACACCAACCCACCCCAAATGCGGAGCACAAGCAGCGTACAAAAGTACGAATGGTGCTCGTGCTTTCTTCTGTGAGGCACATCGTTGCAAGGCATGCTTTCCTCATAAACAAAATATGGTAGCACAATGGCACGATCGATGTGTTCGTTGTGTGAAGACAACTTCTTGGGAGAATCGTGATTGAAACAACGACAGTGAAACTTTGTAATATCTTTACAATACATCCGCACCCTTCCTTGCAAGCATATCAGCCTCCACATTTCCCTCATACCCAACATGCCCTTTCACCCACTTGAAGAGTATCTTCTTTGGCGAGGCATTGTCCAATGCGTCACTGAGTTGTTTGAGGAGATCCTTGTTCACCAACTTCCTCGACCAACCAATGGCAATCCATGATTGTCTCCATTCATTGACACATTGAACCACATACTTGCTATCGGTATATATCCCCACCTCGTCCTTGTCTGGGTATACCAGTTGACAGATTCTACAGCATTGATGGCAGCCAACAATTCTGCCACTTGGTTTGTTTGTCGTTGATCAGATGGTACAGGCCGACTCAGGTTGTAAGGACTCCCACGTGAGACAAACACTCCAAAGCCTGCCTTGGCAAATGATGTCCCATTGTTGATACAACTTCCATCACAATAGATTCGTGGAAGATCAGGATCGACCTCCTCATATCGAATCTTCCTGAACCTTGTTTTGATGCGTTTGAGTTTCACCTTTGGGACAATGTATGTTGGTTGTTGCTGTTGCATGAAATCCATGGCCTCCGCTTCACTGGCAAACTTTTTGTACTGTGCACCAGAAAACCCAAGCACCTCTCGGGCTGCTTCATCCCACGTGGAGAAGATGCCAGTCCTGCGACCAACACGAACAGCGTAGAAGAAGGACATGTATTGAAAACAATGGAATGACAATGTTTAGGCACAAAAACAAAAGTCACTATGCCGACTTGTTGCCAGAATAACCTAGGGAAAGTGGCTCTACATAAGCGTATCTATCCTTAAAAGGAGACCAAGGACATCCATTATCAACGGCCCACTTTAACATGGCTTCCTGGCCTCTGTGATTTGCCCATAAACATACTTGTTTATCCCATGGACATCCGCTCCTCCTGGCCCATTGCAATATTACAAAATGTCCTCCAGCAGCTGCAGCAGTACAAGTCATTTTATCCCATGGGAATCCAGCAGTTCGAATTGCTTTCAAAAACTCCAAACGGCCATGCAGTGCTGCTGCTGCGCAAACACTTTCATCAAATGGTGATCCATTAGCAAGAGCCCATTGAAGTATTTTCAAATTTCCATCAAGAGCGGCATAAACACATAAGTTGTAGTTTTTCTGATTTGGAATAATTCCGTGAAAGTACTTTGCTGTCCATCGCAATAGATGACGCTCGGGAAAGCGCAGGTATGGTAGAATATGATTGTTGACAATCTCAGATGGGATGTCGGTCAGTGTAGACATGATTGAGAGATGAAGACAAAGAAGGACATGAAAAAGAATGACAATCTCTAGAGTCTATCAATTGTTCCATCGAGCCATTGGAGAAAGGTGTCATGCTTTTGTATCGTTTTCGCCTGATCATCTGGGGTCAATGCATCGTACAAAATGCGCGCGGCTTTTCGGTTGTTGCCACGAAGAGCGTGTTTCAAATTGGACAACTTGGTTGGATATGTTGCTACAAGCCATTTGAGTATGTTAAAACTGTTATTGCCAACAGCCGTCTCGTATAATCTATCTGATACACTCGATTCAGGGTGCTTCTTTGTCAATTCAGACAATATTTCGACTTGATTGTATTTCGCAGCCAGGTATTTCAAGGTATCCTTATTTTCAGTGGTTGGGCGCAAGCGATCTGCAAAATAAAAGGTAGTTTTCAGGCAACCCCCTTCTATCAGATGCCTCAGTATGTTATCTCCTTTTATCGTATCATCGCCTGTGTTCAAGTGCATGTAGATACCACGGCCAGGGGGATAGTAATACTCGAGAACCTCCAACTGTCCATAGAGTGCAGCAGCTCTTAGAGCGCTGGAGTGTACCATAACGTAGTTCTTTTTTGTGGTACACAAGAGGAGGTGGAACATGGCCATGTTACCACATCTCGCAGCAGCTACAAAACCTTTTGCTCCGATTGTATCATCAATATCTTTCTTGCTGAGAAAAACCATAGATCGAAAATATTTCGATGTCATGGAGAGACAGACCTTTTCAAGGCTATTGAGATGTCTCTCTATTACGTAGCTGAGCATCTCTGGTAGCAAATCTTCCAAGTGCGATTGCTCAATGGAACGTTCCATCTCACGTGTAAGTGAATGACTGAAGCATGAAAGGGGAAACAATGGAAACATTGCATGTATTATTTCACCATCATAAACCAGAACACAGACTCACATCTCAAGCCTTGTCCGTGTTCTCACCTGAGAAATGGACAACGAGGATGCCATCTATATTCTTGGTCAAGAGGAAGTCGTTGAAGCTCTCTGCAGTCAACTCGACATTGATGTCCCGGCGCTTGTAGAACATCTTGCCAGGGACATTGGTGAGGGCGCTGTCAAACTCCTTCTTGACTCTCTCCTTGAAGGAGGCAAAGGTCGGGGTGGGAATCTTGATGAGGGTTGCAAGGCGACCAGGAGGCTTGAGCATGAAGGTAGTGAGCTCAGGAGGAGGTGGGTTCTTCTTCTTCTTCTCGATCAATGCTTCCGTCAATTGCTTGTGTTGGAGGGTCAAGAGGTCAATGACACGAGTAATGTATTCAATGTGATGCTCCATCTCGATAATGGAGAAATCAGCAACGTCGTGAGACATGGTTGGGGTGAGGGTTCTTGAAGAGAATGAATGAGGTCATGTATTGTCGAGTTTAAATAGCCAGATTCATGGATCAATTCCATCAACATTCCTTCGTTTTGCTTCCTCAAATGTTTGTCAGTCTCTTACCATGTCTGTCCCCTTTCATGGTGAACTTCCATGCGCAAGAGAGGGATGTGGCAATCGTGCATATTATGCCATCCATGGTAAATACATGTGTGGTGTCCATTCAAAACATGGTTCACAAGACCGCCGACCGCTCCCCAAAGACCCGGATGCAAAGTCAAAACGCGCACGGCTATGTGTTACTCACCGGGAACACGCATTGACAATCCCTGCTAGCGCACCGAAACCAGGTCGCCTTGCATGTTACCGGATGCTCATGTTGAAACAAGTACCATTTGGAGAGCGATGGCTGAATGTTATGCCCAATCGCAAAGCAGTCAATCGAACAGATGGAGTCGGCATGCCATCTCTCTCACCCATGTGTTTGGGTCCCGTTGAACATTGTCAACCTGGGCTGCCTGTTGCACAGAACATTGAAAACTATCACCAAGCCTCAAAAGTATGGTTCAGTGAATTGGCTGACACTACCAATCCAATCCATGCACATGCATTTGATGACATCAACACCCTTCCATCTCCCAATACAGGGTGGTATCAAAAGAGACTTGAAATGTTCAACGACCCGGAGCCCCATCGGCACAAGTTTGGTGCAGATCAAATGGCAGAAGAACGCAAGAAGATTGTCAACCAAAGCAATGTCAATCAGGCAATGTATAGCATCCAACTCACCCTCACTGGAGAAGAGCGCCGTTTTACGTATGTCGAGAGTCGCTACTTTTATTGCTGTGCATATGAGAAGCTGGTCATGGTCCAATCCGATTTTCAACAGCTCCTGGACTGGCATCACACGGGAGTGGATATTCGTTTGTGTGGTTATGACGGACATGACATGGGAATCAGCAGCGATGCGGAGACAATCTATCAACACTATTGTGATACCACCAAACCTTTTGGTCATGAGAGGGTCTTGTATGCCATGATCATCCTGTCCAACACTCCACAAGACCTACCTTGGCATAGATATCGCCGGGAACACCTGTCCAAATACATTGACATTGCTCATGTGAAATGAATGGAATTTAATCCTTCTTTTGTTTCTTTTGCTTTGTCTTCTCTTTTTCTTCATCCGACTCCTCCTCTCTTGGTCGTTTCTTGGATTTTTGTTGTTGTTTTGGCTGTGGTTGTGCCTGCTGTTGCTGCTGCGGAAACTCTGTCACCAATTCATCAATCCGTATCCCACATGTTCGTTCAACGATTGGTGCCAACGATTTTGGTGATTTGAGCAAGCCTCGATCAATCAATGTTGTTGCAATGAAATCGAGCGTGGCAATGTCCTTTTGCGATGCATCCGGCACAAAAACCAATCGGGCAATGGCATCTCCACGTTGTTTGATGCTTTGAATCAGTCCACGAAAGTAGTTCTTCTTGAGGCGAATTTCGGCCTTTTCTCTCTTGTAGACCTCAAGTTTGGGGTCCTTCTGCTCAACGGGCACAATAGCATTTTCTTGTTCAGACGGGATCACGTAAGCAGCTGCAACTTGTTCCTTGAATTCACGTGCTGCCTTTGTAGCTTCCTTGAGGGATGTGTGCATTTCAGTGAGCTTCACCTCAGTTTCTTCCAATGTTTCCAAATCCAATGCATTGAACAATCGACTGTACATGTGACTAAACAATGCAATCACCCATGTGCGCTCGCGTGAGATAATATTCTCCAAATGGGAATCCATCGATTGCAAATAGGATCGTCGAGCACGTTGTGGATTTACCTGATCCATCCCTCCTAGAGAATCAGGGACACGCAATCCAAAAGCCTCAGCCACTGCATTCTGGAACTCACGATCCATCTTTGAGACATCATTAATGATTGATGGTCTAATGTGATGAGCTACCCCAATATTCTCGGGGAGACTCACCCTGTTCTCAAAGATATAAGGGCGTCTGAATGCCAAGCGTGAAGCTTCACTTCTTGTCTTTGGTCCATCTGGACCACTGTTGACACCACGTTGTTCGATGCGGTTCATTGCATCCTCCCGTGCTTTCCATTCCTCATGCGTGGCAAGTTGCAATCTTGAAACATCATCCAACAATGCTTCGGTAATTGATCCACCAGCCATGCCAAGTTGCATAGGGTTCAAGTACTGTGCATTCCTATGATCCACGCGTGTGCGTTGTTCGGTAAGAAGGGTCCCAGGTTGAACGGTGAGTGACTCTGCTTGTTTGTTATTGTACCGGGCTTCCACAACCGTAAGCTCTCTCTGAACCAAGTCCATCAATGGGGTAGCCACTGTTAAGACTGTATTTCCATTGCCAGAGAGAGAAGAAAGGGACCCGACTTCATGTTTATACTTTTTCGCTTCTTGTACGCTATGCACCGCATCAATTTCCAAGTCACCCATTGACCTCAGACTGAATATGCTACAAGTAAAGACATGGACATCGACTGTTGTTTTCGAGTATCGACTGTCGACCCACTCATCAACAACCACTCGACGATTTGGGAGTGCTGTTTTCCCATATCCCTTGTATGAGACATACGAAAATCGCGCATCACGTGGTTCAATGATTCCAAAGGGTGCCGGGAGTTGTTCACGATCGGGAGTCGAACCCTCGAGATAGGCCTTGATGTAGTTGGCCATGACAGCTTCCTTGTAGACAAAGTATGCCACGAATCCAAATCGCCGTAACAAGACAAGAGCACGGGATGCAAAGAGACGCCACTTGGATTGTAAGAAATCGGGTGAGTTGTGCATGCTTGGACGGAATGCATCTTGTTTTCCTTCTTGAAATGTCTCATCAGCTAAATGTCCCCATTCCACATACCAACTTGTTCTCGGCGAGTCAAATACATGTGCATCAAGCCGACGCTCACATTTTAATACCTCAGAGTTTGCATCACAAAAATCACCGAGCATCCAAATGGAATGGGCATGGATGGTTTGTGCAGTGTCCACATTCTTAGTGTCCTTCTGTTTGGTCTGTGTTGTCTTCATTCCTCAACAGTACAGCGGGCAATGCCAATTTGTCCCAACCAGAATACCAAAAGGATTTTGTTGGTAATAAGGTCTCCTTCCGTTCGTAGATGCACCCAAGCCAGTAGGTGAGTGCCTCGACAAGTGAGGTGGTGATCAATGGCGGGACATTGAGGTCAGCATGTTGAACAAAGTGCACTGACCATATAACCCCGAAAAAAGGGAAATGACTTTCCCTAACTTGTCTCACTACCGTGTCCCATGTCAGGGGTGGTCTGTTGCGGGCTTGAATCTTCATGTCGGCCATTCGCAAGTCACAATAGGCATGCTTCTCGAACAATGTGTATGGATTGGTGACCTCCCAAAGTTGACATGATTGTTTAAAGGCGATCTCGAACAAGAGCAGAACAATCCGTTCATAGTCGATATCCTTCTTCTCCTCCTCTCCATTCTTTGTGCGCTTTACAACGCTTTGGAGGACAGTCTTGATCGAATACTTGTCCTTGAATGCTACCACCTCTTGTGCTCGTCGAAAGTGATCCACACGAGAGGCAAGCAAGACATCATAGGGACCAGGTGGCTGATTTTGAAATGGTGAAAAGTGTATTTGCTCATGTTCACCAGGCAGAATGAGCCTTTGGGGGTAAAAGAGCTTCATCTCATTCACGATGGTGTCTGAAAGAGTACTTGTTGTCGCAGAAGTGACGAGGATCCGTTCAAATGCTGCCAGTCCAGTTGTCTCCAACCAATTCTTCCGTTGTCTTGTGGCCGCGTCTGAGGATGGTCTAATGTTCTTAACCATGTCTGCAACGGCTCGATTGTGCCAGATGTGATTGAAGAAGAGATGCTCACCAAGATCGACAAACAGATTGCTCACGCGTTTTGGATGGAGGATGAGAATTTCAGGCGTTGTCTCGTCTTGATCTTCATGCAAAAAGTCTTTAAGGGCAGTCGGACTGTCATCAATGACCTCAGGCACTGTAATGAAGAATGCATACAAGGCAAACAACGTGTCGAGATAGGCACCAGCGGATGCTGTCCACCCATGTGCATCGAGTGCATCAGCCAAGAGAGCCAATGCATTCATCAACAATTTGATTGTATAAGTTCCAATTTGTCCCATGCTTACATGAATAGCACGTTCATGTTCACACAAGTCATTGACAACGTCGAAATCCATAGCTGTCTTGGTTAATACCTCGGGCCATTTCTCATGGCCTCTACCACTGTCGATCATGTCCTTTAGAAACAATCCAATAACATGCCGTTGACACACAATTATCCATGAATATCGGAGAATCTCCTTGTAGTGTTTCGGACTGTCTCGCTTACGGCCATCATGAAAATACGTGTGCCGGATCCAACACCGCTCTTGGCGGCTTGTATTCTCTCTTTGATACTCTCGCAACTTGCGGAGGTCTCCTTCATCAAGAAGTGACGAAGGTGGAAAGGCATCGATTCTTTGGATCATTCCTTTTATGGTTTGAAACTCTTGTTCCAACTGATCGAAGAGTAGACAGACTTGATCATCGCCCCCATTCTCCCGTTGTGCCCGAATGCGTTCCGTTCCCTTCTTGTTCAAATTGGAGACTATTGTACTGAGTGAGACACTCGTGTCTCGAGGGCGCTTCCTATGGGTAGACATAAGAGACTGACAATTTGTTTGATGGACCGAAGCCCTTCAGACACCATGTCCTTCCTCCCTCCATAGTCTCCATTACTTGCTCGCACAAAATGTCACTCCGACTCTCATTGAGCCTTGAGGGCTCCTCCAATGGGATGGTTGGTGGAGACTTTGAGTATGACACCAAGGCAGTGCATTGGGCGACATGGGGTAAACATCGCATCAGTACACACAGTACCCCTCTTGCCAAAGGAGCCAACACCCAAGCATATACACTCCCCTCTGCTACTGACCATTCCCTTCGTGGAGACGAAGCCATTGGAGCATGGATCATTTCATGTACCCAACATTCTGGTATCGATGCCATTGACGAGACTGAAAGCAAGACTGTGAATCGAACAGTGCCTGGTGGACTGGTCCGACTACCCCTTGTGAACTTGTTGTCACAAGTCCTAAGTGGGACCGGGTCTTCAATGACAATCCCTATCACAGACCCCATCCTTTATTCAAACGTGTTGTCAAGCCTGAGCCAATCTGCAGGTGGTCAGGTCATACGAGAAAACCAATTGCAAGCACTCCAAATGGCATCAAAAGGGAACCTCAAAGTGACACCACTTGTTGACCCAAAACATCTCCCTCAACTCCAAGCCTTGTACCATCGATTGGTCTTCCTCAACCATTCCCCATCCAAGGGAGTCCTCCTCTATGGTTCCGATGCAATGGTTGCTGAGACCCATCGCATGCAAGAGCTCATGTTTACAGAGTACAGTAACAACTTTTATGGGAAGGTTGACCCGTCGACTGGACAGATCATTGGCTCTCCCGAGTACTCCCTTGGTAGGGAGAAGAGTTTGGAGCACATGCATTTGATGATGTTCACCTCGAGTTTTGGTACAGTGCCTCCTGTAGCTCTGACCCAACATCGTGTATGGAATAGGACAAACACTTTTTCAAAGGATGATATGGATTTCTATGGACCCACTCCTGCAGGTGCTCAGTTCTTGGACAAGCTCCTCCAATCTTCCTTTATGCGGAGTGGTATCACTCTTGAAGCTGCACGTGCAGCGGTCCAATCTCAAACAGCCCGAGCACTCGATGATGGACTGGTCTTGGATGACTATATTGACACTGAGCTTGCTGTCATTGACATGGGAACAATGGCAGGGAATGCCATCAAGTATACCAAAGATATGCGCTACCCAAATGCCCACACCTCACAGTCAATACCAGTGTCGAGCAAAATCCCCTTGTCAAAGAGTGCATCAGCGGCCATGCGATATCTCAACACAAGCCGATTCATCAAAACGACAAATGGGACATCATCATCATCGATTGTCAAAAATCCTCATCCCGAGATTGAGGTTGAGAGCCCTGATCCAGTGGCTCTACTTGGAATCTCAGACAGCGATGACTGTGAAGGGTCAGCTCTCACAGCGGACGACATTCTTCGGAGCATTGTCCCAATGTCAAAATGTGGGAGTCCCGAGTCTACCCCCTACCTTGCCATTGCTGCAAGCATCATGTCTCGTCGAACAATCGTTGACACTGTTGCCTCAGTCACCGCCGCCTATGTGGGAAGTGATGGCAAGGCCATGTCCCGAGATGAGACCAAGGCATTGACTGATTTACCCATTCGAGGTGACTATAGGGACACTCACAGTTCCGTTGGTGGACATGCGCATGGTTTGTGTATTAGCAATGCCACCCTTGCTGAGATGATCGTGGCTGCTCATCCCAATGCACGTCGAGACATTCCAACATTTATTGACCCAGTCAAGAAGCGTGCACTCTATGAGTCACGATTCCCCATCTATGTTCTTGAGGGGACTGCCTCAACCGAATCGCCTGTCCTACCAGCAGGTGAAATTGCCAAAAGTCTCTGGGGCAATGTCCCTACCATGGCAAGTGAGATGACTGCCTTTGAACAACGCGCAGCACTGAGGAAGAGATTCATGAAGAGTCTTACATCACTCAAAGAACCACCTCCTCTCCTTGCTCATACACATGGTGAGAGTTTGAGTTTCTATACCATGCAAAAGGAACCCGAACGTCGAGTGTCAAGCTTCTACCTTGGTGTGGCACACGTCCTCACCCCCGAACTTGCAGCACTCCATCCAAGTTATGGTCAATTGAGCTTTGTCGATCCCCGAGCAAAGACACGAGGTGTTGATATCGCGACAGTTCTGAGAGTCCCCCTTCGCAAGAACATTTCAACCACTCGAACAAGTGTCGGTCTTGTTCCAACCTTCAAGGGAATATCGCGACAGCAATGGATGGAGCGGGTGCATCCTGTGGTGGCGAGTATTCACAACCAAATGCCTCTTGCTAATGTCGACTTTTTCGCCTCTGTTTCAGAGGCCGAACAAGCTCAACTTCGGACATGTCAATTGTTGACATGCCAGACCTTGGCTCGGATGGATCGAAAGATTGGAACGGGCGTATCTGCGGTACTTGATAAGTACGCAATCGGATTGAAACAGCATTTGGCGAAATTGGGGGCATCGGCTAGTGTTGATCCTGTTCCAAGTGCACAACGGGATGGTACAGTTCCTCTTTGCTTCTACTTGAGACCAAGTATCTTCAACCAACCTGGTGCCATGTCCGAAGTCAATACCCACTTGGAACAACTCAAAAAGGAGGGGAAGATTAGTGGACATGTGGTGGTGAGGGATCGACCTTTAACAATCGGTGAGGACATGTTGACGATTGTGCTTTACCTTAAGCCAGGTGTTTGATGAAACATGTCTCTTCATTTTGTTTCTTGGTGCTCTATGATCATAAAGTCGTCTGTTGGATAATTCTTTAGTGTCTTTTGCTTTGAACGATTGTGAACACGCATGAGAGAGAGGGAGAATAAGGAGAAGAAGAAGCGAAAGCGTAGGTGTTTGTTCTTTTGGCTAGTGCTCGCATGCTTATTGAGCATTGTTGTCATTGGATTGACTAGCTCAGTGATCAATACATTCTTGACACATGTTCCGGATGTGCCAGCGCCAGTGATACCAACTTCTTCAACACCCACACCTACCCCAACTCCAACTCCCACTCCTACTCCTACCCCTACACCTACCCCCACGCCCACTCCTACCCCTACACCAACACCTACCCCGACTCCTACA
>Ga0247830_10000009_pt1 | contig 48597 bp, 66 predicted proteins | sample 12C_Control_Day5_FD_207766 | JGI IMG/M metagenome (GOLD analysis project Ga0247830, IMG submission 207766) | Soil microbial communities from agricultural site in Penn Yan, New York, United States - 12C_Control_Day5 | ecosystem: Environmental > Terrestrial > Soil > Agricultural land | place...
CTGCCGACCACGCCCAAGCCGCTGTAACCGAATATGCGGGACTTCAAGTCCACGGGTTTGCTGCCCGTGCGGATGATCGAATAGACGTTTGTCGCCGGCGCGTTACTGGCGATCGTTACCAGGCGCGACGCCTCCCACTGCGTGCCGCGCTTTTTGTTCACCTCGTCGTAAAACTGCACCGGCATGGCCCGGTCGCCGGCGAACAGGCCCTCGGGGTGCATGTCGAGCGGCTCACCCGTACGCCAGCACGTCGCGCTGTACGCTGAGTACCCGGTAACGCCGGTCAGGTCGATGCGCACCTGTTCGCACGCGCCGTTGAAGCGCCATTCGTTCTTGCTGAACTGCGGGACTTCGACCTCGGACCCGGCGAACAGCCGGAACACACGGGGGATGCCGACCGGCGTGCCGGTAAACGAAAAGGCCAGTACCCCGCCCGCGAAGTCCGAAGACATGGTCGCGGTGAGGGCCTGGCCGTTGGATATTACGAAACGTTGGGACATGGTGGCGCGCTCCTGATGGACGCGCCGAGTGTATCAGGCGAGGCGGTACGCGACGATGTCGTTAACCGCTTGACTAGCAGAAGCCCAGGCCCAGCAGGAACTGGAAAGATCGTCGCGAAGGCGGATAGGGCCTGAAACACTACCTCGCCTCGTCCGAATGAAAACTTCTGAACCCCGTGGTGCGGCTTCCCAAACCCCTCCGTGTTCGATCCAGTCGTCTTCAAGCCTAGGCATAGTGAACGGAAACATTTTAACTTCCGCCGCATTCGGATCGATCGGGCGCGGCGCATTGCACAGCGCCTCGGCCTTCAACGAAGCGTACGCCACGCCGTCCAGCGCGCTGTCGTGGTGGTACTTGTCGGGGTTCTGCCACTGGCGCACATCTTTAAGCGTTTGGAGCAAAAGCCAGCCCTCGGCCTCGGTCAGATCGCGACCGGTGATCGCGTTGAAAGCCTGGACCGTGCGGCCCATGCTGCGCTCCCCCTCCGGCGAGTCGTACTGCTTTCCGCGCTCGGCCTGGGTGTCGATGGCGGCTTGTAGGAATTCAGTGGCGTTCATGTTCTGCACGCTCATCGGCCTCTTCCTCGATTTCGGATTGAATCTCCGCCAGTACCCGTTCCAGGTCTGCGGGCTTGTGCAGGTCCATGCAACCCGAGTACGTTTCGCCGTCGAGACGAATTTCCCAATCAATTTGCTTGAACATTTTTCATCCTCTCGCGTTTCCGTTGACGTTTAGCCTCGGCGGCCTGCAAGCGTTGCAGATCGGCCGGGGTGAGTTGTTGCTGCGGGGAAGGGCCGCGCAGCCAGTTCAGTAGGCGGCGGATCATCCTCGCCAGCCCTTTTCGACCTTCCCACCGACTGCCGCCAGGGTGAAAGCAGCGAAGGCCCACCAGAAAGAGGCCCCGCTGAGATAAAGCGCACCGCCTGCCCCTGCGTACAGGAGCGCAGAAATTATCAACCGCGCCATATCACTCACCCTCCTTAACGAACGCCCCGCCCGCAACCATCTTGCCGCGCCTATCTTTGATCGTCTGCCAGGCCGACTCGCAGCAGTCGTCAAAGTCAAGGCCAGCTACGAGCGACGTGCCGTACAGACTGAACATGACCATGTCGAGCAGCTCGCCTTTCGTAGCCCCCGCCATGTCCAGTCCGGCTACTTCGCTGGCAAGGTCGCCGCAGACCTTCGAAATGGCTGCTGCACACTCCGCCAAGGGCCGATCCGACTTTTCGTTGTCGTAGATGTACTCGACGTCCCACTCGTGGTGGTAGAAATGGCCGGCGTTGATCAGCGTCACAGCCGTATCGCCAATCGCATCGACCAACGCGTCACGGTCGTTCTTGATCACCGCGTCACACAGCTCGCCGACCTCGCTAACCGCCTTGAGCGCCTGAGCCAGCGCGGTGCTGTGCTCGTAGATGCCGCGCTCGGTCGCCCAGCGCTGCACGTTTTGTTGAAACTGTTCGAATCGGGTCATTGCGGGTTACTCCACTCGTTTGAAAGTGCGGTTTGCGATGAACATGTCACCGGGGCGGCCCTTTTGCAGCAGGCGGGCCAGGTCGTTTGAAACTTCAATCGGCTTTTCGAGCAGCATCTGCGCGGCGGCCAGTTTGGTGGTTGCGTCGTCGAGCTGTTTTTCCAGTTCTGCGATACGCTCGCCCGGTGTTGCAAATGCTATTGGGCCGAAGTCACCCGGGTCTGAGGTGGCGTCAAACGTTTCGTCGTTCAGGAAACGGGCGCCCGGCACCGGTTCAATCGAATCGGCGGCCTTCGGCCATTCGCCGCTCAGCCTCTGGCGTATGCTGGCCATTCCGACCGGGTAGCGAACGGCCCAGTCGAGTTCGGCGCCCTGCCCGCCCGCCGGTGCAACTGGAAACGGGCCTAGGTAAGCCCCACCCACGGGGCCCGGCTTGAGCACAGTGCTCAGACGGGCGGCCTTAGCCTTGCTGTCCAATTCGTTCAGCACCTTGCACACCTGGTCGGCGTGCTCGTTCCAGTCGAGCGGGCCGATGGCAGCAGGACGGCGAATTACGGTTCTGAGGTGGCGCCCGGTCGGGCTGCTGGTGACGATAGCGTCGTCGGTGTAGGAGAACATGCGGTTCACTCCGTTCGTTGGTAAGTGGGCGCAGTATGCGTCACGCTTCGGAGTCTGTCAACACCCCCGACGGCCCGTTCCCGGAACCGACGAAATCGACCCGTGTCTGCTCGGGGTCGCGCCACTCGGCAGTTGGGCCGGTCAGCGCGATGTGCTCGACGGCGATACGCCGGGCGCAGGTCCGGCACGCGGCCCGGATGTGCAGCGTACGGCCCGACGGTTGGTGCGTTACGTTGAAGAGGGGCACGGGGTTTCTCCCACCGGCCAACGCTTCACACGAAGCGCCGGGCGGATCAGATAGTTTAGGGTGAACCAGGTGAGGGCCATTAGTCAGCGCTCAAGGCTTGCCGAGACAGTTTGGAGCAACAGCCCGTCGAGGCCATCAGCTGCAAGTACGCACACCGCCTTAGCCCACCCGTTCCGGTAACCCCACCAGCACGACTGCACGAGCGAGTTCAGATAAGCGCCGGCTGCATCCTGCCCGAAAGGATCTTCGGACCGTGGGCCGTGTTGCTCGACCTGGGCCGCCGCATAGGCCTTTTCGAATTCGATGCGCATGCGGCTCATTCCGCACCCCCTACCGCCGCAGCGATCGTCGCCTCGAACCGTGCGGCCAGCGCTGCGTTGACTTCGGCTTTCGCCAGGCTGTCGGGCGTATTCTTCGCGCGGTGCAGCGTTTCGTACTTACGGAGCTGGGTCGCAGCGTCGGTCAGGCCGGCTAGGAGGGCAGGTGCCGCCAGTAGCAGCGCCGCGTTTGCGCGAGCAACCTCAATCGGTATTCCCTGCCCAGTCCCGTAAACCTCGGCAATGCACCAGTCGTCGCCCTGGTGGTATCGATTGACCAGCGAGAAGCTGCCGGACTCTTCCTCGATTTCCCACGGGCCAGGTGTGTGCTTGCTCATTTCGGTAACTCCGTTTCGTTAGGTGTGAGCGCAGAATACGGTTAGCTGTACCGACTGTCAACCGCGTTTTCGCAGGAATACTCGGGACTTGGGCGGGTTACGCATGATCTTCTCGACCGCGTAGCGCAGGGCGTCAATGATGTGGTTGTTTGCATCGACCAGGTCGCGCAATACCTGGCCGCTCAGGCGGTCTACCTTGTACTTGTACTCGCCCATTTCGTTGCGCGTGTGCTTGCAGTCCGGGTGCACGACCAGGCGGAACGTGCGCAGGAAGTCTAGGCCGTCCTCGACGCTCCCTTTGCCCTTCACGCACGCGACGCACCCCGGCAGGTTCGCTTGGCCTGGGCGCCGTTTCTTGACGTGGCTGATGGACTCGGGGCGGGCGTTGTCGGCGGTGACCTCCAGGTGGGCCGCCTCGGGTATGGCCGCAATGACCGTTTTGGCCGTGTCGTCCAGTTCTAGCCCGACCTCGTAGACCTCGGCGTCAATGTACAGCTCGCGCTCGTCCGGGCTGATCCAGCAGCGCACGGCGGCCAGGGGGTCGGTCGAGAAGCCCCAGTCAAGGCCCAGGTACGGCCCGTTCCAGCCGGTCGTGTCGCGCGTGCCGTTCTCCCACTTGCCGTAGAATACGCTAGCCTTGCTGGCCTTGAGATACTTCCCCTCCCACACGTTCTGATAAACCTCGGGGTCGAACGTGAGTAACGCCTGCTGGCGCTGTTCCTCCAGCACCTCCGGGAACCAGGGGTTGTCGTTGTAGTTCAGCTCGACGATGGCGGACCGTGGCGGCATGTTCGCGCCGCGGAAACGGGTATCGACCGGGCTGCCCTCCGTGCGGGGGTTCCAGATCACCCAAATCTCGGACTTGGGCGCGCGGATCGTCGGCTCAAGCGCAACCCACGAATACTCCGGCACATCCTCGGCCTCTTCGACGATGCACACGTCGATCTGCGCGAGCGATTTGATCGATCCGATGTTGTGGCGCAGACCCTTGAACAGGAATTCTGTCGCGTTGATCGTCGAGCGCAGGTAGTCGACGCCCACGTCATACGCCTTTTGCAGCCACGGCTCGCTGTTGATCGCCGCCTTGAGTTCGGCGTGGAACGATTCCTTGATCGAGTCCTGCAGTTCTCGGGTGCACAGAATGCGCAGCGGCTCGACGACGCCCCACACGGCGGCCATCTTGGCGAACGAGACGGACTTGCCCGAGCCCCGCCCGCCGTACGCGCCGCGGTATCGCAGCGTGCCGCGCGGCGGCGTGAAGACGGGTAGCAGCTTAGGCGGCAGGCGGATCAGTGCCTCAGTCATACTCCGTCAGGCCCTACCAGGCGGATCACGCTCGGCAACGCCACGTCCTCGCCGGCACTGTTCGTCTGCGCGACTTTGGACGGCGCTTCCCAGCCCTGCAGCTTGGCCAGTAGCTGCGCCGCCTGGAGCTGCGAGTGGGTCTTGAATTTCGGGCCATGCTTGTCGACGCCCAGTTCGGAAATGATCTCCAGTTTCTGCGGGTCGTGCAGGGCCGAGTCCTTAATATTCCACACGGTCTGTGTGGCTAATACCTCGCCGGTCGCTTCGTCCACTTTGACCGGCACCTTCTCGAAGTCCGCCAGGGCACTCAGGGGCGTCCGTACGACGCGAGTGAGGAATTCCAGTACCTCGGCACGGGTTGCGACCGAACTCGTCACGGCGGCCTGTGCCATCGCGTCCAGGTAGCGTTTCACCTTTGCATTACTCATCATGATCGAAACGCAGCTATCCGCTGCAGTGTCCGACTTGGCGGTGCCCCCTGCTGCACGGTACGCCTGCCGCTGAGTCGTGCCCGGCACCAGCAGGGCCGTGCAAACGCGGCGCTGTAGCGGCGTCAGTTGCTCGAACAGTGCTAGTTGATCGGGAGTCATTGTGCGGTTCCTTTTTGAGATTCGACCCATTCTAACCATTCCCTGAGCTGCTGGCGAAGGTCTCGCGCTTCCTCGGGCGTTTCGACGACAGCTGTGCAGTGCCTTCGCCCGCGCCGATAAGTGCTGCCTTGGTAGCCGGTACCGTCGCGGAGCGGGAAAACGCCCGGGTACGCGACAGCAGGTGCTAAGTGCTTCGGGAGCTTATAGGCGTACAGCTCGTAAATATTCTCAACACGAGTGTCTAGCGAATTCCCATTTCTGAAACGAACCCGGCGCGGGGCGTATCCGTAGTGCAGCCAGTAGCAGAGCGAGGCGTAGTTGACCGACTTCGGATACCCTGGGCCCGGCAGTTTTACGACCTGCGAAGCTATGGGGTAGCCGTTTTGCAAAAGGGCACCGGTTCGCGGGTCGTAGCTGAAAACCCGTCGCAATTCGTTCACGTTCATACCAGTTTCTCCCTCAAATCTCGCGCCAGTTCAGGCGTTTCAACCACTGCCGTGTAAAAACGGCGGCCCCCGATGTACGCACTGCCACGGTAGCCGCGGAAACGCCCGGTGCGCTGGCAATTTACGACGTGCACCCCCGGATACCTGCCGGCATGCGGCAAAACCTTTTCGGCAGCAGTATCGGCGCTCGGGTCGTAGAGGTTGCACTCCCGGTTGTCCTGCACTTTCCCGTTACGGTGCCTCACCTGTTTCGGCAGATAGCCGTGAGCCAGGGCAAAGCAGGCGCGGGCGTACAGTACCGGGCGCCCGTCAAAGAAAAGCATCAGAGGGCCGCCTTCGTACTTCGGCGTTCCCGGAACCAGGTTTCGCCCGCGGTAGATCCGGCCGGTGCGCCCGTTGTACCGAAAAATGGCCGATAGCTTAGAAAAATCCATAGATATACACTCCAATGTATCCCACCTCGCGGATCCTGTGGGCTGAGCGTGTATCGTAAGGGATATGGCCATTTTTGTAAAGGTGTGTCTCTACCCCGCCGAGGCCCAATGAATACGGGTGTTTTGCGTATATCTACCTGCTCGCGGAGGGATCACACCCCGGTTTACCGTGTCCAGCCGCACGGGCCATGTAGGCCTATACGCCTATATGTTATATATTCATACCTTAAAGATTAAAAGTATATAATACTTGTCTTCTAGATATTGGAAAAGGCCCGTAAACATGGGCCTTGAGGTGGGTAGACATGGAATTTGAGGTTCTCGTTTCATCACATCCTCAGATATACATCCCCCCTACGATCCCTCTCACCACATACCGATCTGCCCGAAAAAGCCGTTTTCGCGTTTTCGCCACCACGGCAAATTCAAAAACAACCCCTAACAGTTCTACCGGCTGTCCCGTCTGCCAGTGCTGCTCAAGTGCCGGGATCGCCTCGGGCCCCACCTCCACCATCGTATAACGCGGCTCGGGCGACGGGTGCTGCTCGAAAAACACGTCCGGAACGCACGGCGCGAACCGCTGGTTGAAATCGTAAAAGCACAGCTCGGGAATACGGTTCATGCGTTTCGCTCCAGCCATTCGCCCAGAGCATCACGCAGCTCCGCGACCGTGTCGGGGTTCTCAAGGAAGACAGACGCCTGTTCGCCGTGGCTAGCCTCGACCGTTATCAGGATCGAATCACCCTCAAGGTCTAGCCGCATCTCATCTCGCGATTTCTCGCATGCTATGTACAGTTCTTTCATTCCTGCAATTCCTCTTCCAATTGACGCCAGAGCGCCGGGTGTGAACAGTCGCGCAGTACGTCCAGTAGTGCCAGGGCCTCAGCCCGATACACCGGCCAGAACTTCGGGTCGTGCTCACGGATCGACCGCGTGTTGCTGATCAGGTCGGCCAGTTTCACCGACTGGGATAGCGGGTGCACTTGGGCGAGCCGCTCACACTCTCGGGCTTTTCGGTATGCGCGGTTTCCCGAGAAAACTGGCACCTGATCTGTCAGGTCGTGCACGTGCCAGGCGACGCCAGGGCCGAATACACGGTTGATTGTCGAGTGGTCAATGCGCGTATCCTCAACCACATCATGCAGCCACGCGGCGGCCAGCATCGCGTCGTCGGTCACCCCGGCCCGCTTGAGCAGTGCGACGACCTCGGCCGGGTGCACTATGTACGGCTCACCCGTGTACCGCCGCACCTGCAGGCCAATGGCGATGTCGATAGCGGCCTCCGCCTCTTCTTTGAACTCGAAGTCTATCCAACCATCCGTTACTCCGAGGGTCCCGTTCAAAACCTCAGGAGACATTAGGTAGCGGTAGCGACGGGCGTCTGCCCTAAGCCGATCAAGCTCAGCGTCCCGCTCGTTCAGCAGCGCTTGCAGGCCGTCGATTACTGCCCGAGCGTCGTCATATCGGACCCACTGCCCATCCGCTTTCTGGCACGGCTGACCCACGCGCCACCACATCTCAAATCGTTTCATCGCTTCAATCTCCGTTCCATCTTTTCCATGGCTGCCCGCACACGCGCAGGGGCTGTTCGTTTGCATTGCGCCTCATACTCGTTCGGCGCGGTCGGCTCGAGCCAATCGTCCTGAACAGAACCGGTGTGCCGCCGATCCCACTCGCGCGCCTGGGCGCTGTCAGCTGAGAGTTCCTGTTTCTGCCGGCTCATACGTCACCTTAAACGCCAGGGTGCTGCGGTCTGCGAAAATGAACACCTTGCGATGCGCCGACGGGGTCGACTTGTACGCGCAGTTCGCCACAGCTGCTTCGTACGGGTCGTCGGCCTGGGCGCAGCGCTCGGCGATAGTTTGATTGTCGGTCATGGGTGTCCGCTCATAAGGTCGTCGGGGTGCACGCCGAACAGCGCGGCGATAGGTTCAGACAAGGCCTCGCGAAGGCCAGAAAGCTTGCCTTCAAGATCGTCTACCCGTGCTTGTAGGCCAGCGAGGCCCGGGTCCTCTGCCATGCGCGCCGCCGCATCGTACGTCCGGTTCGACACGTACGAAAGGTCCCCATACCCCGACAGGCTGTAGCCGATAAGCTGGGCAAACTGCTCGCGGTCATCCTGAGCGAACTCAAGGCACGCCAGGTCGTTCAAGTTGATTTTGCCGTTGTCGAGCAAGTGCCGAACAATGGCGTTTTCCTTGAAGCGCAGAACCCCCGAGCTATCAGGTACTAGCGGTTGAATAGGATGCTTTGCCATTTCGAGTAACTCCGTTTCGTTGAATGTGCGCTCATTATGCGGCCCGTTTTATTTCCTGTCAAACGAAAAAGCGCCCGGTTAGGGGCGCCATTCGTCAGCTCTTTTTAACACACCACTTAGTCACCCCGCCCTTACCGACCCCGCCCGCCGTGAAGTGCATCCCGTCGACCTTGCGGCCTTTCATGCGCCGCAGCCAGTAGCCGAACTGTGCCGGGTCCTGCCGCCCTTTGAACGTGGTTATCAGCCCATACACCTCCTGCCACTCAGCGGCTATCTCGCCCTCGAACGGGTGGGCTGCCAGATCGCGCAACAGCATGGCCTCATCACCGAACCGCTCGCACCACACGGTCAGCATTCGGCGCAGAAGCATGGTCTCGCCGTCCTCCGCCTGGGCCTCTTTCAGCGTCTGCAGCGGGTCTGCGAACCCGAGCCACAGTACGCAGTTGCGCACCAGGCGGTTCCACTGTTCAAACGACGCCATGCCCTCGCGGCTCTGCAGCGGCATACCAGCAGCCTGGTACGAAACGATCAGATCGAGCAGATCCGCCCGGTATTCGGCCAGGTTGCCGCGGATCACCTCGCGCGGGTCGAAATCGTGCCGCTGGGTCTCGGGGTTCTCCGGGCTATCCAGTACGATTGACAGCACCCGGCGCACCACGTCGCCGCGCAGTTCGACGTTGTTGCCGTTCAGCACCCACAGCGCCCGGTTGCTGACCGATACCAGTTTCATGCCACCCAGCCCACGCGCCCGGTACGACTCGCTGGTCATGGCCGAGCAGAACGTGGCGTTAGGCTTGAGCACCGACATGACGTTGTCGAACAACACGCCGCGCGGACCCTCGAGCAGCATCGAAATGAGGGTCTTGCCCTGCTCGGCCGGATCGTCGGGCAGCGTGAGCGGTGCGGTCGACCCAGTGGCGGCGATCATCAGCGCCTCGGACAGCAGCGTTTTACCCGTGCCGTGCACCTGGGCATTGACCAAGAACGCCGGCGCGGTGTCCAGGGCTGGCCGTACGACCGCCGTCAGCAGCGCAGCCACCAGGGTACCGCGCGCCGCGTCGTTGGCGAACGGGAACTCACGGAACGGCGCCCACACCCGAGCCTTGCACGCTTCGAGTTCCGCTCCCGCAAGTGCGCGAGGCTCCCGGTCAACTGCGCGCAGCAGGAACAGTCCGGTGGCCTCGTCCAGGCCCGGCGCGGTGATCACCGAACCGTCGGGCCGTGCCGTAGGCATCGGCACCGCCGCTTTGATCGAGCGGACGCCGGGGTACTCACCGTGGCCCAGTAGGCGGCGCGCCAGGGTCTCGGGGCACTTGGCCGCCGCCCCCTTGCCGCCCTTCGTGAGCTGCAGGAACGTTTCCAGCAGGTGCGACAGACTGTGCACATCATGGTCAAGGATCCGACCGTCAGCGGTCACCCGCACCAGCAGGCCATCCCGTTCGAACAGGCCGGGCAGGTGCTGGAACATTCCGAGGCACACCCGGAAGGCGTGCACCAGGGTGCCGTCGTCCACCGGTACCGCCGGTTGGTCGGCCATCACGATCGCCTGCTCAGGCGTTTTCGGCTTGACCGTGTACCAGGTTGTGCGGCCGGCACAGGCGCGGGCCACAGCGTCACGATCAACGGCCCGGCCGCCCAGTGCGAGGATTTCCGCTACGCGCTCGCAGTTACTGCCGCAGCGCCAGGCCAGGTCGTCGAGCACGTCACCGCCAGCCTGCCAGCGCGCAGCGAACCCGCGATGGTCGTCGGCTAGCATGTCGCCCAGCATGTCTGCCGCCGGCGCGTCAGCCTTGAAATTGGCTACCGGCTCAGTCGTCCACACCGCAGCAGCCGGAGCCGGAAGTTCGGCAGGCACGCCAGCGGCGGTAAATGCTGCCAGTGGATCGACCTGGTTCTGTTCGGCGGTGAGTCCCGCGTCGTGCAGCAGGCTGCCGATGGTCCGCAGGCCTACGCCGTCCGAGGTCCACTCGTTCCATTTGTCATCGAACTGGCCGTCGTCGTGCCGAGGGTCCTGGGCAGACCACTCGCGGCACAGCTCATAACCCAGTTCGTCCGCGCCCTCGGTTGTATCGGCCCAGTGGCGAACCGAGGCTATCGTCCCAACCCACTGCGGGTACGGACAGTCGGCCGGGATCAAGGCCAGGGCCTGGCGTATACGGTCAACGTCCGCCAGGTTACCGGTGCGCGGGGCCTCGGAGGTGGTCGCTCGGGCCTGTTTCACCAAGAACCCCGGGATGGGCGCCGGCTGTGCGTCGTGACCGTTAACCCACTCATAACGGCTGCCGTTCGGGTGCAAGCTGGGCGGCAGTACTGCATATCCGTTGTACTTGCCGTCGACACCCTGAGCGGGCGCGCCTGAGTATCGGACAGTCGGCAGGTTCGGCGCGGCAAAATACAGGTGGTAGCCGCCGCCAGGGCTGGCCACGCGCATAGCTGAATCGACCGGTGGCAGGCTCGCAACGCCTTCGGTGCCACCATTACGTGGGTCAACGTCGAACACGTAGAGACCGCCGCAGCTGGCGGAAGGTTTTACCCCGATGTTGGCCTCAGGGTGCGCAGCCCACCACGCGTCGATGCGCGCAAGATCGGTCGTCGCCTCGGTCGAGCCGGTCGAGCCAGCGAAGGGTGATTTAGTGCCAGGAACGAGGGGGAAAATAGCGAAGCCCCGCCCGGCGTAGTAACGGGCCCACTGGTGCAGGGGGCTCATACTGATTTTACCGTAAAGGTCAAACTGTCGAGCCGACCAATCTGTTTTTTCAGTGAGGCGATTTTTCTGTGACGCATTTCGTCCGCCCGCGCTAGCGCCCCCGCCTCACTATCGAACCATTCGCCCTTGTGGGCGAACTGCATGAATCGGCCTTTGCCGGTACGGTACGTGAGCATGCCGTCTGAGGAGTCCCCCTCTACAAGCTGAACACCGGCGGTCAGAGCGTACTTCGTCACCCAAGCTCTCATACCCCACCCCCGACCTGACGTTCGTGCAGCATCATCGCGTAGTTGCCCACGCTCGCGTAATCCTGCTGAGCGGCGGCCCGCGCCAGCAGATCGTGCAGTTCATCCACCGGGCAGCCCTCCCACCCGTGTTTACCTTCGGCGCGACCCTTGGCCATCTTGTCCCGCATGGCGCTGGTGAAACGGGTAATCGCTGCGTCGTCGGTCGTCATGCTGCAGCCGGTGGCGGCGAGTACGGCGACCACATCGAAGCGCATCAGGTCTCCGAACCGGTGGTGCGGGATAGAGCCCTGCGCGGCCAGGCGCTGAACGTGCCGGACGGACAGCCCCAGCAGCTCGGCAAGTTGTTTAGCGTCAACAAAAGTCACAATGCGTCCTCCGCGTTATTTTGCGACATGGTACGGCAATAAAAAGCCCCGTGCAATGACGGGGCGCTGAAAAGTTCCGTTAGAACAACGGGTCGTCGTAAGTGAGATCAGGCGGCGGTCCTTGCATAAGGCTGACAGCTTCGGCGGCTACCTGAGCGGCGGCCAGGTCTCGTTCCAAGTAGCTGAGACGGCGTCTGACACGTATGCAATAGCTCTCCCAAGCCAGCTCGCGGGTAGGGTAGCAGTGCCGTTTTCGGCTTGTCTTAGAAACCCACCGGCGCTCTTGGAAAGCCGGGTCGTAGGATTTCTGCCAATCCGGCACAACCCAGTAACCGTGCTCCGTCTCTTTTACGCACACGAACCGATCGAGCCAAAAGCGCGGCTTGCCGTCTTCGAACCAGGCGGTCGAGTAACGATAGTGGTCAGTCATTGGTTCACCCACACTTCCGCCACATCGGAGCAGGCCACCGCCAGGGACATTTGCCGCACCACTTCGCCCGCCTCGGCCTGGGCGTGCCCATCGGCCCGCAGATCGTGCAGGCGCTTCAACGTGGCCAGGCTGTACGTGAAGTACCCTTGAGTCTCCATCGCTTGCAGGAGCGCCCAGCGCGCTTGCTCAGGCGCCACGCCGATGCGGATCATCGCAGCGTAGGCGAACCGGCTGACCTCACGCGCCGTTGCGAACAGCAGTCGTGCGAGTCGTTGGTTGCCGTAGTTCAGCGCACCGCCGCTGCCCTGCTTGATGTTGCCAACCGGCCGTGCGCGCCAGTTGACCGGTGTATCGAACGTGGGGGCCTCATCGACATAGCGGCGGCTGACTTCGTTCAGCGCCAGCCCGACCATCGTTTTCTGGATCTGCCGCACGACCGGGATTGGCGCGGTGAGGCGGAACGTAACGTCGATGAACCGCGGGTCGGTTTCGTCAGCATCGAGGATGGGTCGGGCCACCCCGGTACCTAACTGACCGACCCATAGCTCTGCGGGCAAGGTTGTGTTCAATTGGTTTGTCTGCTCAGGGAACAGCCGGTAAAGCGACTGAAGCACAACGCCGGCAGAGTTAGCGGCAACCAAGCCCGAGCGTAGCCAACAGGCCCAGCCCCACACCGAATGGCGCGCCTTGATGCGCAAGAAACCCCTGCCGTCGCGATACTTGGAGAACACGAACCCGGCGAGGTGTGTTTCGGTTGCACGGCTCAAGTCAAGGTCATAGTACGGCGCGTCGATCGTCATACGGGCATGAGTGTATGGCGTGAAGTGGTTTTCGCGCGCCAGGTACGCCAGCAGCCGCCGGTCAGTATCCGGATCGAACGTGCCGTGATGCTTGGCCATGCTCACGCGGGCCGAGTTGACGGCGAGCAGGTCGCCATTGCTGCGGTCGATCAGTTCGACTTTCATCAGTAGGTTCTCTTTTGTCCAGGCTCAAGCGGCCAGTGTTTTTCGGTTTTGCAGCCGGTGCACAGTTTCGTGTCGGTGCTGTGCATGGGTACCAGGTGTTCGCCCGGGCAGCACGTCGAGGGTTTCGTGGCGGCGGGAGCGGCGGCCGGTGCGCGGCGGTTCCAGGCGTCCTGCGATTGCGATTCAGACCCATGCACCTGGGTCGAACAGTTACAACTGGCGCACTGCACCCAAAAAGCACCGTCGTACTGCATATCCAATATTTCGTCACTTCCGCAGAACGGGCAGGCCTTCACAATACTCGCTCCTTCGTATGGCCGCAGTGGCCGCAATACCAGTAGTGCCCGCCGAACCGCATCGGTTTCATGTGGCAGCGCGGCGGTACCGGAGCCTCACAGCCGAGCAGTTCGCGGGTGTTGTCCAGCAGCTGCCAGGCGCACGCCAGCACGCGGCTGTCGTTCGGCAAGGCGGCCAGGGCTTTCAGTTTCGGGCGGTGCTCATACGGCGCCCGTGGCCGGATGCGCCGTGCGGTATCGCGTAGTGCCTGAGCCGTACCGTGGAACTTGAGCGCAAGCGCCATGGTCAGCACCACATCAAGCGAATTGAGCGGCGTGCTCGTCGTGTTTCCGTGTTTCATACGTCAGGCTCATCAGTGATTGCGCCGCATACGCGGCATTCGTATTCGCCCGAGGCGATTCGGCGGTACTCGTGCTGGCAGAGGTAAGTGAGTTTCATTTCTTTTTCAGCCCCCGCAGCGGCATGACTACTGCGACTTCACCGTTGTCACCTTCGAAAAGCATGGAGTCATTCGGGCCGTCAATCGAACCTCGGGTGCAGCGGGAGGCTGCCAGTTCGAATTGCTCCGGGATAAAATCAGCCGACTTATCGCCTTGCGTCACTCGTAACCTGCCCTTACCCGTAATTTCCTGGAGCATCCAGTCTAGGGGCACTGTGTTCCGGTCTGGAATGATTCGCGGGTAGTCGGGAAACTTTCCGGGGTGCCCCGCAGGGGATGCTTCGCAGTCCTCTTGCAGATCCCACACTTTCACCATACTGACCGGGTCGTAAAGGCCGCGCGGCAGTTCGCTAGGCGCTTTGTGCAGAACGTGCCCGTCAGTCGCTACAATCTCTGAACCGGTAGCACAAACAAAACGCAGGTAAGCGCGAATATCTTTCTTCGCGGCCGCGGAGGCAACCCAGGCTTCGACGGTCTTCCCTTTCGGCGCTTTCGGCATGAACCAGGCGAGTAGCTTCGCCAGCTCTTGCCGGCTTTCCGGATGTCTTTCAGCGAGCGCTGCGACGATAGTTTCGGCCTCGTCTTTTTTGACAGATCCGCGGTACTTGAATGCATCTGCGTAGAGTGAACTAGTCATTTCGTAGCTCCGTTTGCGTTTCGAATGAGCGCAATATACGCCCTGTTAATTCTATCGTCAAACAAAAGCGGCCACTCGGACCGCCTTTAATTACTCGACCAGGGCGCGCAGGTCGGTGAAGTGGTACCGCACGGTCGAACCCGCCACGCCAATCTCTTTAGCCACACGGCCCGAGGTAATCGTCTCGCCCCGTGCGTGCAGCTCGCGGACCGTGGCAATGATCTGTTCGCGGCGGCCGATGGCCGGAGCCGGCGACTCACCCAGCACGGACAGGTCAGGGTAATACGTGCGGACCAGCACATCGGAGCAATTGCAGGCACGGGCCAGCGCCGAATACGTCAGGTCCTTGAACCCCATCGCACGGGCAGCCTCGTGAATCTGTGCACGGCGGTCATCGCCCGACATGCGGGAGCCGGCGAAACCGCGAGCCTTCAACCTGGCCCACACGGCGGACATGCGTACACGCTTCTCGGCCCACTTCTCGGACCGGCCGAAATACGCGCCGAGTGCGGCCAGGGTAACGCTGTCGAACCCCGACCGTTCGGCCAGGGTCTCGGCGGCCTGCAGCATCTGCTCGGTTGATACGTCGGTTGGCGGCACCGGTGCGCCCACGGCTGAGCGCAGTTCCTCGGGCGTGATGAGCCGAACAAGCTGGTGGCGCGTGATGCCAAGTTCTCGGGCCACCGCCGCCTGTGTCGGTCGTTCGCCCACACGCTGGGCGGCGGCTAGCACGTCGTCGCGGGTGATGGTCATAGATAACGTCTCGTTGGTTAATACATTAGGGCGCATTGTGCGCTTATATCAGTCACTTGGCAATTCCCCCGTGCTGAACACCGCCAAGCCGCCCTTGCTGCGGATCAACCCGGCCCATGCGAACTGTGCTTTCTCGCGCTTCGAATCCTCGCCGGGTTTCCAGCCGGGGTGCTTCGCTTCGATCGAAACAAACTGGCCGATGGTCGTGCCGACGTGCGCCGGGGTGATCAGTACGGGGCGCAGGCCGATCAGGTCGGCTGATTTAACCGCCTCGTTCATCTGCGCCGAGTCGTTGGCCAGGCCGTAGCGGATGAACCGGCGCGACCCCTCGGGCTTGTACGCACCGACGTTGTTCCGCCCAAGCCACCAGTTACGGCGCGGCGCCTCGCGGCGTATCAGTGACTGGGCGTAGTCCTCCATCCGCCCGTCAGGGTCCGGCTCGCTGGCCAGTTCGGGCGGGTAGAACATCTGTTGCAGTTCGAGCAGCGCGGCAAACGGTATATTGTGGCGCACGGCCCATTGATCGAACGGGGTCATTTTGTCACCTCGGCGAGGGTTTCGATAAAGTCGGTCAGCCTGCCCAGGCGCTCAAGCTTGTCGGCTGACGGGCGCTGCCCCATCGTGCGCAGTAGCTTGCGCTTATCGCCTTCCAGGAACTGTAGGAGCGACACCAGGTCAGGCATGCGTTCACGGAGCGCTCGAACCGCCGCTTTGGTAACGCTCGGCCGACGGGCACGGGGTTTGTACCCGGCTTTCTTCAGGCGGTAGCGAATCACCTCAAGCGGCAAATTCAAGTCGCGCTTGATCTGGGCCATCGAATCGCCCGCATCGTAGCGGCGCTTGATTTCGGATGTTTCTATCGGGTGCGTCACGGCTTGCGCTCCAGGGCGGCGCGGGCTTGCCAGGTCAGCCAGCATGGCTGGGCGTCATCCCAATCGTATTCACCTTCGTAAAAGCCAGGCACGAACCCGTCGTTCATGCTGGCGTAATGTTTTTCAAACGCCTCCCGCTCATCGCGCTCAACCGGCGGCGCAGCTGCACAGTCCGGGCAAGGGACGGTATCAAGGACGTTGCCGACTGCGCCTTCGTCGTTGCAGGTCGCGCAGTCCGGCGCGCTCGGCTCTGCGCTGGCGGATAGGGCTTTGATCCGGTTAACGAGGTCGGCCGGGAGATCGAAATCCACACCAGACCAGTGACGCTTCGTGATCTCAGCCAGCAGCGCATCCCGCTCGGCCAGTTGGGCGCGCAGGGCGTCGCGTTCTTCGGCCCAATCCTCGGCATCTTCTTTCCGCAGCACAGTCTGACCGTTTGCCAGCGCCTTTGCTTCGCGCAATTCGAAACGCAGTTGCTCAACCTCAAGATTGAATCGGTGTGCCTCATTGCGCCACTTGCACGCCTGGCCAGGATCAGCGTGGGTGTAGAGCAGCGTGAAAAGGTGAAGGAACTCCGGCCCCTTGGGCTTCCCTTGCAGCCATTTATTCTTGTCGTGGCAGAAGGTGAAGTAGCCGGCCGGCTCGCCCTGGTGCTGCTCGGCAGGCTTGGTCAGTGCGATCTGTAGACCGCGAGGGAGAGTCACATAGCCATGGAAGACTAAGGCGGCATTGATTTCTTCCGCCAGCTCACGCGGCACCATCACAAATTCATCTTTCATTGCGAACCTCCGATACGATCAAATCCAGGGTGTCCAGTAGCTGCGTGCGGAATTGCTCAGGCCAGGTCGCCGGCACGTTTCGCAATGCGCGCAGCGCCGCGATTAAAGGGTCTTCCGGTTCCGGCAAAGGCGGCACAAACCGAAATTCCTCAACGACCGTAAAACCTGCGGGCGGGCGGTCTCCTGAGAAATCCGCATACCATGCTTGATACTTGTTGTTCGCCGTGGCCGTTACAAACGTATCGCAGCCCATGTCGGCGGACAGCTTTTTAGCGGTTTTTGTTACGCCCCTGCGGTCAGCAAAGGGGCCGTACTGGTGGCGGGTCGCCATGGCACATCCTCCGTGTTAATGAGCGCACATTACGCCCCGTTTAATAGGCTGTCAATCTTTCCGCGCAGCTTCTCGGCGTCAGCGCGTTTCAGCGACGCGGCGGTCAGCACGTCCACGCCGAACGTCGCATAGAACCGGCGCTGAATCTGCGTGTCGGACTCACCGCGCGCCCGGTACTTGCCGCCGAACCGTGCCATGGCGTCGTCCAGTTCTGCCAGCGCCTCCAGTTTCTCGCGGTGGCGGTTGACGTTGGCCGAGGCCATCATATGGTTCATGCGCCCGTGCTCGCCGCTTGCGATCGACGAACGGTAATGCTCAATCGACTGCCGGGCTTCCAGGTAACTGGCGCGGATCGCCGCCATGGTCTCTTCGTCGAGCAGCTCCAGGTCGCCTTCCACTTCGGCAGGGTCGCGTCGGCCTTTCGGCTCGGGCATGTACCCGCAGAACTCACAGCAGCGCAGGAACGCCTCGTACGGCTGGGCGCACGGTATGCCCGTCTCGGTCGCGTGGCCGTGCTCGAGCAACTGCTCGTTCGTCCAGCCTGCCTTACGCCAAGCACCCCAGCCGATGCCGGGCTTTACCAGCGTCAGACCGGGGTTCGTGCAGGCGCGCAGCGGGATTGCGTCACTGTCCGATGCGCCAGAGCTGCCGCCGCCTTCAAGCGACCAGATGTGCGGCTTGTCCGGCAGGCCGTGGGTGACGATGTTGTTCGCGTGGTCGATGATCAGCCCGAATGGCTTCATGCTCGCCGCGATACGCTCCAGGCGGCCCGCGTCGCTCAGGTCGTCGTACCCCGTGTAGTCGACCAGCAGGCGCAGGACCCGGCCACACCACTGCAGGTAACGACCGAGGCTGGCGGTCTTCGTGCCGAGGATCACGACCTCGATTGCAGGTAGGTCGTAGCCTTCCCCGAAGAGGTCAACGTTCACGAGCATTTTCAGCTCGCCCCGTTCGAGCCGGTCCTTGGCGTCCGACCGAATCTCGTCGTCGGTGGTGCCGTCCAGCGCCAGTGCCGGGACCCCCGCTGCGGTGAACCGCTCGGCCAGTTCCTCAGCGCGCTTGATACTGGATACGAAGCACACCCCGCGTTTGCCCGGGGCGTACTTCTGATACGTCTCGACGATATCGCCGAGCAGCCCGCTGTGTTCCTCCGCAGCGACGAGCTGGGCGGCGACGTACTCACCAGACGGGCCGATTTTAACCTGCTCATAGTTGACGCTGACCTTGGCACATACGACCTTGAACGGGGTCAGATACCCCATGCCGATCAGGTCGCCAGTACCCGGCCCCTCGACCATCACGTCCGCCATGCCGTCGTAACCCGGCAGGCGCTCGCCCTTTGCGTCGAACTTGCGCCCCAAGCCACGGCCATCTCCCCGGCACGGCGAGGCAGTAGGTAGCAGCCAGCGCTTGCAGCCCGGCAGCAGACCCATACCCCGGCCCCACTTGTTATCCCAGCAGACGTGGTGCGCTTCGTCGATGGCCCCGAGCGTGACGCGCTGCAGCCAGGCGCGGTGGGCCTTGCCCAGGGAACTGGTCGGGGTGTTCAGCAGCGTATCGATACCGGCGACGCCCAGCTCGGCAGTCGGGTCGTAATGGCAGACGCCGTGCTTTTTGAGCAGCAGCTTCGTGATGATCGCGATGGTTTTCTTCGGCGCCAGGATGCGGAACCGAAGGCCGGCTTTGTTCAGCGACTCACAGATCTGGCCCACCAGCTCCTGGCGGTGTGCGACGAGCATGCCCGCGCCGATGTGCTGGCTGAAGACGCCGGACAGGACGACCGTGTTGTGCGTTACCGTAAAGTCGCCGAGCAGGAAAAGCCGGTCTCCCGTAATCTCGAAGCCGTAGTAGTCGCCGACTCCGATGGCCTCGACTTTGATACCCGTTACCGTAACGTCCTTCTTTTGAAGTCGAGGGGCCGCCTTTTTACGTTCAATGCGGCAAGGTATGCAATCCACGTGACCGGAGATCGAAACTCGGAAATAGTCCCCCTTCACCCCGTTATTACCGCAGGTTTTGGACGACGCTTTTTTATAGGCCGCCATCCCTAGGGAACGCGCCAGGTAGCAGACCGCGTCAGCGAGGCATTCTAGCTTGCTGATAAAGTCATAGCCTTTATGGGTATAGCTGCCGTCTGTGTCTAGCAACCCCGCCAGTAGGTCGAGGCGTTGGGCGCGTGAGCCCGTCAGGTAGTCTTGAGGTACGTGCTTATTCCGGATCAAGTTGTACCTTTTGAGCGCGGCTCGAACAGGGTTCGCCGAAGGGCCGCGTCCGGTATTATCCCCCGACATTGCATACCCGGCTGTCCGACCCGCATATTTCTTCTCGACTAACCGCAGCCCGCAGGCGGCTGAATGAGCCCTCAAGTAGTCAATAATCTCAGGGTCTACTGACGTCACGTCAGAGTTCCTAGAGGTGCCGTCGCCCAACCAGACCCCTAGTAGGTATGGCGGCAAAGCGGCCGGGTAAGTCTTCTCGTCGAACTCCACGCCAGTGCGCCAGCCTTTATGCGTATGTTTGAAAGTGGCGGACTTGGCTAGGTACTCCCGCACAGTAAGGTTCACGACTCGTCCTGCTCGCTGCGATGGGTACTTCGGGGTCGACCGGGTCGCCGTCGCCTTGAGGCTGAGGATATGGCTCTCGTTAACAACATAAGGGTCCCCCTTGGTAGGGGTCACCCGATAGAGCATCTCTCGTCCTCGGGCCAGCATCATCACCCGCCGAAGCCGGCTGTCCGGCCCCATTAGGCAATCGCCGACCTTCACATCCTCAACTGGCTTTATTGTGCCGTCATACATCAGTACAGGCGTGCCGCGCCCTAGGCATTTGCCGCCGCCGGTCGCGAGCACGGCCATTACGTTTTCAGCCCCGGCCTGCCACGCAGCGTAAATTCGCGCGATGAGTTCTGCTTGATAGGGGCGCGGTCGTATCGCCGCAGCGAGCGGCTTTAATAGAAACGGTGCGTTCATAATTTCCGTTCGGTAGGTGTTGACAGGTGGCTAACCTTACCGCACTATGCGCCCCGTAGCAACTAATCAACCACGGAGAAACACCCCATGCAATTCACCGTTGACACCCGTAACGCCACCGCCTTCGAACTGAACGCGCTGGCCGAGTTCGTGCAGAAACTGGCATCCGTCGCACCCGAGAATTTCGCAGAAGGCTGGACCGTGCAGCGCGCACCTAGCGGCGCCATGGTTGCGAGCGGCAGCGCGCCGCTGACCCTGGTCCCGGGCGCTTTCGAACACGCCGAGCAACTGATGGGAAACGCTCCAGCCACGGTTGCAAGTGGTGCTCCGGATCTGCCGCCGGCTGCTGGGCCTGCACCGGAAGTTCCGCCTGTCCCTGGGAACACCCCGCCGGCCGTTGCAGCTGCGCCCGCCTCCACCGCCCCGACCGATGTGCCTGCGGTTCCTACGTCGGTGCCTGCCGTTCCTGCCTCGACAAGCGCGGCGGACCCAGTCGCTGGGCAAGTTGAACTGGACAGCGCCGGTTGCCCGTGGGACGCCCGAATCCACACCAGCAACAAGGCGACCATTGGTGACGGCACCTGGCGGAAAAAGCCGGGCGTCGATCCGGCACTGTTCGAGTCGGTGCGCAACGAACTGATGGGAAACGTTCCGGCTGCCCCTGCGGCGGAACCGGTTGGTACGACGACCCCGAACCCGGCCCCTGCGATTGCCCCGCCGGTACCGGAAGCCTCTATGCTTCCTGAAGCCCCGGCACCTGCTCTGCTGACCGGTAACGACGTGATGGCCCGCGCCATGGAAATCCAAATGGCCGACGGCACCAAGTTCGCCGCACTGTTCCAGGCGATCCAAGGTGCGGGCATCCCTGCCGGTCCGATGGGTCTGCCCGGCTGCACCGACCAGGCAGTACTGGCTGCTGCCTTGGCTGCCGTTAACGCCGTGGGCGCGCAGTGACACTGCCGACCCCAAGTGCTGCCGGAGTTTGGGGCAAATGCCCCGGCTCCGTGCCGCTCTCCGCACAGTTCCCCGACCTGCTGCCTAGCGAAGCTAAGCAAGAGGGGATCGCGGGGCATTGGGTAGCCCATCAGGTCGCAACACTCGGCAAGCCCGCCGTTGGCGCTATCACTCCTAACGGCTGGGCAGTAGATGAGGCCATGATCGACGGCGGCGTCCTATACCACGGGGCTATCTTCTCGATTGCCAACCACCGCGGCGGCATGAGTAAGGTTTGTTTTGAGCAGCCGTTGGCATTGGATTTCATCCTCGAGGGGATGAATGGGCGCCCCGACGCCTCGTTGTTCACGGGCCCGGAACTGCACGTATGGGAATACAAGTACGGGCATTCTGAGGTCAGCCCGGTAGAAAACCCGACCATGACCCTGTACGCGCTGAGCATTCTCGAAAAGCACGGCATAAACGGCCTTGCTGATCAGCACATTAAGGTCTTTTTCCACGTCGTGCAGCCACGTTGCTACACATCGGGCGGGGCTTTCCGCACTTGGTCGTGCATGGCATCTGACCTTCGCGGACCGGGGAACATACTGCAGCACAGCGCGGGAGTTTCGCAGAAGCCGAACCCTCCAACCCTGGTGGGTGAACACTGCCACAAATGCTCAGGGCGGCGCGGCTGTGCGACGTTCAAGCGGGCCAGTGACCGCGACAAGGACTACGCAGGTACGGCGGTGCCGCTCGGCATTACAGGGCACGAACTGGCAACGGAGCTGATGTACTGTGAAGAGGCGTTCGCCCGACTCAGTGCGCGTCGTGATGCCCTGGCCGAGCAGGCCGAACACGAAATCACGACCGGGCATGCCGTGCCAGGTTACGAAATGCAGCGCGGCAACGGCTCCGAGAAATGGAAAGTCGCGCCTGAGAACGTGGCCGGTTTCGGCGACATGCTCGGCGTCGATTTCCGCAAGCCACTGGCCGTCGATACGCCTGCGCAGTGCCGCGACAAATTGAAGAAAAAAGGTGTTGACGGTGCGCTAATCGCGCCGTACATTGAGCGCATTCCGGGCAAACTGAAACTCGGTATTGCAGACTACTCCCTCATACAGAAGGCATTCAAAGCATGACCACTCAAGTTCAAGGTGTTGACTACGAAGTAACCGGCCTGGGCCGTATCGTACAGGGCGATCTGGAAACCCTGTCGAACAAAGACGCCCAGGGCAACGTGAAACTGGTTAAGTCCGGCGCCAACATGGGCCAGCCGGCCGCCCCGGAAAACTTCTTTTCCGTCGCCTTCCCCAAGACAGTTCAAGCGCCTGCGGGCCACCCGCAAGCCGGGCAGATGATCCCTAATCCGGATTGGGCTCGCTGTAAAGCGTACCTGGAGCGCGCTGGTAAGCTCGGCTGGCCTAATTTCTATCCGAACGGCGCAACCGAGTGCACTTTCCCTAAGTTCTCTTTCAAGATCATGGACGGAGACGGCTACGACAACAAGGGCATTCACAACGCCACGAAAGAAGGTTTCGCCGGTTGCTGGGTACTCAAGTTTAGCAGTCAGTTTCTGGCCAAGCGTTTCTACCAGGGCCGCTACCAGCCTCAGGACCAGATCACTGAGCCGGGCGTGATCAAGCGTGGGGACTATGTCCGCGTCATTTTCACATCCGAGGCCAACAAGTCGACGGAAAGCCCGGGCGTATTCGTCCGTGCGTCCAGTGTAGAGCTGTGCCACATCGGCAACGCCATCGTCAGCGCGTCCGTCGCTGGACCCGATGCGTCGACCGGCTTCGGCGCAGCCCCAGCAGTCGCCTATGCCCCTCAGGGCGCAAGCGCGGTTCAGGTTCCAGCCGGACAGGCCCCGGCGGCGGCGGCTTTTTCCGCGCCAGCCACCCCTGCACCACAGCAAGCACCCGCCGTACCCGGCCAGCAGCCCGAACCCTACAGCGGCTATATCCCAGTGCCTGAGCAAGCCCCTGCGGTGCCGTCGGTACCTACCACTCCGGTATGGCCGCCAGCCGGCTGGACTCAGCACCCTCAGAACCCGCAGTACTGGTACATGGGTACCGAGGTGATCACCGAAGCGGAACTGCGCGCCCGTCAGCAGTAACAACATCGGGTCGCCTTCGGGCGGCCCTTTTACTATCCGGGGAGGATAAAACAATGGGTCCACGTTATTTCATAAACCGCGAGTCCCGCCTGGCGCGCATTTCCTACGACCGCGAAATCGAAGGCTTTGAAGAGGTCACCCGCGAACAGTTCGAACAGTTCCGCGCCGAGAATCGCGCATGGTTCGCGCAGCAGGTGGCGATGTGATCGAACAACTAAAGCTGATGCGGGACGCAGCTGAGTGGCGCAAAAGCCGACTGGATTATGACGCTGAGGACTACTGGACGAAAGACGCCCGGTTGTCGGATCTGATCGGCTACTTGGAGTACGCGATCGAGGCGGCCGAAAAACTGGAGGGGTTATCGTGAGTATTCCGCCGCTGCCCCCGGGCGTACCGGCTTTGCCTCAGCACGCTCTATGCGCAACGCTCGACATGGAAACATACAGTGAGGCCGGGTATCGCTGGGACGAAGAGAAACGTACCTGGCTGGGGCCGGAGGGCTCCAATGCCAAGGGCCTGGGCGCCGTCGGCTCGCGCAAATACGCGGAGCACCCGACCGCCGAGGTGCTGACATTCTCCTACAGCTTGCCCAACGGGCTGAAAGGCCGCTGGGTGCCGGGCCAGCCGTGCCCGCCCGCCCTAGCCGCGCACATCGCTCGATGCGGTCTGATCGAGGCGCACAACGCCATGTTCGAACGCAACATGTGGACTTTCGTTCTGGTGCGTAAACACGGTTTTCCGCCGATCAACCCCGTCCAGTGGCGCTGCAGCATGTCCAAGGCGCGAGCCGCTGGGTACCCCGGCGCCCTTGCCCAACTCGGTGCGGCTATGCGCCTGAACATCCAGAAAGACAAACGCGGCGCCGATCTGATCAAACTGCTCTGCATGCCGCGCAAGCCGACGAAAGCCGACCCGCGTCTGCGGATCTTGCCGAGTGACGACCCCGAGGCGTTCGAGGGCCTGCAGAGCTACTGCGATACCGACCGTGACACGGAGCACGAAGCGTCGAGCAAGCTGCCGGACCTGATCCCGTCCGAGCTGGCCTACTGGCAGGCCGACCAGGCTGTTAACTTCCGCGGCCTGGGCGTCGATCTGCCGCACGTCGAGGCGGCCTGCGAGATTGTGAACCAGACCCTGGCCCAGTTCGGCGCCGAGTGCGAGCGTCTGACCGGCGGTATCGGCCCGAGCAAGGTTCAAGCCCTCGCCGGCTGGTGCACGGCCATGGGCGTGCGCATGGAGTCGCTTGATGCCGAATCGCTGGAAACCGCGCTCAAGCGCACCGACTTGCCACCAGTGGTGCGCCGCGTGCTGGAAATCCGCCAGCTCACCGGCTCAGCCAGTGTGAAGAAAGTATTCGCCATGCGCTCGTTCTGTTCGGACGCCGGCCGCCTGCACGACCTGTTCATCTACCATGGCGCCCGCACTGGCCGTGATACGCACGCTGACGTACAGCCAGGCAACCTGCCGAAGGCCGGCCCGCGCGTGCGCCAGTGTGGCGATATGGGCTGCCAGAAATGGTACGGCGCCCATGGCGACAACTGCCCCTGGTGCGGCGCGTCTTCGGCGTTTTCAAGCCCGCTCGAAGACTGGAAATTTGAGGCCGTGGCTGACGCCCTGGCCACTATCGCCACCCGCAGCGCCGCGGCTGTGCAATACGTCTTCGGCGATGCGTTGCTTACCGTGTCCGGCGTTGTTCGCTCGCTGATCGTCGCGGCGCCGGGTCATGACCTGATCTGCTCGGACTATTCGTCCATCGAGGCGGTCGTGATTGCCGAACTGGCCGGCGAGCAGTGGCGGATCGATGCGTTCGCACGGCGCGAGGATATTTACCTGCACGGCGCGGCGGGTGTAACGGGACTGACCTATGAGGTTTATAAAGCCTGGGCAGCTGAACACAATCGTAAGCACCCCGACCGGCAGAAGATCGGTAAGCCCTGCCTTGGCCCCCAAACCCAAGTGTTGACCGACCGCGGGTACGTGGCTATTGTGGATGTTTTACAGACCGATAAAGTTTGGGATGGTGAAGAATGGGTAAGTCACGAGGGCCTGCTGGACCAGGGGATAAAAGACACGCTGCACCTGGATGGAATCCGGATAACCCCGGATCATCTGGTCAATATGAACGGTTCTTGGAGGGAGGCAAGGCAACTCGTTTCAAGTCCCGATTCGTTCCGCCAAGCCTTGGCGACCGGTTCGGCGAACTTACCGTCGTCGGCGATACAGTATCTACCAAGAGCGACCGGAAAACCCTGGTGCAGTGCAGTTGCGAAGGAGAACCCTATCGGGTGTCTTTCACAAACTTACGGAAAGGCAAGTCAACTCGATGCAACGCATGCGCTAAGCGAGCGACGGGGGTGTATCGAAAGATGTACTACAGCTATGCGTCTGCTATGCAGGATGACGAACATCGACGCAGGCTGCTCAACCGGTTCTCTTCGGCGTGCGGACGCTGCCACAACCCGAAGTCTAAACAGTTCCCGGCCTACGGAGGGCGGGGGATCTTCGTCTACGCCCCTTGGCGAAAAGACCGTGCGGAGTTCCTCCGATATGTCCAGACCTTACCTGGCTGGGACGATCCGGGACTCGAGATGGATCGAGAGGACTGTGACCGAGGTTATGAGCCCGGCAATCTACGATTTGTCACCCGTCAAGTCAACGCGCTTAACAAACGAAAGGTCAATGACAAGGACCAGGAAATCCTGCGACTCAAGTGCGAAATCCTCGGACTCCAGCAACGTTTACGATCTTGCGAATGCGGGGCCGCGCCGGCGGTTCACCATCAAAACGGATTCGGGACATCTGCTTGTTCATAATTGCGAGTTAGGCCTGGGTTTCGGCGGCTGGATTGGCGCACTGTTTGCATTCGGCTACGACGGCAGCGAGGACGAAGCGCGCGAGATTGTCCAGAAGTGGCGGGCAGCTTCCCCGATGATCGTCGAGCTTTGGGGCGGTCAGTTCCGAGGCACCCCATGGGCGCCGACTTCGACTGAGTTCTACGGGCTCGAGGGGATGGCCGTACAGGCTGTCCTAAACCCGGGTCAGCGGTTCACCTATCGCCTGATATCGTTTGAAGTCGATCCGGCGGCAGACGTGCTGTACATGATCCTGCCGAGCGGGCGCCGGATCTCGTACCGCGAGCCGCGTCTAACGCACGGTTCGAAGCGCGAAGGCTGGGCGGCGGTCTACGAACTGACGTTCATGACGCACAACAGCAACCCAAAGATGGGGCCGCTGGGCTGGGTGCGCATGCCGACCTACGGCGGGCGGCTGGCGGAAAACGCGACTCAGGCAGTGGCCAGGGACATAATGGCGAACGCTGTGGTTAATCTCGAGCAGCGCGGGTATCCCGTGGTCCTGCGCGTGCATGACGAAATCGCAAGTGAGGTGCCGAAGGGCTTCGGTTCGGTCGAAGAGTTTGAGGCGATTATGCAGGACCTGCCGACCTGGGCAACCGGTTGGCCGATCCGTGCGGCCGGTGGATATCGTGCAGAACGCTATCGCAAAGACTAACGAGGCCAAGCGCGCTGGCATTCCTGGCGCGCTATTCGTTCTCGGTCAGCATACGCAGCCAGTTCTGCTGCAACTTCTCCAGCCCTGCTGCACACGTTGGCGAGCACAGCGCCGGTACTTCCGGCCCCGCCGGCGGTTCCCCCGTTCTCGGCAGGTATTCGGCCGATGGCGTCTCGCAGCGCTGTGCGCAGCCGCTCACGATCAGCATTAACCCGAGCAATATCAGCACTCGCATTCTTCGTTTCCTCGTCACGTTGGGCCGCTGCGGCGGTCCGAGCGGCCATATACCCGTCTTCGCGCTGGCGCACCGCCTGGTCGTAGGCCAGTTGTGCGCGCTGCCAGTCGGCGAGTACTGCGGCTCGGCCTTGCTGCGTGCCCTTGCCATACAGCCAGAACGCTGTGAACACGACGACCGCCCCCGTCAGCAGATGCAGCGAATACCGGCGCAGCAGGTCAATAACCATTAGCTTTCATCGCGTCAGCGTAAGACTTGCTCCACTTGGCCCGCAGTTCGTCTGGCTGCCGGGCGTACGCGCCGGGGCGCCACGTGCGCAAGTACAGTTCCCAGTTGCCCTGCTCGTCCCCCAGCACTGGAAGTGCCCTCGGGTCGGTGTAATACAGCAATCGCGCCAGTGCGGCGGCGAGCACCGCGTCGGTTTGAATGGCGGTGAACACTTCGGATAGCGACGGTGAGTAACCGCGGGCGCGACAGCACTGTCGGGCATGGGCAGCACTGGCCGGATGAGTCAGTACACCTTTCACGCCGCCACCTTTCTCGAACTGGTAGTCGCCGGCTGCGGGCCCGATCGGCTGCAGCTTACCGTCAACTTTCACGATCTGACGCGGGCTGCGGGCGGGATTTTCCTGGCGGTTGGTCGCGTAGAGCAGAACACGCGCGGCTGGCGAGCGCATCTTGGAGGGGAGCAGGGCAAGGCCTGCGTCGATATCGTCCAGCAGCATAACGGGCTCACTTTCTGATTGTGTGAGCCCGCAGTATACGCCCCCAATACGTTTTCATGAACCAGTGCCGCGCGGCAACGGCCGCCATGGAAACGTTCAGTAGCTCTTGAGTGTGGCTGCCAGGGTTACTGATGTAGGAGAGGGCGGCGAGTGACACGCAGAGGTAGAGCAGTTTGCCTAGTACGCCGTCGCTGACGCGCTTGCACAGCAGGCACCACACGGCATGAACGACGAGCACACCAACGGCAATCAAGCTGAGCATTACTGGCCCCCATCGCCACCCATACGGGCTTTGAGTAGACCGATCAGGTCAAGGTTCCCAATGGCCTTGTAAATAGCCGACATGATCCCGCCGCCGAACGCGCCCACGAGAAACCCGACCGCACCGATAAGCTCCGGTTTGATCGGGTAAAACTCCATGACAAGCGGCGTCGTGTACCAGCCGACGGCGAGCCCGGTGACAACGAATACCACTCGCTGCCCCCAGGTCACGATTTCTTTCTGGAAAAATACGCCTACTATTGCGCCGACAGTGACGGCCACAATCAAGCCCCAGTCTTCTTTGCTCATACACCCTCCCCGGTGATGGGGAGGATTGTATCACGCTCAGGAGAAAGGCGAGGCGGACGAAGTCCCGTCTATGCTCACCCTATCTCTACCAGACCAAACATCTCGGTAAAGAAGTACACCTGTATTCTGTGCCCGGAAGTCCTCACCAGAGTTCCCGTCTGAGACGCAGCCATCCAGCCAAATCTGAGCACCACTTGCGGTCTTCGCGTCGGCGCTTACTACGAAGCCGTAAGCGTTTACGTTAGGCCCATTGTTGCGACTGGTGCAGCCGACGTTGTAAGTCTGCGCATCGTTAACATCAGCGAAACCGGGACCGGCGTTGCCGTAGCAGTGGGTGCCCACGCGAATGCCCTTGACTAGCTCGTGCGAGGTCGACCCGTTGCCGGTCCCTGATTCCCGACTCATCGCCCCGAGGCAATCGACCTCAATGAAGTGCGGCGAGATGAACAGGCTAAGGTCGCCTGCGGCGTCCGGGGTATGGTAGTTGAACCCGTCGTTACCGTTTCGAGAGCATCGGACCCGGATGGCGATTGAGATACCCATGTTCTTCATCTGCCAACCGTCGCCGGTAAGCTGGCCGCAGCACCCAATATCCTCGCCGAACACCACGGTGTTGACGTTACCGCCTCGGACGGAGAATGCGCCGGCGTTACCGCCGATGTAGTTGATGCCCTTGTGATGAAACTTTTTGTCTCCGCCGGTTACCCGCATCGGGGCAGACTGGTAGTAATAGATGCTAGAGGTCGGGACATCAAAGTTCGGTAGGGAAATGAAAAGCTCAGTCGCCGAGCGGAACCACGATCCGGCCACTGCCCCCACACCGTTCACATCGGCCGCTGGAAGCAAAGTAAGCGGGTTGCCTACTTCGTCGGTATAGTCAAGCGCTACTACGCCAGTGAGCAGAGAGTCAGAATTGCCCTGCTTGTAAACCCCGGGAGTCCCTGTAGCGTTCCACGAAGGGGCGGTGTTAGATACAGGTCCGGAAATGAAATTGACGGGGCCGCCGATAGCCTGGATGGATATACTACGGGTTCCGGTATACGTCCCGAGGTTATTACCTGACAAGTAATTTCCTGCCAGTACAAAAATCACATCTACGTCGGTTTTTTGAGACGCCACCGCAACACTCGCCAGGGCGGTTGCCCACGTAGTGCCTGCCGAAGCGTTATTTCCGGACGGCGTTACAAAATACGCTTTAAGACCTAATGCGGTGTAGTTGTCCGGCGTCGCGAAAGCACCCTTCGGTTTGTACTTGTCCAGGTTGCTTATCAGATAGGCATTCCCACTGCTATCTTTACGGAACCACAGAGGGCCGAAACGAGTGTTGAATCCGCTAGGCGTCGAGTACACCCCGCTGCGCCCGACTGCGCCTAGGTTCTTCGCGGCAAGTTTTAGAGTGGTGCCCAGGTTTCCCCCGCGAGTACCCTCTGCAAAATTCTGTGAGTCCGTAATGTCTTGCGTCAAGTCTGAAACGGCGTCGAGAATCGCTTGGTTCAGCCGTTTCAGCTCGAACCCCACTGTCGCCGCTGCGTAGGTAATTCCCGAGCTAAAGCCTACTAGCCCTGCGCCTGACGTAAGGGCCAGGGACTGGCGAAGGGACTGGTCCCCCACATCGACCAGTAGGTTTTGGTCCGTCGCCCAGGTTCCCGTAAGGGTTAACGGGAATGTTGCTGGCATTTTTACGCGGTAGACCGAAGGAGCCCGATCAATCAATTGCGTCGGTCGGTCAACCTGCAGCGAACTCCCGTCTACATAGGTGAGGTGCGCCGTTTCGAACCCGCTGTTTATCAGGAACTGATTGAATTCATTTTCTAAGCCCGCCCAGGACTTCAGTGCCTTTCCAGTACGGCCCGTTACGGTCAGATCCGAGCCGTTTAAAAGCGCGTCGAAAACTCGCGTGTTGTCGTGCCGATCGTACGCATCCGCCGACGGTACGGGGTTGCCCGTGTCATAAATAACTTCGCCAGTCATGCTGTAGGCCACTCCAGGTTAATAGTCTTGTCGAAAAGTTCAGAAGTCAAAATATCCTCCGGGAAATTGCCCTCCCCCGCGTCCGGAAGCGGCCGCCTGCGCAGCACCATCTGCGCCTCATACCGCCATCGGTCATAGCCTACTCGAATAGGGCCCGCGTAGGCTGACACGAAGTGGCACTGCTCAACGTGGCGGCCTACGGGCGAGCGCAAAGGCATCTCAAACCACTCTGCACCGTCGCGTATCACATCACGGTACCATGCCTCGAACACCTGGCCTTCCGAGTCACTAAAGATCCAGCTGACCGACGTGGCCGTGGGCACATCGGTAAACCGTCGGTCCCAGCGGGTCTGGCCGTTGTCTGAGGCGCTTGAGACCAGGGGGTCTACCATCTGGAATGACCGGTCGCCTTTGAGTGGTGCCGGCAGAACCGACGGGTACTGTTTAAGCATCTTCCGGCGGCTCCTGGTCGTCGTATTGATACACCCGTTCATCATACCCGAGTGCTTCAACGTTGGCACGGAACTGGCCGGATGGCGTAACGCTCGACATGAGCACAGGCCAGAACATTTCGGTAACAGTACCGAAGAAAACGTGCGTGGCTACACGGCCGCCGTCTGCCTCAGTCAGTGGCGTGAAATCTAGCGGGCCGGCCACAGAGAACGTGTAATTGTCGATCCGGCTAAAAGCGACCGGTCCGAACTTTGTGCCGTCAGGCTTGCGCATCGCAACGATAGTGGCGTCTGCGGGTATCGGCTCGTTGCTCTCGAACGTGAGCGCCCCGCCCCAGTAACGCAGGTGGCCGGCACTTGCCAGTTCGGGCACCGTATCTTGCACCTCGCAGTAGTCCATATATGCGCTGGCCAGCGCCGACATGTCGCAGGACCAGGTGTGCTTCCACCTGCGGTAACGGGCAATCATCAGCTCGCGCATACCGAGTCGCCAAGCCCGGGTCTTGTCGTTCACACCTTCTAGGGTCAACTGCGTGACCTTGTTGGGCGACGGCACGTCCGGAAGTCGGCACTTCACCGTTTCCGTTGTCCAGGTGACCGGGTCCATGTATTTCACGTCGACGCCGTCCGTGTCATTGGGGGTAACCGGCTGCCCGGAGCGTTTTATGTCAGTGCTGTTACCGACCCCGTATAGCCGCGCCGCCGCCTTCTCGGCATCGCTCCGTTTCGCGTCCCGCACCGGCCGCAGGATGCCGCGAGGCGCGATCACCTGTGCGTACCCGGGCCGGCAGATGACGTTCAGCGCATCTTCGGCAGTGGTCTCGGTCTCGAACGATCCGTCAAAATAGTCGCCACGCGCTTCCCATACGGCATCGAGTCGGTCCCACTCGGCCAGGTCAAGGCGCGCGTCTGTGTAGCCCCGGTCCTTGGCTAGGTACAGCGCCGCGTCACGAATCGAACGGGTTGGGCCTTCGGCGATCCACTCGCCACCGGATCGCCGCGGGAGTATCCGCGTGGCCCAAAAGGACACCATCTGTTCGGCTTGCGCTGCGAGCACGCCGCCACCGAACACCCGAACCCCCGCGGTGGATATCCCCGCATATGAGGTAGGCCGTGTGCGTAGCCGGGACTTAAGCCCATACCACTGGACCTGGTCAGATATAGTCCCCTCGGTGGAGTCAAAGGTTATCCGCCGTACTTGCGCTTCGGGGCTTATAAAACCTGGCAATGGGATCTGGTGTGTGAAGCCGACCTGGGCGATCTCTTTACTGGAGTGGACGAACTCCACGGCTGTCCAGGGGCCGGCGGTTTCGCGGTCACGGTACTGAACCTCAACCCTGACAGAGTATCCCTCAGTATCTGAGCCCCTGGTCCTGTAAAGCCCTGCCGGGTAGAAGAAGTCGATTTCTAGTAGGTCCGTTAGCTCCCCCTCCGGACAGGCGGCATAGGGACCCCTGAAACCCCCTTGCGTGTTACTGGTGTCTAGCGTGAACTGCGCGGCACTAGTAGTGAGGCTGTCAAACCCCGGCCACGTAGGGTCGGTAGCACCTGTGTCGGTAAGGCGCTCCAGTGTGATGACCTGGTCCGTTTCGGCCAGTATCCGATAACGCAGCCCCTCGTACCCTACGGTCAGCGAGTTTGTGCCGAGCTGCAGGGCGGTGACAGGTGAGCCGTTCGGGTAGTCCAGCGTCACGTAGTCAATGTCAGGCCCGGTCATAACAACGGTGTTCACGACGAAGAGTCCCGAGAACGCCCCCGCCACCTCCAGTTTCATGCCGGCGAACGGCGCGATCTGCGCCCATGGTCCCGACACGCGATCGCGCAGCCCGACGCCGCCGTCGGTCACGGTCCAACTGTACGGCGTAAGCGCCCGCACGATCATCCCAGCGGCCCAGCCGGTCGGCCACGATCCAGCGCCCGACGGGATAGTCACACTCGTGCCTGCCAGGACGTAAGTCGAGGCACTGGCCTGCTGTTGGATAGGGCTTGTTACGGTCATGTCGAGGCCGGCTGAGCCGCCAGATGTGCCGCCAACTTCCGCCGAGGTGTACCAGTTGTCCGCCATTTCCTCGCCAGCGACACTGGCGCCGGGGTCGTAAGTGCGTACGACCAAGTTCTCCCCGAGCGCCGCCTGCGGCGTTTCGCCTACCTTCGACTTGCCGAGGTCGATAGCGAATTTACCGCGGCCTAGGCTCAGGAACATTTCGACCGCCTGGCGCTTCGGCTGTCCGGCCACGAAATACCGCCGGACCTGGGTCAGGTGGTCCGGGTATATCCGGCCCTCGCCGAATTTCTCTCGGATGGCTGAACCCTGCTTGACTGTGTTGGCCTTGGCCGACGCTTGATCCATATCGTCACGGTCGCGCTGCTGGCTGCTGCCGGTCCCGAAACCGCCTACCTTGGGCGTCAGGAACTTCATTACCAGGTTCCAGGCGCCCAGTGTGAACACGTTGATCACATCGTTGATCACGTCGCCACGGGGTGTTAGATAGAAATCGACCACGGTCTCGGCGTTCAGGACCGCCCGGCCGTAGCGCGACGGCTCAATCGGCAGGCCGCCGACCTTGCACTGCCACGGCGTGGGCTTGTGCGGGTCGTACGAAGGTACGAGGCGTTGAACCACCTCGAGTACCGTTTCGCCGGGCAGGTTCGGGCCGGACCACATCGGGTCGTGCAGGTCGGGGTTACTGAAGGGGCTGGGGAATATCCGGATCACGGTAGTATTTGACCTCTGCGAAACGGGCCTCGAAGTCGGGCAGAGGTTCTACGCCCACCCCACGGCCGGGGTTTATGTCCAGCACCATCAGCCGGCCATCAATGGGCACTACTATACCAACGTGCACACAGATCCGCCCGCGAAACGCTGCGGCGATGGCCGCCGGCTCGGGCGGCCCGACCCGCATTTCTCGCGCTTGCTGCTCGTATGCCCGCGTGAACCCCCGGGGGTCCGTGTGCCGGCACTCGGCGAACGAAGGCAGCCAGGCGTACCCCATGTCGTGCCGCACCTCGCGCACCAGGCCCCAGCAGTCGATGCGGACCGGGCCGCGTGCGCCGTCCTCGTACTGCCAGGACCGGTACCGGCGGAAGTCAATCATTGATGTACCTGATGCCCGGGGCGAACTCGAGCGTGTAGGTAAGGCGCGGCCAGCGGGTGTTCAGCAAGTCGAGTAGCCCTGCCTTGACCTGTGCGGCCGTCGAGTCGAACGAGGCCCCCAGTACCGTCATTACGCTAGGCGGCTCGGCCGGTGCGCTCAGGTTGGGCCACAGGTACGACCTGCGCGTCAGGGTCACCTCGGACTGCTCGTCAATGGCCAGGGTCAGGAGCGACTGCGCGGCCCGCGACACGTTGTCGAGGCCGAACGTCAGTTCCTGCCGGGCCGAGCCTTCCGACTTCGGCAGTGCGATATCCAAGCCACTGGCGGTGAAGGTCAGCACCCGGCCGTCCTCTGTGACGCACACCTGGTCTTCGAACCCCTGGCACAGCAGGATCGGCTCAGCCCAGGCGTCAGCCGTGATTTCCAGCGTGTGTAGCAGCACCTGCTCGGAGTTACCCGAGCAGTAGTATTCGTTCAAAGGGTTCATTGGCCCACCCGAGTAACGTTCGAAACGCCCTGCAGGGCCTGGAACATCGGACCGCCCGAGTCCATGTCCTCGACGAACACGCTGACGAACTTGCCGGTCTCGTCCTCGCGCGTTTCGGTTCGGACTTGGGCCTTGGCCGCCTGGTTGTAGACGTTAACGGTTACTGCACCGCCACCGCCGGCCGTCGCGTCAGCATTCGATACGACCTGGCCGCGCTTGTTCGGCATGAGGTATTGCTGACCGTTGCCGCCGGTGAAAATCTCAGGCGCGCCGCCTTCGTTCACGCGGTACAGGCCACCCGCTGCCACTGTGCCGCCGTTTTTCCGGCCACCCAGTGCGAGCATGGCGGTCATTGCGGGCACTGCTGCGGCCATAGACGCCGAAGCGGCAGTGGGCGCAGCACCGAACGAAGCGATGCTCGCAGCAATCGCCGCCGGCCCATATGCAGCCGCCAGCGCCGTACCCTGCGCGATCCCGGCAGCAGTCGCCGAGGCTTGGGCGGTCTGGCCCATGACCACTGCCTTCACCTGAGCGAAACCCCATTCTACGACCGCGCCGACAGCTTGGTTAAAGATCGTGTTAGCGAGCGCCCGGACGGCGTCCGTGCCGCTCATAGCACCGGTTATCAGGCCCGTGAACACCTGAGTACTGGTGCCCTGCAGCGCGTTGAGCGAATCAATCAACAACGCATTGCCTCGGCTCTGCGCAGCGAATATCTGCTCCTGCGCGGCCAGGCGCTGCTGGTCGTACTCAGTCTCGGCGGCGTTTTTGAGTTCGAGGTACTGCTGGTCGCTGAGCAGCTTCTGTGCGTTTAGTTCCTGCAGGGCGGTGAGCTGCTGGGTGTAGTTCACGCCTGCCGCCGCCACTGGGTCTACCTGGGCGAGCTGCTGCTGAGCGTACTTCGCGTCGTACAGCGCCGCGGCAATATCCCGAATGGCCTGCACCTGCTCAGGGGTGGCGTACTTGTTCAGCGCCAGGGCGGCCTGATCCTGAGCCAGTTCTCGGGCAGATTTCCCGACACTGCCCAGCTCGGCGCCTAGACGGGCAAACACTTGGATGTTCTGCTCGGTGCCACGCTTGGCCTGTTCGTCGGCCCGGCGCTGCTCAGCTTCTTCTTTGCGCTTCTCGCGTGCCGCCTCGGACTCGGCTTTACGGCGCGATGCGATGCCGGCCTGGGTGTCTTTCTGACGCTGCTTCTCGGCCTCCTGCATATTGAAGTTTTCAACGGCCAGTGCTACTGCCGCATCTTTCTCCTGCTGGGTCGCACTCGCTCCCAGTTTCTGCAATGCGATGATCTTGGCCCGCTCGACGCCCTGCGCACGCAACTGCTGGTTCTGTTGGGCCAGTGCGTCGATTACCTTCTGGCCTTCGGCAGTGGTCGTAGCAGCGGGCTTGGAGGCCCCGCCGGCGCCTGCCGACTCATCCTTGATCTGCTGTACGCGACGGTCCTGCATCGCCTTGATTTCGGCGTTGATCGCGTCGAGGCGTTTTTTGTTGTTCTCCTGCTGCTTACGGGAACCGTAGGTCAGCGAGGACTGGTACTGTGATTCTATTTCTGAGCGGTCTTTTAGAAGCTGGGCGAATTTCTGTACGTCGTCGGGATTGAAGTTCACCCGAAGCAATTTCGCAATATGGTCGAGGACGCCGGCGAGCTTTTGAGACGCGCCTATCATCTGATCAACTGAGGACAACGCCGCGCCGAACTCTGTACTAATGGCGTTAGCCGCTTGGCTGACCGTGCGGGGCAGCTTGGCGAATTCCTGGTCGACTTCTTTGGTGCGGCCGAGCAGAACGTCGAACAGCGCCTCAGCAGTAATCTGGCCGTCGATCATGGCTTGACGCAGTTCGCCCATGCTCATGCCGAACCCTTTCGCCATCTGGCGGGCCAGCTCCGGGGTGTTCTCTACGATAGAGTTGAACTCTTCAGCGCGCAGCGTGCCAGCCGCCAAGCCCTGGCTCAGCTGGCGCAGAGCGTTGGCCGTTTCTTCGGCGCTCGATCCGCCAATCGTCCCGATCTTCTGCAGCGTTGAAGTCAACTGCAGGACTTGGGCGTTTGTAGCGCCTAGACTTTTGAGCGTGGACGTCAGGGACTCCCACAAGCGGACGCTGTCACCCATCGAACTGCCGGTTTGACTTGCGATCGCGAGCAACGACTGGTAGGTACCACGGGCAGTTTCAACGTCAGCACTCAGGCGTGTAATACGGGCTTGGAACAGCGTGAACTGCTCGGCCATCTTGCCCCAGGTTGCCAGGGTTTGAACGGTGATAACGCCGGCGATAGCCGCGGCCAGTGGGGTAAGCTTCGAGGCGAAACCTTCCGCCTTGCTACCGGCGTCGTTAGCAGCCTTGCCGACCTTGCTGAATCCGTTGCTAAGCTCGCCCGTAGAAGCGTTGGTCTTACCCATTTGCTTCTCGACGTCGGCAAGCCCCTTTTCTGTCTTGGCGATCTGCCGGTCTACGTCTTTCGAGGTCGTGAGCAGGCCGTCCGCCTTTGCGTCAACTTCGTAGTAGATCGTGCCGAGGTCTTGTGCCATCAGTGCACCCCTTTAGCTGCCTGAACTTTATCGAACCATTTCATGGTCGCATCATACTCGCTCAGGGTGGGCGCGCGCTTGGCCGATTGCTGTTCTGGCGTTTCCATTTTCGGGTACTTCGCCTCGATCGCCAGCCGTATGCCGGTCATCGTCATATTCCAGGCTTCTCGCTCGCTGACGGCCAGGTGGCCCATGGCGAGCGCGGCAAACTTGCGGCATTCGAATAGCTGCGAGTACTCATCGTCGCGAGGCGGTTCGGCGTTTTCCTCGGGTGGATCGGGATCGCCGAGAACACCGTGGCGCAAGAGGGCCTGTGCGATGGTAACCAGGTCGGCGGGGTCGACAGCGCCCATCCGCCAGCCGCCACGTGGCGAGAAGTAGCCGGTCAACGGGTCAAGGTCCGTTTCTTCTGGCGCGCAGACGTACCACACGTCGAGCGCGGCCCGTAACTGCTGCTTGACCGACAGACGAGTGCCGTTCAGGCCCTGGCCGAATACTACGGCGACCGTCTGCACGATTTCTGCTGGCGTACCGAGACGGGACATGGCAAGCAGCGAGGGCCGCAAAACTAGCGACCCCCCTGCATGGTGAATGCCTACCTCGCCGATATGGACGAGTGTCACCCCTCGACGATCCAGGCGAACACATCAGCCGCGCCGCCGGTGACAGCCACGGTACCCGCCAGGAAGTTGCGGATCGAGCTTAGCACTACCGCACGGGTCGCGCCGGCGGCCAGTACGATGCTGTACCCCGCCGAGTTGTCGATGGGGCGGCCCTGGCCCGGCAGGCTGACCGTAGTCACGCCGTCGCCGTCGATGACGATAGTCACCTCGGCCACGGTGTTGTTCTGCAGGTACAGGGTCTGCACCGCGGCGGCGTTGAACACGAGCGAGTCGGTGCCGGTAAGTGCGGTCGGAGTTACCGCGAAATCGCCGGCCTTGTCGCGAGTGGTAATGCTGGAAATTACAGCCATGTCTCGCTCTCCTTACACGACAGGGGTCGGAACGGCAGTACCGGCCTTGATGGCGGTCGCCTCGAAGCTGAACGTTACCGCCGAACGGTTCTCACCGGTGCGGCTCATGTTGTTCACCAGCGCGGGGAAGGTGAAGGTCAGGTCCGGGTAGGTCAGGCGAATCCAGGCATACGGCTGGCCGCCGGTCGCTTCTGGATTGTGCACGTGCTGGGTCAGCGCGATCTGATTCGACGTGCTGTCGTCAGCCTTTTTGCACAGGCCGTCGCCGGACACGGTCATGTTCAGCGACGCGGCGAGCTGTTCCATGACCGAGCCTTCGTTGTCGTCGCCGTCAGCTTCGGTCAGATCCCACTCGAGCGAGAAGTCTTTGGTAGTCATCGCGCCGACGCGTTTCCAGTCGAGTTCGACCGGCGCTTCCTCCGGGCAAAGGATCTGATATTCGAGCACAGCCTTGATGCCTGTGAATTTACTTTGTGCGCACTCAGCCATGGGATGGCCTCCTAAACGAGAAGTTGTAGAGAAACGCCATACCACGGGCGGCCCGTGTCAGTATAGCCGGGACCCATTATGCCACCGATCACGTCGATTTGTGCGACTCCGCACGCCTCTGTGTCGCCCTCGACGGTCAGGCGCGTAACGATCCGCTGCATAAGGTCGCGCAGGTTCTTTAGTTCGCCCGTGCGGCTTTCCCAGTCGGTCGGACCTACCACCACGACGCGATAGGTGTAAGTCTGCATCACCTGCTCGATTTGGCCGTCGTCCTCGACGATAGACACCAAACGTTCGTTCCGTTGGCTCTCCAGGTCGCGCCAGGGGCCTCGAAAGTACTTACAGGCTGCCCAGGTGCTGTCCTGCTTCAACCACTCGCTAAGGGCCTCGTAGGGGCTCATACGCTCATGCCTTTGATAATCGCCTTTTTGATCGCGTCGAGGCCGTCGCGCTCGAAGCCTTTGGTCAGGAATTCCGGCTCGGCGTCCGGATCCCAGTAATTACCGGTACCGGGCGTAGGCCGTGGCGTGTTCGTGCCTTTGAGCGCGCCCTTGGCGCCGTGCACCGCCGCCGCGTAGGCTGCAGTGTACCCGTACCGACCGACCCAGCCGTTGCCGGGCTTCACGACCTCGCGGAAACGAGAACGCAGGAGGTTCCCCAGCGCGTTCGGTGTGAGCAGGTCCGCGTACATGCCGCCGATGACCATTACTTCCGTCACGGTCTTCTCGGACATGGGCCCGGTGATCTTGTCGACCAGTTTCGCCCAGTTCTTGCGCACGCTCTTGGCCATGGTCAGGTGTCCAGTCGAAACGCCGGGGGTTCGTCAAAGAACGACATGTCGTCCTCGTTCTTCCCCAGTATCTCGCGCCATTCGGGATTGGTCGAGTTTAGGCGGATTTCGTCGAACACTCGCGGGCGCACGTCTTCCGTGTGCACCTCCCAGGCCGGCACGACTTCACGGCCTTGGCTGTCGGACAAGACCTTCTGTTCCTTGGGCATCCGCCAGGTGCATTCGATCTGGTAGGGCTCGCCCCACATCACGCCGCCGTTCTCGGTGTCGGTCTCGCCGCGCGGGCGCACGGTCGCGGTGTTCGTGTTAGCCCAGCCGGACGTGGTGTTACTTGCCATAGCACGCCACCCCGATGCGCGCGCCGTAGCGCTTCGTCACGTTCGGGTTAACCGGGATCACGTCGCCCAGGCAGTTCGCCGGGTCGAACGCGCCGATCACGGACAGGGTGCCGCGCCACATTTCGGCCAGTTGGGGCGTGCTGAAAGAACGGCTCGCACCGTTAGGCGCGCTCTGCGACGTGATGTAACGCGGATAGTTGGCCATGGCTAGTAGGTAGGCCAGGGAAAGCGCCAACATCGCCTGTGCAGCATCGGTGTAGCCGTTAGCGGCGAAGCATTCGGCCAGGTCGGGGTTGTTCACAAGTTCGACAATCGCGTCGACGACAAACGACGGCAGTGCGGTGATGCCCTGGGCCGTCAGGTACTCGTTCAGTTGGTCGGCGGTGATCGCCATGGGCCACCTCGGGAGGGATGGGTGAGATGGAAGAGATTGTACCACCGCTCCGCCATGGCGCCTTATACGTCTATATGTATATTTATACCTATTAAGATTAGAAGTATCTCTGCATACCTATAAGACATACAGTACGGCCAGTGTTTTCAGGCGGTTCGGACGGGTAGACATGAAAGGCTCGATGTAGGCACGATGCCTATTGACAGTGCAGAAAAGCGGCCCTATTATGTGCTCAACGAAACGGACAACGCCCTGGAGGGCAAAGACGATGATCACTGTGTACAAAATACCGGTAGTGCTTAAGGATACGTTCACCTGGGATTTGCCGTCAGGCGCTCAGTTTCTCTCTCTTCAAATGCAGGACGGCGACCCCCAAATGTGGTTTCGGGTCGACACTCGCCATCCCGATCGCCGCTTAGTGTTTGGGGTCTGCGGCACCGGACAGGTGCTACCAGACGCAGTAGCGTCGGCGCCGTTCCTAGGGACGTTCCAGATGGAGGGAGGCGCACTAGTGCTGCACGTTTTTGGGGGCATTTACGAATGATCACCGACAAAACGCTAGACGAAGCGCTTGTAGAGGCGCACCGATTCATCAAAGCCGCGAAGGCGCTGCGTGCTAAGCGCAAGGCTGAGTCGCATGACCACCTCGGGCGCCGTTACGGAAACGCCGAGGCCGTTTGTCGCCGGGTCTGCTCAATTGAGCACGCCGCCTGCAAGCGCGCCTCGCTCGACCTAACCCGCAAACTGGCCGACCTTCGGCAAGGACGTTAATCATGCTCGTACTCACTCGAAAAGCCGGCCAGTCGGTCCGTGTCGGCGAATACCTGGTAACGGTGCTCGGCACCTTCGAGCGTCGCGGTTGCCGCGTGCGGGTCACCGGCCCGGGCGTCGACATGACCGAATCTATTTACCCTGGCGCCGGTATCGACTTCGGTGGCGGAACGTTGTGGGGCGGCAAGCGCACGCAGCCGGGCCATACGCCCCTGGCGTTCGATTTCCCGCGTGAAGTGGAGATTTCCCGATGCTGAGCCTAGTGTTAGTTGCCGCACTATGCGGCGCCGGTGGGTGCGATTACCTGGACGTTACCGGACGGTTTCCCGAGGTTACCGACAACGAGTCGTGCTTTGCGATGGCCATGTCGCTGAACGAGCAGAACGCCGGGATGGGCGAGGATCCCCGGTTCGCTTGCCTGGAGTCCGCGACGTTCGTCCGGCTCTCGCACAAACCGGAGATGTAGATATGGGCGCTCTCAGCAAGATGGACCGGCGCTCACGCGCACAATGGCAGGCCGTAGCAGCGCGTAAGCGCGAGTGGTACGCAAAGCCTCGGACACCCGGTCGTTTCCGCAGTCGTAGCGTTGTTCGTGACGTCAGGTTTACGCATGGCGTTCTGCTGACGTACGCCCGGTCCGGCGAACCGTTTGACCCGTACTGGTGGGCCTAGCGATGGTCAAACATGGGGTCCCGCCGTACCTTGAGTGCTCTTCCCGAGGTGATGCTAGATTCTCGGCGTTCGGAGCCCGCGTCAAACGGTACGGGGGCTCGATTGAGTCGCTATATCAGGCGCGTAAGGTGTTCGCGGGCGAGGAGACCGGCTTAAACTGGCGTGCCGCAAAGGGGCGAAAGCCCTTAAACGCCGACGAGTGCGCAAAATGGTACGCACACCTATGGGACCAGTATTTGTGGGAGAACCCTCACCTGATAGTGGTTCTGCGATCTTATGCTGGCCTGAGTGATAGGTTCGGACAGGCCGGGCATTGCTGCCAAGCTACCGAGCTTTGGCGTATACGTGCCGAAGGGATCCGGCCTTTCCCAGAACTGTAGAAACGACAAACGGCCCGTGAGGGCCGTTCGTTGTACTGCGCAGCGGCTGTTACTTCTTGCCGTTGCCGGTCGCCAGTTTCATCGCTTCGGCCTGGGCCGCTTCGACGATCTTTTTCGCTTCGGCCTGGGCGTCAGCGATCAGTTGCTTCGCTTCGGCCTGGGCCGCTTCGACGATCTTTTTCGCTTCGGCTTCCAGTTCCTTGCGCAGCTCGGCACGGATCGCCTCCAGGTCAACCGCAGGAGCGGCCGAGCCAGCGTCAGCCGACACGATACGGCTCGCATACAGCGGACTGGCGGCCTTCTCGGCGGTCAGCTTGACAGTGGCGCCGCGCTTCAAGTCGCCGATATCGGCGATCAAACGGTAGGTTTTCTTTTCCATGTTATGGCGACCCGTAGAATACGCCTTTGCTCTTACCAGCAGCGTCGGCGCGGATTTGAAGGCCGGTAGCGGTCCACACCAGGACTTGGAAATCGTCCATCGGGGTTTTCCGTACCATCGGGGTGGAGGTCAGCGGCATACCGACGATCGGCTTGATGTAGCGCGCGTCGAGGATCACACCGGCAATCTCGTTGCCGCTGAAGTTCTTGTCGTACACGATGCCCGCGATTTCCGGGTTGTCCAGAACGATCGAAGCGATCGAGCGGGTCGAACCAACCACGCCGGCAATACGCGACATGTTCTGAATCACGGCGGACGAGGTGTAGAACTTGATGCGGCCAGTGGCGAACTGCAGGCGCATCGCGGCGATTACCTGGATGAAGAAGTTGTTCGCCTCTTCCAGGGTCAGGGTCGCCGAGGTCAGGTCAACCGCGGTAATGCCGCTGCCGCCGACCGACAGGTCAACTGCCAGGGTGTTCGGACTGGTCTTGATGCCGTGACCGGTGTAGCCCTTGTACACCTTGGAGGTGTCGCCGTTGATCATGTAGTTCGCCGACTGGTCCTGAACTTCCAGGGTCGCACCGGACTGGTCTTCCAGCAGGCCGTCAAAGCCTTCCGAGCGCTCGCCTTCCAGTTCGCGCCAGGTGCGGCCGACTTGGGAAGTGTGCACCAGGACCAGCGTGCCGTCGTAGTCGTAGGTGCCGCGGTCCATCGGCTTTTTGTGCTGGCCGTCGATGGACGACTGCGCAGAGAACTCGCCGTTGGTACGACGGTACTCGCTGACGATCTTGCCGATGTTGACCGAACGGGCCAGCGGGGCCAGGTCGCGCAGCAGCTCGGACTCAGGATCACGGCCCAGGGCCATGGTCTGAGTGTCGAAATCACGCCACACGGCTTCCAGGTCGCGCGCCGCGTTGACGGTCAGCGAGCCCATGGCCGGGGTATTGCGGTTGCCGAGTTGAGCGGCGAAAGTGTCCTCGTTTACTGCGAAATACTGACGCAGGTCGAGAACGTCGTCCCACTGGCGCGGGAGGCCGGGGTTACCGGCGATTCGTGCTTGGTCGAAAATGAACGACATTTGACGTTCTCCTTACTTGAACTTAATCGCGATGCGCTGATCGGCGACGGTTGCACCAGTAACGGCACCATCGGCGTAGCACACTGCGGTGGCGGCGTCGCTGACAACCAGGCGGCCGGTGGCGTTCGGGGTGAGTGGCGCGTCGGCGGCGATGGTCTGTGCGGCAGCAGCGCGGCCGGTGAACAGGTCACCGCTGTGCGTGTCGTACAGGCGCTGGGTGTCGGTAGCGACCGGCACGTCGTCAATGCCGCCGTGCAGCTGCTCGCCCCACACATAGGCGGGCAGGCCCGCTACTGCGCCGGCGCCGTCCAGGCCGACAACACAGCCCGGCAGACGGGCAGCGGCGGATGCCAGGATGACTTCGGTGGTCTCGGGAGTGGTGCGGTGGACACCGCCACGCCATACCTTGTTCGGAACGTAAGCCATGGTCAGCTCTCCTTATTTCGGCATTTCGGCGCGAGCACGGGGCTTCACGTCGGAACGGTTGACGGACAGTTGACCTTCGGGAACGTCGGTCGCCGGTTTGACTTTCGCGAGGGTGGCGCGCAGGGCGTTTACCGACAGTTCGGCTGCGGCGTCAGCGCCGATGTGGGCGGCCACTTCGGTGCGCAGCGCTTCGGTTTCGGCTGCTTCGCCTTTACCGACCTGAGCCTCCAGGGCGGTGAGGCGGTCCAGTACGGGGGCCAGGGCGCCGGTTACGGCCTCCGAGGCATTCACTTTCAGGTCAGCGGCGATACCCTCGCGCAGAGCCTGGATTTGTTCTGGCGACATATCGTCAGCCTCCTGAGTTGTGGTTTGCACGTCGAAGTTTAACGCGCCACGATTGAAAACGCTATTCGCCAGAATTTGCCACTGACTTTTGCGTACTGCCGGACGAACGGCCTCCGCCAAATTGGCCACCGCGCCGCTCATTTCGTAGTCGACTGCAACGTAGCGATTCGCTGGTGCCGGCCCGTCTGACCGCTGTTCCAGTTCGAACACGGCGGTTTGGTCGGTGAAGTCTGCCAGCCAGACGTACAGCTCGGGCCAGCGAGCCACGCCAGCGGCGCGCAGTACCTCGTGTTTTTCTTGCTGGGTCATGCCGGTCAGCGTGCCGGCGTCGACGTTGACGAACAGGCCGACGCCCTGGTCAACGCCTGCAGCAGGCGCTTCGCCGATCAGAATTGCGTCGTGGTCAATGGCCAGGTATTCGGCACGGCCGCTGTACGGCAGGCCCTCGGCGACCGGGTGCACGCGCAGCCACACCGCGATAGACGTGCTGATCGGCTCGCCCTTTTCGATAGCCGCCAGTACTTCCGGACCTCGCTCGGTCGCGTTGGCGAATAGCACGTCAATCCACTTCTCGACGTGCACCCGACCGTCTTCGCCCAGCGTCACGTTACGGTTGAACGCCCCGACGTGGTTCGCATGGATCGCCACCGGGTCGCCGGCACTAATCCACTTACCGCTGGCATCCTTGGGGTGCCCGAGAGGGGCCAGCTTGCCGTCCAACTGGGTGTAGGTTCGCGCGGTTTCCTCCGCCGGGTACAGGACGCCGTTCATCACTATATTCGGCGGCAGCGTTGCGGACGGCACGATAACGTACTCGCGACCGTCGACGGTTTCGCGCCGGATTTTCGAATTGTCGACCGCCGTGAAGGCGTTTACGCGTAGCTCCCGCATTTCGGGGCCTCCTATGGGTTAAACTGCCGCAATCATAACTCAGAACGAGGCGGCACACATGGCTACCCCCGAAGAACGCGCCCGCGCCGGGATGCTGCGCACGATGGGCCTGGACAACAAACGGCCGGACGCTTGGGCCGAGTACGGCTACAAGGAAAAGCTCGGATTCCAGGATTTCTACAACCTGTATACGCGGCACGGCGTGGCGGCGGGCGTGGTCGATCGGATCGCCGAGAAGGTCTTCCAGACCGCCCCATGGGTGATCCAGGGTACGAAAGACGACGAGCGGACTACCGAAACGGCGTGGGAAAAGGAGTTTGCGACCCTGGCCGAGGACACGGACCTCTGGTGGTACCTCAAGGAAGCGTATGGCATGCGCATGGTCGGCGCATGGTCCGGCCTGATCCTCAAGTTTGCCAACGGCAAGGACGGCGAGACTCTGGCCGACGCAGTGACCGGCTCGCCTGTGCTCGAAGACCTGGTGCCGGTATGGCGCGGCCAGCTCCAGCCAGCCACCCGCGACGCCCTGGGCAACGTGACGATGTGGAACTACACGCCGACCGGCTTTGACGCCACGGACCTCGAAAACAGCCCACCGGTTCAGCTGCACCCTGACCGCCTGTACATTGTCGGCGACTACAAGCGCGGGCGGTCGATGTTAGAACCCGGCTTTAACGCGTTCGTCGACATGGAGAAGGTGACGGGCGGTTCTGGCGAGGGTTACCTGAAGAACGCGGCGCGCCAAATCCATATCAACTACGAGTCCGACGCGGAACCGACTAAGCCAGGTCAGCCCGACGACGAAGTCGCCGAAGAGTTGAACCAGCAGGCCAAGGCCTTGAACACCCGCCAGGACTTGGTACTGGCTACTCAAGGTGCCGAGGTGGGTATTCTCTCTGCGGCTCTGCCCGATCCTGAAAAGCCGTTCACCGTATCGCTGCAGGTCGCCATGGCGTCGTTCCGTACGGCCGCCCGCCTCGTGGTCGGCAGCCAGACCGGCGAGCGTGCCAGTGTCGAAGATATCCGCGATTTCAACGAGCGCTGCCAGGGTGACCGCGAGGGCGAAGTGGCCCGGGAGATTCGCGGCATGGTCCGCCACCTGGAGCGCGTGAAGGCGATCAAACCCGCAGGCCGCATTACTGTGATGTGGGACGACCTGGCCGAGCCGACCGCTACTGACCGTGCTGACCTGGCTTACAAAATGGCGCAAACCAACCAAGCCAACACCAGTACTGGCGACCCTGTCTACAGCGCCGACGAAATCCGCATCGCCGCGGGGCACGAAGCCGGTGCGCCTCAGCCGGATCTGCCAGAAGACGAGGACGTGTAATGGGCCAGCCTATTCTGCCAACCAACGAAGCCGACCCCTCTGGTCAAGCGCGGCGCGAACGGGGCGCCATGAACGAAATGGGCAAGCGCGTGCGCCGGTGCGGCAAGGCGTACCGCGATGCCCTCTCGCAGATCCAGTTTCTCGCCGTGAACGTCGAGCGCTATGAGTTCCTGACCAGTGTTGACGCTATCGATCTGCTGCTGGCTGACTTGGCGCGTATCGTTGACGCGACGATGAACGAAGGCGGCCGGTGGCTGTTCACCGGTTACGTGCGCCCGGCCTATCAGCAAGGCACGGCCAAGGCGAACGCCAGTATCGCCAACCAGTCGAAACTGTATGCCGATGCCCGGTCGCTTGAGCAGCTGTTGACCTCGCCGCCGTACCTGAAGCGCCTTTCGCTGTTGCGCGGGCGGATCTTCGAGAAGATGGAAGGCATCACGGCGGACGTCCAGCAGACGCTCGCCTCGACGCTGACCCAGGGCCTGGCCGACGGGGTGGGGCCGCTCGAAATCTCCAAGCGGATCACCGAATCGACCGGGATTGTCGAGCGCCGGGCCAACAACATCGCACGGACAGAAACGGGCGAGGCGCTGCGCGAGGGCCGTCTGGCCGAGACGGAGGACGCCCGGTCGATCGGTGTGAACGTGGGCGTGATGCACTTGAGTGCGCTGAGTCCTACCACAAGAATTTCGCATGCACGCAGGCACGGGGGTATTTTTTCGGTTCAGGAAGAGCGCGCTTGGTATGCACAAGACGGCAACCGGTACAACTGCTACCTGCCTGGAACGCGCGTGGCAGGCCGTTTCATAGCAGGTTCAAAAGCCCGTTACGAGGGGCCTGCCGTACGTCTCGTGACTGCTTCGGGATACGACCTGCGCGTTACCCCGAATCACCCCGTGATGACCGCTCGCGGGCTTCTGCCGGCCGCAGAACTCCGCAAAGGCGATCACCTTGTCACGCACCGCCCCCAGGTCGAAGCTCCCGCCGGGGGCGGTGACCTGTATGGTCAACTGCGAGAAGCCCCGATTGAGGAAGTCTTCCGTTCGCTTGTGGATCTCGGCCATTCGCTGTTTGTCGGGGTGACTGCTGTAGATTTCCACGGCGATGCCGCGCACATCGAGGAGGATATCCACGTTGTAGTGGCCGATCGGGTACTGCCCCTGGCAGTGGACGCCCACCTCGCGCAGTGCTTGGATGAGTTCAAGTTCGTACTTGCCGACTCGACGGCTGCCGGTAAGGGCTCGCAGGCGCTTAGTTTCCGCCGTGTCAATTCGGCCCCGACTAGCCTCGTGGGCGGGGGCGGTGACGGCGAATTTGCCGCGACCCTTCCGCAGCAGCGCGGCCGCGGAACGACTTCGCGAACCTACCCCGCGTTCGGCAAACCATCGGTTCAATGTAATTCGAGACACGCCAGTCTCAGCGCTGATCTGCTGGACCGGGACCCCGCTCTCGTGCCGGGCGATCAAGGCCTCAATATCGAACCGATCGGACAGCTTCGGGGCGAGGTTCTCGAATCGCAGGCCACGCTCGTCGAGAAGCCACTGGTAGAGGGTCCTACCGGACACTTGGGCGGTGTCCGCGACCTGCTGGAGCGACATTCCGCCACGGCACAGCTCGATGAGGTGATCGAGGTCAGCGAGTTCTCGTTTAGTGGGCATGTTTACGACCTTGAGGAATTATCAGGCCTTATGATAGCGAATGGTGTAATGGCGAGCAACTGCAAATGCTCCCCGTCTGAGATACTGCTGAACGATGACGGTACCCCCGCTTTCCCGGATGTGGTGAAACGCACCCAGGCTGCCCGGGCGCGGTTCGTTGAGACTGCCGAACGTGGCAAGTCAGAGCGTTAGCGGCAAGTCGAGCCCGCCTTCGTACATTTCAAGGCGGGCCATCACGTCCTGGCTTCCGGGGTCTAGGCTGGCAATCTCCAGCAGGTACGCCGTGTTCGGCTCGTCGAGAATGCGGTTGCTGCCCATCGACTGCGGGATCGATCCGCGTGACTGCTGGCTGCCCGGGCCGATGCCAAAAATATCCGCGCCGCATTTCGTCCCGTTGGCGGTCAGCGTGAACCCGGTCAGCAGCTGTGCCAGGGGCTGGGTGCCCAGATAGCGCGGGTTCATGTTGAACCACGGGTCGGGTGTGCCGCCGGTGAAGGTGGGCGCTTTGTAGATCCTGCCGACCACGCCCAAGCCGCTGTAACCGAATATGCGGGACTTCAAGTCCACGGGTTTGCTGCCCGTGCGGATGATCGAATAGACGTTTGCCGCCGGCGCGTTACTGGCGATCGTTACCAGGCGCGACGCCTCCCACTGCGTGCCGCGCTTTTTGTTCACCTCGTCGTAAAACTGCACCGGCATGGCCCGGTCGCCGGCGAACAGGCCCTCGGGGTGC